>Ga0315288_10005915_pt1 | contig 15500 bp, 25 predicted proteins | sample YL17G11_20_MG_FD_203454 | JGI IMG/M metagenome (GOLD analysis project Ga0315288, IMG submission 203454) | Sediment microbial communities from Yellowstone Lake, YNP, Wyoming, USA - YL17G11_20 | ecosystem: Environmental > Aquatic > Freshwater > Lake > Sediment | place: USA: Wyoming | collected...
CGGCTTCCGTGGCGCCGACACGCAGGCGATCGGCAACCTCGTAAAGCGCCTCCACGCCAAGGTCCTCCCCCTCAGCGTCACCTACCGCTGCGCGCGCGCCGTGGTTGCCGTGGCGAAGTCGATCGTCGCCGATCTCGAAGCCGCGCCCAACGCCATCGAGGGCTCAGTCCTGAACGCGGAGTGGTACACGATGGTCGCCAACGCGGCCCCCGGTGACTTCATCCTCTCGCGCTCGAACGCTCCCCTCATCGGGCTCTGCATGACCTTCCTCGCCGAGGGTCGCCGCGCCGCCATTCAGGGGCGCGATCTCGCGAAGAATCTCATCTCGACCATCAAGCGCTCGAAGGCTCGCGACATCGAGGGCTTCTTGTCCTACCTCTCCTCGTGGGAGTCGTCGGAGAAACGCCGTCTGCTCGCCCGCAAGCCCGTGGCAGGCGACGTCTCCGCGGTCGAAGATCGCGTGAACTGCCTCCAGACTCTCTGTGAGGGCGCCCAGAGCCTCGCTGAGGTCATCGCCCGCATCGAAGCGCTGTTCTCGGATGACGACAACGCCTCGCGCATTGTCCTCTCGACGACCCACAAGGCGAAGGGTCTGGAGCGTGACCGCGTGTGGATGCTTTCGGGAACGTACGCCCGGGGGATGGACTCGGAGGAGGGCCAGAACCTCTTCTACGTGGCGGTGACGCGGGCGCGGGAGACGTTGGTGATGGTGGCGGACAAGCCGAAGGGGGAGTCATGACCACTCGCACGCGAGCTGGGCACCTTCGAGAGATCTTGGGTCATCTCGACGCGCTCGTGGACGACCTCGATGACGTGGAGCACCACCATCGTCACTCGCTCAACTGGAATGAGCCGCGGGCCAAGAGGTTCTTTCGTGAGACTCGAAAGTCGATGGAGAAATGTCTGCTTCAAGAGTGGGCTAAGGAAGGTGACAAGTGAACATCAAGCCCGAGTTCGCCGCGCTCATCGAGCGGGGCAACGTGACCACAGCCGACATCGAAAACCTTCGGGGCAACTCGTGGGACTGGGAGGCTCTGACGCAAGCCTACACGGATGAGACGCTGATCGAGCGGGTGGAGCACGCGATCACGAATGTCGGACGTCCGAGGTCGGGACCGAGCGTCACCTACAATGAGGCGATCATCCATCGGTGGGCGCCCGAGCTGATCAGGCGATTGCGAAGTCGAGGAGAGAAGACATGAGCGCAACCATCGCCCTCACCCTCATGCCCCCCACCTCGCCCCAAGCGGGTATGGTGAAGATCGCGGCCAAGGGCTACCTGGGCAATCAGTTTGGTGCGTTTCGGAGCGCGATCGAGGGGAGCAAGTTCGACGGGGTGACGAAGTGCAACTTCGCGCCGTTGAGCAAGGTCCCCAATATCCTCAGCAGGCTGAAGTCCAATGGGTTTGAAATCACCCTGGACGACCCCCTCATTCTTGCCCTTCAAGCCCACCTGCACGAGTCTCAAGACCTCTCTCAGGCTGCGCACGGGCGCCTAGCGCTCATCGAAGCCAAGCTCGCCGAGCGCGGGTTGGCCCTGTATGGCTTTCAGCGGACGGGAGTCGAGTGGCTGGCGCCCAAGACGGGGGCACTGCTGGCTGACGAGATGGGTTGCATCGACGGTGATGCAGAGGTTCGGATCAGTCGAGGTGGAAAGAGTTTCGTTGTGTCTCTGAGGGACCTCTTCTGGAGCATTCATCCTCAGGACAAGTATCCGACGTTCATTCAGGCACAATGCTTCGGCGACGAGCTTGGGTTTCATCGTGTGGTCAACGTGCTCGACAAGGGCGTTCAACCTGTGGTGAGACTCACGCTCCGTTCAGGGAAGAGACTCCGCTTGACGGCCGATCATGAGGTGCGAGTGGAGGGCGGCTGGAAGCGAGCGAACGAGCTTTTGATGCCAGGCTATCTTCTGCCAGGCGAGAAGGTGCTCACCGCAGCGGGTCTGGATGAAGTGATCTCGGTCGAGTCCGATGGTGCCGCGCACGTCTACGATGTCGTCTGCGCTGACCCTCACCGAAACTTTGTCGCGAACGGCATCATCGTTCACAACTGCGGAAAAACCGTGCAAGCTCTCGCCGCCCTTCCCGACGACCGTGGCATCCTCGTCGTCTGCCCAGCTATCGCCAAGGGTGTGTGGGCTCGTGAGGCCGCGCGGTGGCGTCCTGAGCTGACCGTCAAGGTGTTGAGTGGTCGGGGGAGCTTCCGTTGGCCTGAGCGCAACGAGATGGTCGTGCTCAATTACGACATCCTTCCCGACTCAGCAGAGCTGGACGGTATTCCTGAGGGAGCCACGCTCATTGCCGATGAATGTCACGCGCTCAAAAACTGGAAGGCGAAGCGCAGCGCGAAATTCGCCGCCCTCTCTGAGGCCGTACGCGCGCACCATGGCCGTACCTGGCTTCTGACTGCGACTCCGCTTCTCAATCGTCCGAGTGAGCTGTGGTCTATTCTGGGTGCCGCGGGCATCGAGCGCGATGTTTTCGGCTCGTACAAGCAATTCGTTAGCCTCTTTCACGGCAAGAAGGGCTTCTTCGGCGGCATGGAGTGGGGCGAGCCTGACGAGTCTGTCCCCGAACGATTGTCTCGCGTCTCTCTTCGCCGCATGCGCGTGGACGTCCTGCCAGACCTTCCGGTCAAAACCTGGGCTACTGTTGAGACTGCCCCTTCGCGCGAGGCTCTCAAGGCATGCAACGCGCTCGCGCTTACGCTAAGCGAGGCAGGGATCGAGATCGACGACATCGACGAAGCGCTCCTCAAGGAGGAGTCGCTCTTCACGGAGGTGTCGCGGCTGAGGACGCTACTGGCGGCGAGCAAGATCCCTGCAATGGTGGAGCTGGTCGAAACCTATGAGGAGCAGGAGGAGCCCTTGGTCGTCTTCAGTGCGCATCGCGCGCCGATCGACCATCTGGCAGAACGTCCAGGCTGGGGCGTGATCACGGGCGACACGAAACCTGCGGACAGAACACGCATCGAGGATGCTTTCCAGGCGGGCGAGCTGAAGGGCGTGGGCGCCACCATTCAAGCGGGTGGGGTAGCGATCACGCTCACGCGTGCCGCGCATGCGGTGTTCGTGGATCGGGATTGGACGCCCGCGTTGAACGCTCAGGCGGAAGATCGGATTTGCCGCATCGGTCAGACGCGGGGCTGCGTCATCACGAGCTTGGTCCTGGCCCACAACATCGACAGACGCGTGACCGAAGTGACGACGAAGAAGACGAACCTTGTGAACGCGACGCTTCCCACGGCTGCGACTCCAAGGGTCTTAGGCCAAGGAGAAGGAGTAGATCTCGCAGAGCTTGCGAGGCTCGTCGAAGCCGTTCGAGCAGAAGAGGCGCTCGAAGTCGAAACGAAGGCCAACCAGCTTGCGCTCAAGCTCGCGCGCGCTGTTCCACGGCACCTCCCCGAGAATGACGAGGAGGAGTGGATTGTGGCCTCGCTCCAGAAGCTCGCCGCCTTGGACCCTGATCACGCGTACGAGGTCAACGACGTGGGCTTCAATCGACATGACGGCGGTCTCGGTCATTCGCTGGCGGAGCAGAGCGTGACGGGGCTCTCGGTGAAGCAGTACGCGCTCGCGAAGGTGGTGCTCAAGAAATACCATCGTCAGGTGGGGTACTCGCCTTGGCATGACACAGGAGAGGGCGATGACTAAAGCCCGTTCGCTTAGCAAAAGCGTCTTCCGTGAAGCCAAAGTCGGAGGCCGCTTCGCTCCTCGCAGTCCCATCCCTGGAGAGGTGGTGGGCGAGTCTCGCGTCCTTGAGCGCCTAGGGACCCGTGAAGGCGCGATCATTTGGAGCGTCACCTGTTCATGCACCCGCATACAAATTCGAAGCTCCAATCAGATCAATAGGGCCATTCGTCGCGGGCACTCGCTTCTTTGTCCCGACTGTGTTAGCGAGTATCGGCGCGGCTCGGCGGCCTACGTCGTGGATCAACGAAGCCAGGCACGCCTGGAACGCGTCCTGGATGGCGGTCCCATCTGGAGCGACTTCGAGACGGCCGATCTCCAGGCTCAAGTGCTCGCCGATCTAGAGGAGGAGTTCGGCCCTCTCGATAAAGACAGCCACTGCACGATCGCCGAGATGCAGATCAGTGTGGGCTGGCCGAGCGGACGAAAGATCCCGACAGCGGAAGAGAAAGAGGCGACTGCGGTCAAGAGGGCAGATTACAACGCCTATCACAGGGCATCTACTTTTCTGGAACGCCTGGACAAGAAAGCAAGTCGCGCTGAGATTGAGGCTTTGCGAAAGCGGGCCCGAGATCTGGCAGAGAAGGTAAAGGACGAGGAGTTGTTCTTCAAAATCTCGGAGCTTCAACAGGAGCAGTGGAAACGCGTCATGGATGGGGAGGATATTGTCAATCCCGATCGAGTGACGAAGAAGGCCGCCCGAGAGAGACTGGCCATCACCAAAGCGCAAAGCAGGGGGAGTGAAGAAGATGAGTGAAGCGAAAGAGAGTGAAATGGTCAAGCCTGTCTGGGAAGAACACTGGGATGAAGACGGTGGCGACATTGATCTTCTTGGCGAGGAAGATGGCGCAGAGATCGTTGTAGGACGAATTGGGAGATTCTTCCCGACTGGTCTCAGCAGCAATAGTTCGGGTGGCCGCTCGAACCTCGCGGCTGCGGCCCCCGCCATGGCCCGCGCCCTCTGCATCTCGGAATGGGTCACAAGTCACGAACTCACAACCCGAGAGGGTGAGGTGCTGGAATGTTCCTGGTGTGCTCAAGAGGAACACACAGCCTATTGTGCCCTAGACCAAGCGCTTACGGCTGCGGGGCTCGATGCTGAGGCGCGCGAGGCGGCTCGGGAAGCGGAGGCCAGGCGAGACGATGCGCGGATGTTGAGTACGCAACGGGTGCCCCCTGAAGAGCTTCTCTCGCCCGAGAAGTTGGAGGAGAGAAAAGAGCAGATCCGCGCGTCCCGAGCAGGCACGGAAGAAGAGAAAAACGGATGGTTTGCTGTGGACCCGACGCGAGGCTCCAACGAGACGGGTGACGGGACGCGCCAGAACCCTTTCCGAACCTGGACCTTTCTGGTCCAGATCGAAAGTCTCATGAACTCGCCTGCTATCGGTTGGGCCTTCCCGCCCAAGGGCCTCGGTGGGAGAATGAAGCCATGAGCCACTTCAACGACGACCCCGAAGACCTTCAGATCGCCTACTTCAACATCGACGGCATTCGAGCTTCCCTCTACATGAAGACGGCTCGCACGGCGGCCTGGCGTTACGAGGACTGGGATCAGCTCTACAACTTCACGGCCACGACCGCCCAACTGAGGCGATGCACCTGCGGTCAGTGTGATTTACCCAAGATCACGAAGAGGGAGTTGAGCTGAATGAGAGCGTCGAGCCCGAAGACGCGCAGAGCCAAGGTGACCATCGTCAAGAACCCCACGTGGCGTCAGTGTGTGAAGTGTCGAGACGCCAAGCCGCCTGAGGAGTTTTTGGGCTTGTATGTGCAGAGGGGAACGCTGGAGCGGAAATGGTGTGGGGTGTGTCGGACGCGAGCTATCGAGTTCAACCGCCGCAGGTTCGAACGCGACGCTACGAGTGAAACCACTCGATGAATTTCCAGAACGTGACGAAGGCCACGATGGGTACGACCACCATCCAAAGCAGCATGCCCACGCCGCTCACGACTTGGCCTTTCGTCCGCCCTTGAGTAGCTTTAGCTCGGGCTTGGGCTTGGTTTTGGGGGCAGGCACGGCAGAGACGATGCGCCGCCGCTTGGGCGCAGCCTTGGGCTCTTCCAGGTCTACCAGTCCTCGATCGGTCATCTGAAATTTTCCGGTCTCGCTCGTGCTCCCGTAGCGGTTTTTCTTCGCGCGCAAGTACCGCACGGGACAGGTTTCAGGCTCACAGGGAGGTAGCTCGAACACGAGCACGGTGTCGACCATGTGCTCCATCGTTTTGGGGCCACCGACGTCGCCGTCTTTCGTGACGTGCGCGACGAGAAAAACAGCGATGCGGCGCTTCTTCGCGACCTCGATGACCTTTTGGCAGACGGCCTTGATTTGCAGGACGTCTCCGGGTCGTCCTTGGACCTCGGCGACACTCATGGTCTGCATCGAGTCGAGCACAAGCACCTCGGGGTCGACCTCATCGAGCACCGGCTCGATATCCTCCCAGACGGTGCCCTCGTGGACGATCAGGTTGTCGGAGAGGGCGCCAATGCGATGACCTCGTGAGGCGATCTGCCCTCCGCTCTCCTCACCAGCGACGTAGAGCACTGTTGCGCCCTCCTCAGCGAGCCCGCAGAGCGTTTGCAGGAGCATGGTCGATTTCCCAATTCCGGGTTCTCCGGAGAGCAAGACGATACCTCCCAGGACCATACCGTACTTCTTCTCAGACTCCCTTCCCTCTCCCTTGCTTCCTCTCCCCCCTCTCTTCGGCGCCTCCTCCGAGAAGCCCAACACGCGGTCCAGGGACGGTAGCCCGGTTGAAATCCTCTCCTCGAAGGCGGCCTCAATCTCGGTGATGGCGCGCGGCCCAGGACGTCGGTAGTTGGGGTTCTTCTCGACGGTGTGCCAGTTGTCGCATCCCGAGCAACGCCCCAACCAACGAGGTTGCTCGGCACCGCATTCGGTGCAAATGAAGGGGAGCGATTCCGGCTCTTCAAAGTCCACTACTTTTTCCTCACATGACACGGCATTCGGCACGCCTCGGCGTGGCAAGCCATGCAGATGTTCGAGATCGTGTGGCGCATGTTCCAGTTGTAGACACCTGGCTCTTGACCGCAGAGCGACTTGGAAGCCAGGCTGCCCCGACCTACGCGAACGTAATGACTTCGCTTCTCGTCGGTGCGCCCGACGACATAGAGCGGGTTCTCGGAGAAGAAGGCAGGATCGGTGATCGTGCGAGCAAGATGCGTGTTTTGGCTCACGGCTTCCACGCCTCCCGCGCCTTGATCATCTCTTGGGTCTGCTTTTCAGCCCACGCCTCACCCACCGCATCGCCCATGGACTTGTAGGCCCACTTCATCACGTTGTAGGGTCCTTCGAAATGCGCGAAGCGGTAGGTAAATAACAACCGCGGCTCATTCATCTGCCGCGTTAGCGCTGTCTCGTTGAGACCTGCGGCGACGCGCGCCCAGCGGAGAGCCTCTTTTGGCGAACCCAACTGGAGGCAGTTCCACCCCGCGTACCAGTACAGCTCGACCATCGAAGGGTAGAACCTCATCCCTTCGATGCAGAAGTCGAGCGCCTCACTCCACTCCTTGACTTCGACAGCGCAGAGAGCGGACTGGTAAGCCGACCACGCAGCCTCTTCTCCGAAAAGAGTATGCTCACGGCATTGGGCGTACGACTCTCGGGCCTCACTCCACAGATTCAAGAGCTGCTGCGTCTGGCCGAGGTAAAACCAAGCTCGCGCATTGTTGGGCTCTCGATTCACCGTCGCGTTCAGGAGAATCAGGTCTCGGCCGAGCTTCTCTTGATTCTCTTCCTGGGTCTTGGGGGTCTCCCACACGCGACTATCAGGCCACTCCACGCCGTCCGCACAGGGGTAGGCTTCATGCGTCTCTCCCTCATAGGCCCTAGCTACGGGGATCTGGAAGATCTGCTCCTTGGTGAAGTCGGCGTCTCGGTAGCGCATCTTGAAGCAGAGGGGTCGGGGCGAGCCCACGAAATCATTCTCAGCGATTGTCGATAGGAACTCGCGAGGAGGCTGCCCATTCCACACGATGCGCTGATCCGAGTCGATCATCACCGCCCAATCAGCTCCTCGGCGCGCGGCCTCTTCGAGCGCGAAGTTTCGCGCTTTCGAAAAGTCATTCACCCATGGAAACTTCACGACGTTGAGCTTGAAGCCGCAGACCTGGCTAGCCTTCGCGAGTGTCGCGTCGGTGATCCCGGTGTCGATCACGATGCACTCATCGACGAAGGGAGCGACGGACTCAAGGCAAGCCGCGATTTTGCTCTCTGTGTTGTGCGCAAGCGTGAGGCTGACAATCCTGATCTTCATGGTTTATACCCTGCGAAACGATGGGCTGGTCTGGCAAATCGCCAGGAGATCGGCGGGCATGGTGGCCTCGGGGTCGAGACCTTTCCACTCAGGTACGCAGTAGCCTTCGCGGTCGAGCCCCACCACGAACTCCGAGCATACTACAGCTTTTCGAGCAGCCAGGGGGTTTCGAAGGCGTCGATGGAAGAGCTTGCCCAGGACCACGATAAGGTACCCCAGGAGCCCCACGTAGTCGTATCTCTCCCCAATCTCTCGAACCCCACCCGCGAGTGCGTTCTCGATGCCGGGTGAAGTGAAGGCCCACTCGGAGACCACGCGGTGCTTCCTCAGAAACTTGGCTCTGGGCGTGATCTGCACCCCTCCAATGTCGGCCTGAAGGAGCACCGGGACGCCATGCAAGTGCAGCCCCAGCGCGACATGGGATGCGGGGCTCTTTCCAAACGCCCGAATGACGCGCGAGAGAATCCTGTCGGTCGTCAAGAAGACGATTGTAGGCACGCGTGGCCCTAGGACTGTGATGGGAGTTAGATCTGAGTGTTCATCCGGAAGACGCGTATCCATCCCGTGATGGTACCAGCTCCCGGAGATTGCTTGTTGGTCGTCGCCTTGAGCGTCCAGTTGGGGTGGATCCAGGCAACTCCGTAAGCAGGCAACCCAAATTCGCCCTGTGAGTTGTGAAAATGCGTGCGAACGACCGAGCCTAGCTTGATCTCGAAGTCGAAGAGGTTGAAGAGCGCGGCTCCTGGACTGCCCGCTGCAATGACTCCCGTCTCGTAGTCACTGCTCCAGTACCCCGTCGCGTCCTTCGAGGGTACGGGGACCGCATTGGCGAGCACGACATCAAAAGCACCCGTTCCTGGAGCGGGCACGATCAGGTTCATTCCGCCACCGAGGGCGACCTTGTTGCAGTTGCCCGTGCCCCCACCGTTGACCGCTACGGCGGTGGCCTGGAGCACCATCGTGAAGCTGATCTCGTCCTCGGGCCCCCACTGTGTGGGGTCAAAGTTTGCTCCGCCGTCGTGCATCTGCACGGGCTCGGCAAACTGGATCTCCATGGTCTTTGGCCCGCGAGCTTCGATAGCTGTCCAGGCGAGCTGGAGTGTGGGGCCTCCTCCTCGAACGATCGGAGGTCCTAAGAGATCGCCTGCGGACGTGATCCACGATGACCAGGCGGGGGAGGCGGGACTGGAGAAGACGACAGCTTTGCCGTCGCCGTCGAGCTTGGGAAGGAGGAAGCCTCCTGTGGTGATGCTCATATCTCGTTCCTTCGGATGAAGATGCTGCCATCCGGCTCGGTGATGGTCTCGTAAGTGAAGTTCTTGTTCTCGACGACGTTTCCGAGAGGGTCGAAGGTCTTCCAGTTCTCGCTGAGCAAGTACGCTCCGCTCGAATCGTAGGTGTAGCTGGATTCCTGGACCTTGTAGAGCAGGACGGCGCCCGACTTCATCGCGTACCAGGTGGTTCGTATGAGCCGTCGTGAAGCGTTGTAGACGTCCTGGCTGTAGTTGGGCGAAAAGACGTAGCCTGTGGGGTCGTGAGCCGCCACGATCGCCGTCAGCTCAGCCTCCTCGCTTATGGAAAGCGCGGAGTCGAACGTGATCACGACATTGGTTCCCGTGCTACCTCCCAGGTACGCAGGCACGAACGTGGGCACCGCGTCCACGATCTGGCGCCCGAGCAGGTTCAAGTTCACGCCGTTGGGGAAATCTGTGAACGGGTAGGGATACGAGGTCATGCGAACTCCGTCACTTCAAGCGAAGCGCTCTCGTTGTTGGGCTCTGCAATAGGTCGGATCTGCATGAGCCCCGCAGGAGGAGTCTGGATCTTCCACTGGATCTTGATGGTGTGTGCGCCCGCCGCGAGCCCCGAGATGAGCTGCTGCATCCCTCCCGAGTGCGGCTCATTGGCAGGCGTCATCCGCGCACCGCTCGCGACCTTGGCCACCCCATCCACAACGAAGCGGAAGGAGCCCGTAATGTTCGCATTGCTGGGCGAAGCGCTCCACAGGAAGACGAGGAGCAGGCGTGAGCCCGCGCTCTTGACGATGTTGATCGTGAGCTGCGTGGTGAGACCATCATCGGCAAAAACGATCTGGCTCGTGCTGACGTCGGTGGCGACAGGTGCGTTGAGAGTCTGAATTGTGATGCCCGTGCCCATGGAGCCGGTTCCGCCCGTGGCCCCGGTTCCGCCCGTGGCCCCGGTAGCTCCGGTTCCGCCCGTTGCGCCGGTCGCCCCGGTCGCCCCGGTCGCCCCGGTCGCCCCGGTTCCGCCAGTCGCGCCCGTGGCTCCGGTTGCGCCCGTGTTGCCATCATTGCCCGTTGCGCCGGTCGCCCCGGTCGCCCCGGTCGCCCCGGTCGCACCCGTCGCTCCCGTCGCCCCGCCTGAAGGCCCCGTCGCGCCCGTCGCTCCAGTTGCCCCCGTCGCGCCCGGAGGGCCAGGGATGTTGCAGCATTCGTGAATCCACTGATTTTCAGTGTCGAAGACAAACGAAGCCGCTTCCCCATTGGCGACAAGAACATCGCCTCCCACGATCGGGAACGCCCCGCCTGTGACCAGGGGTGCCCCGCCGTCGCCCACGATGGTGTGGCCTTGGCCCGGGTAAGGAGCTTGGGGGAGCGTAAGGACGATGCTGGCGATGGCGACGACGAGATCGTCACGCAAGTCGAGCGTATAGCTCGTGTCCGTGCGTACGACCTGGCGTGCCAGGCTGGTGTTCGTGTCGCCTTGCTGGCCTTGAACTCGCTTTGCGCCCATACGGCGATGCACTCACTCAGAACAGCGTACGAGCGGCCCCTTTGGGCTTACCGTTTTTGCGAATCGCGAATCGCGAATCGCGAATCAGGTGATCTGAACGAGACAGCAGTCCGGGATCCAGCGCCCCTCGGTCGAGAAGACAACGCTGGCCATCTTGCCGTTCGGGACCGTACCGTCGCCGCCTGCGATCGGAAAAGCTCCGCCCGTGACCGTAGCAACTCCGCCGTCACCCGCGATGGTGTGCTTCTCGCCCTGGTAGGGAGCGTCGGGGAGCGTGAGCGTGACAGCAGCCGTAGCGACGACGAGATCGTCACGGAGGTTGAGCTTGTAGTCGACATCGGTCTTGACGACCTGGGTGGCCGAGCTGACGTTCGTGTCGCCCTGCTGACCTTGAACTCGCGTTGCGCTCATGAGGAACTCCGTATCCTGCGGATGTCTTTAGCTTTGGCGCGGGCGACCACGCCCCGCTCTGTGCCCATGAAAACTACTTGGCCTTCGGGGTAGCGTCCACTTTTTTGTCGGGAGCTTGGTCGACGGTCACGGGGACATCGGCCTGACTCGGAGCAGGAGTCGGAGCAGGAGTCGGAGCGGGACTTGGCGGCGCGGGAAACACGAGCGCCAGCGTCTTCATCCACGCGGGCTCTGTCCCATTGAACAGCGCCTTGATCACGAGGCTGTAGAGCCCGAGCGTCCACACGCTGGTGGTCAGGCCCATCTTTATGGCCTCTTGCCAGGGCATACCGTTCTGCGTCGCCTGGAGCACCGCGTATCCTTGCCCAAGCACGAGCACGAGAACGGGGCGGTAGCGCGAGGGAATGCTCACAGGGAAGCGCGAGTCGTCCTTGGAGAGGCGCGCGAGGTACCCGGTCACGGCGACGGCGAGCGCCATCCATTTGTGTGCGATGAGGAGAGCCAGGATCGTTTCCATGGGTCCTACCTACCAGCAGGTGCTCATTGCAGCAAACTTTTGCTAAGCCTTACTTTCTGTGGGACGCGATGGCTGCGGCTATGAGCCCTAGAAGAGCGATGAGGAATCCGCTGACCACCGTGTAGAGCCCGAGGCGACGCTTGTGCATGCTCTCTTTGGGAAACTCGTGGTTGACGAGCACCTCGTGTTCGAGCTGCGTCTTCTTGATCGCAAAATCGAGCGTGACCCCCTGACGGGCCGCGACCTCCTTTTCGATTTCTTGTCGTAGCTCCCGGTAGGCTTCTGCGGCTTCAGCCTTTTTGATGAGGGCGTCAAGCTTGTCTTCGACGTGCTTCAAGCCGCCCGCGATGATGGTCGGGAGTTGAACCTTCACGGCATCGAAGCCTGTGCGGATCTCGTGCTGGGTAGCGTCCTTCATGCGCAGCTCAAGAGCCGCCGCTTCGCGCTCGTTCTGCGCGATTTGCCGAATCAGCTCGACGCGAAGAGCTTCCACGTCCGCACGCAAAGCGTCCAGCTCGGCGCGTGTGACCGGGCCTGCGGCGGGGGGCGGCGTGGCAAGGGGGAGCTTCATGGGTTTGCCGCGTAGGCTGAGGGGCTGCGTCTGCGGCATAGGCGTTCACGGGAGGTGATGCACAATGTAAATGAGCGCCGCCAATGTCGCCAGGTGTGCCAGCCCCATCCCGAAGAGCGTCGTCATGGCCCACGTCGGGAAGGCGCGGTTGTTGATCACCATGAGCTTCTCAAGGTGTTCGAGCTTCCTGAGGATAGTGGCTACCTCCGAGCTGGAAGGAGGGCTTGTGTGGAGCACGCGAACGTTTGCGACGTCATCGGCATCATCTTGGGTGGCGCTCATCCGGGCTTCCTCGCTGTGTGCGTCTTGGTTTGGGTTGGACAAGGCGCCTGAAAGACACGCCGAAGAACGATTTCACCATGCTTGTCCAGCTCGACGGGAAGCTCTCCACGTTGCACTTCGCCCCACTTGAGAAAAAGCAGTGCGGCATCGTCGTAGGCTTCAGGGGTCGTGAGCCCTGGATTCTTGGAATGTACTTCCGTTCGTTTGCACGAAGACGAGCCCTTCCAGTCAGGTGCGCGAACGTGACCGATGTACCCTATGCTCGGGACATAGCGCACGCGGACTTCGCAGTCACCTGAGTACCGAATGGCCACCGCTCAGGGCTCGACCGTGCTCTGAAACTTCTTGGGCTCGTGCTGGATCTCATCGATCTCGCAGACCTCACCCGTGCGCTTGAACCAGCCCTGCGCGAAACCGATCGCAAGATCCTGCGTGAGCCCCTCGAAGAGGGGGATGGATGTGTTGCCGCGTCGAACTTCGAAATAGCTCATGGCCTGATCCTACCTGTGAATGTGCGCAGCTTCCACTTTAGTCGTCCTCACCAGGCAGAATCGTAGCGACGATCAAGCCCGTGAGGGAGCCGACGAGAAGTCCGATGACAAATCCGAGAAGGAAGCCAGGCATGAGCTTTTTGAAAGCCCTTACGGGCATCCCCAGCCAGCGCATAGGTGAAGCTTGACGGCATCCGTGGCGCGAATGGCGCAAGCGATGTCAAGCTGGGTCACGTGAGATGTCTTCACATGACGACAGGTGACAGCGCACGAGGAGCCGCCGTCAACGCTAACGCCCGTCTTGCACTTCAGGCGCCTAAGGTTGGTGCAGGCTTGGGCGCAGTCATCGCGGCCCGCGCCATCGGAGCCGTCAGCCGGATCGGAGTCATCGCTCGCGTCGACAAGCATCACGCTGGCGTCAAGCGTTGCCGGGGCAGCGTCAAGAGATGCGGCATCCAGACTCGTGATCACGATCGTCGCATCGTCGGCTGGGGGCGTGGGCGTGGTGTGGCAGGCCGAAGCCGACAGCGCGGCGTAGGTGAGAAGAAGAGCGCCTGCGGGAAGGAAACACTTCAAGGGAAGAAGCTTCATAAGGCGCTCACGATCTCGATGCCCGGAACGTAGATGTCGCTCATGCGGGCGATGAAGTTCTCGTCGCCGTAGCCAAAGCCACCGCGGCCCCACTGCGTGCTCCACGAGTTCTGAAACTTGACGAGCTTCTTGCCTGACGCGGAAGTCTCATAGCCCATGGAAGCGAGCATGTGTCCGCCTAACGTGGCTCCGTTGAGCTTGCCCAGAATCGAACCTGTGTTGTCCTCGAACGCCTGATCGACCTCAACAGCGAACATGGGGGGTCGGTTCATTGCGATGGCGGCGCACACGTCGTTGACGCGTTGCTGGCCCACCGAGTCGATGCGGCGCCAGCCGATGATGCGTTGGCGAGAAGCCTTTTCGAACTGGTCGAGCGTAGGCTCTTCGAGGAGTGTCGCTTCGTCGAGCGGCTTGTCTGCCTGGTCAAGCAACCCAAATTCCTCGAACCCGCGCACGGCTTGGTTAGGCATCGAGCCCTGATCGACGAGCTTCGTAGGCTTGCCGACACCCGAGTAGGGCCTGTCGACACAGAGCGCGATCAGGTAGGCCCAGACGGGGCTAGGGATGTTGATGGGCTTGCCCGCGAGCTTGAGCGCTGTGTACGTGACCGTGATGCTCGCGTGACCCACACAGCTTGACGTCTGCTGCTGATCGAGCACGCCAGGTCCCGAAGGCGCGCAGTCGTGAGACGCGGGGATGGGGGCGCCGCCGACGAGGCGGGAGGCGCTGGTGGCTCGGTGGCCTGCGGGATCAGCGATGTGGCCGTAGCGGCGACTCACTTCAGCTCCCAAAGATCGACGTAGGTGGAACGAACCATCTTTTGAACATCGGGCGGAAGGCTCTCGAAACGAACCTTCTTCCCAAGATGACCGTACGTGGGCCAGTCGATACGGTTCGGAGCTTCACCGTGCTGACCAAAGCCCTGCGGATCAAACGGATGCGCGCTCGCGCCAATGTAGAGGGTAGAGCCGCGCGTCTTGTGACCGTACTTGCCCGTGAAGACAATCGTGTAACGATCGAAGCTCTTGCCCCCATTGTCGTAGCAGTGAACATATCGGGGGATGCCGTGGGGCATGAGAGCCGCCTCTCGCTTGACGAGAGCCGTGTGTCGCTTGACGAGGGCCGTGTGCTTGGATGAGGATGAGTCCCTGCGTGATCTCATCGGCGGGGGCGCATGCTTGCCGCCAGCTCGGCAGGACGAATTACGTCCGCGGTCTATCCACTCCTTCGGTCGTGAACCGCGGGCATCTATGCCAGGACCATGCAGCTCAATGTCTTGGCCACATTTTGTGCAAATCGTCTGACTGTGCAACGGATAGCGACTCATTTCGAAAACTCCTAGGCGATCCTGTGCTTCGTTGCATTGTCGAACCAGACAAGGTTCGGATTCACTTCTTCACCTCATGCACCTTCATCGCCAACGGCTCCGGGATTTCGACCAACGTGGCACCGTACGTGGCCGCCACCGCACCGTGATGCGCAGCGGGAGGCGCGAGATGAAGCGCAGTCAGAAGCGCCGTCAGCTCCTTGTACGCTGCCCGAAACTGCGTGTACGCCTCCTCCGTCTTCCCCTGGTCTGCTGCCTTGGCGCCCTGGGTGGCTCGCACCGCGACGTTCACCGCAGCTCGACACGCCAGCATCTTCTGGGAGACTTCCTCTTCCTTCGCAGCATCCGGATGCGACGCGAAATACTTCTTCGTGATGGAGTCCACGATGTCCAAGATGGTGCTCGCGTCCTGGGCGTAGACGAGGACGTCGTTGAGCACGGGAGCCGCCGACGAGAGGAGGCCGCAGCCTGCCTGCATCGGCGTGAGAAAGACGACTGCGACGAGAGCGAACGCGCGTGTCTTCATGACCCGTACCCCAGCGCCGTGCGGACCTTCGTGACGACGCCATGGGCCGTGTGGCGGTAGGCGGG
>Ga0315288_10005917_pt1 | contig 15500 bp, 17 predicted proteins | sample YL17G11_20_MG_FD_203454 | JGI IMG/M metagenome (GOLD analysis project Ga0315288, IMG submission 203454) | Sediment microbial communities from Yellowstone Lake, YNP, Wyoming, USA - YL17G11_20 | ecosystem: Environmental > Aquatic > Freshwater > Lake > Sediment | place: USA: Wyoming | collected...
TGAGTACATCTATAGCACTATGAGCGTATGTTCCAATATTTTGGATTACTGTATGATTGATAGCACTCATTGGATAATGAATGTCATAATCACTTGTATGAGCATTGAAATCTGCCGTTGTTGTATAATCACCCATTGCTGATGTTTCAACCTTAGAATTTGGATCAAATTCTACCCAGCTTCCAGACGTTCTTATATATGTGTTCAAATCAATAGCATCTGGATAATGAATATCTAAATTATCTATGTGTACATCTATAGCACTATGAGCATAGGTTCCAATATTTTGTATTACTGTATGATCTATAGCACTCATTGGATAGAATGCCGAAGTATCTAATTTAGTATTTGGATCAAAATATACCCAATTACCTGTTTCCCTAATGTATGTTCCAGCAGCACTAACATCTGTAACAACAGATGTATTAACTGATTTAACCATATCATAAAATGTTATATTTTTTGTTTGTTGAGCACTATAATCGACTATTACAAATAAATCATTAGGCGATGCACTTGTAATTGTTGGTAATTGAGATATTTTTACACCCGCTGATACAACGGGAATATTTATATCCCCACATGCACTTATGGTTTCACTGTAGCAAGCCATATTTTTTTACCTTTATTAAAATATTTATACTATAGGTATTTATATAATTGGTAATAAAAATTACCAATTAGCAAATGGATCGTTTTTAGGTTTTTCACCTTTTTCTGGTTTATACAGAATGGGTTCTTTTTCAACATCAATTGTGTTATCTATATTAAAGATATCATTAAGATTTGTAACTGATGCGATATCTGACGCTGAAAGCTCTGGAGACGTACTAATGTATTCATCTTTCATAGTTCTAACTGTCAAAGTCCATATAAATTGATTAGATTGGAAGTATAAACCAGTATCCTCTGCAACTTCGGTAATCTCATAAAAATAATTACTAAAATCAGCTTTAATAATATCCCCAATTTGAGGTCTAACATATGACACACCATCTTTAGGATCAATAGAAGCTGTTTGGAAATGTCTTTTAGATATCCAAAGAGTTACTTCATCAGTTCCTTCGATACCAAATTTGGTCCAAATTTTATCTTCTCTTGGTAATTCATATTTTGCCATAAATTCAAAACTTCTTAAATAGAATCTGTTGTTATCTTCACCCCATATTCTATCATAATTTGTATCATATGTTGTTATGTAATATTCCATACAAACACCATATTTATTAAAAGCCTCATTTATAGTTATAGCCATAAGATTTTTATCATTATTATATGCAGGGCTACTAACATCAAAATACGGATTTTGGTCCTTGCTAAAATCGTCATAGTATGCCATATTAACCCCTTAAAATAAAGATTGTTGTTCTGAATCGTCTGGTTTTGGTTTTATCCTTGGAGCGGGTGTTTTACGTTTCATATATTCTGTAGAACTCCCACCACCAAATAAATCTTCTTGTCGAGCATCTATATCTTTAGGATCGACATGTAAGGATTTACCTCGTGTTTTTGTTGTGTCTATTAATTCTAATAATCCATCAACAATATCCTTTACAACATATTCTTTTTTGTTGTAAAAAACAGTATCACCAGTCTTAAACCCAAACTCATCTTCATAAAAAAAATCTTTAAATTTCATAATATATCCTTACCAAACCCCAAATGGATTTTGTTGTGGTTTTTCACCTTTTTCTTGTTTATATAAGATTGGTTCTTTTTCAACATCAATATTGTTATCGATATTAAATATGTCTGACACTTTAAATATAGATGTAATAGGAGAAGCTGATAATGATGGAGCAACAGAAACATCTTGTTCGATTTTCATTTTTCTCACTATAAGTTCCCATGCATATTGTTGTGATAACATGAACAATGGAGCTTGTTCTTTAACTTCTGTAATTTCATAATACATATCATTATATTGAGACAAAATGATATCCCCAATCAATGGTATATAATTATCTGTCTTATATTTGAAGTGCATTTTTGACATGAATACTGAAAAATCATTAACACCCTCAATACCAAATTTACTCCAAATTTTATTTTCCTTTGGAAGTTCAAAATACGACATAACATCCCATGATTTTATTATATGTCTATCCCCATCTTCACCCCAGATTCTATCATAATTTGTATTATATGTAACTTGGAAATATGTGAGTTTAACACCATACATATTCCATTTTTCCATCAAAGTGTATGCCGCCAATTCTCTATCATTATCGTATGCACTTGTACATAAATTCTGCCCTGGTTTAGGCATCGGATCATAATTCAAATAATCATTAGGATCACGGGAAATTATTGTATGAACCCCACCCACAAAACCAAAACATGATGTTTTTTGATTTATTACCATTGTCACCCTCTTTCAATAGCCATCTTAAATAAATCCATAACAATGAATCTTTTTAAGATGGCTATGATATTTTAATACCATAGCCATTATCTATCATACACAGTTGTACAATTGTTTAGCTTTCATTAAACCATTTGTATCGATCTGTATCTTAAATTGCGCACCATCATTAACAGTTTTATCCCCACCAAAATCGAATATATACACAAGATGGTTACTATCATCCAAATCATAAAGGACACCATATCGTGTAGGACCAAAAGTCCCACCAGAAACAGTCATTCCAACATCATTCATATCATAAATAATCTCGTCAGTAATACTATTAACTGTTACAGTTTTATTACTAACCATCAATCCACCTTGAGGATATCCATAAAAAGGTGGTACTTCATAAGCTGAAATTTGATTAAAAGAAATTACTTCTCTTAAATTACATTCATCATAAGTACCGCTAAGAAGTGCAACTTTCATAAAATCATTTGGGAAATCAATTAATTTCTCCGCTTGATCTTTTAAGAATATGTTTGGAATTATATCCGCCATACGCACCTCACTATTTTATCATTAAAAATCCATTACTACTTTGACCCAATTTAATACTAAAGACCCCATTATTTGACATTACGGGTATACCACCAACTCGTATATCTATAGCCTCTATCAATTGATCATCATCCATCATAGAATCACCAGAAGCATTAGCACCTTTAACAATAACTATATAAGATGCCGAAATTGTCGATACTAGATATTCTACATCATTAGCATAAACTATAGAATAATCAACAGTATTAGTAGCCTCAGTAATATTAACACCTGCCAACTCTTTTGATGAATAACGTAATGGTACTGGTGTATTACCTGCATAATTAATTTCGTACTTCTTAATTTGACCCCAAGTTTTTAAAGGGGATAGTGCAGCCTCATTTGCCATAGCATCAGTCATTAATGCTAATCTATATGGACCACCACCATTAAAATTCAATTTCCCAGAACCTAAAAGTCTCTTCGCACTATCAAAAACATAACTTGCCATATTAATCTCCTATTATAATAAAGATGAAGCTTTATCTGCTACACTACTCATTCGTGCGCTCACAGGTTCACCACCATCATATGAGCTTCTAACGCTCCCTGGTTGCGACATTTCTGGAACACCTTCAAGAAGGAATTCAGCAGCTCCTCTTATATCATTTCTCGTTTTAAATTCATCAACAGTCACAGGTTGCGGTCTTGCATTTTCTGCAACTGTACGAAAATTTGCACCTTTACTCGATTTGAGATTCGGCACATTACTAACATCATTCAAAACGAATGATACAACTTCATTAATCAATTTAGAATTCAATCCAATATCATCCAATTTAGACCTTATACGATCTTCAACTATTGATACCGATGCATCCACTTTTTGTGGTATTGCTTTCTTGACTGGTTGTGGCTTTTGTTTTGGTTTTACAACCTGTTCCTCAACAACCTTCTGTTCTTCAACAAGAACTTCTTCATCTTCTTCTTCTTCAAGAAGACTTGAATTTATTTTCGTCAAATATTTCATAAATCCACTCATAAACTCACCCTCACATATAGATATAGCTATTAGCCATATCAAGTAAATGATTATAACTTGCATTCATTGGAGCAGCACCAGGACCAGAAGTAGGACCACTTGGAGCTGGTTTTTCTTCTTCTTCTGGAGGTAATGGCTCTTCTGGCATATCGACTTCATCTTCACCGTCTGTTGCCGTTTTATCAATAATACCCATATCTTTTATGATTTTATCCACTCCAGATAAAAATCTGGTGAAAAACTCTTTGGCTTGATCGTCATCACTCATAATTAATTTTCTGAATGCTAACGATAATGCTCTTTTAGTTTCTTCTTCTTCAAAATCAGTTTCTGGATCAAACATAGATATAGCTTTAAGATAATGAGTGACTTCATTTTCTTCTTTATCTAATGGCATTTAGTCCTTACCTTTTCTACTAATAATAATAGTAAAATGTTTTTTATCCATTTTTGGCATAGTATCATCTGCTATTTCATAATCAAGTTTCAAATTTTTTGGAATAACATTAGACAGATCTTTTGCATAAGTGTCAATAATATTATCGGTATATGCCCAATCTGTATGTTCATCTTCAACTCTATTCAAATCCTGCGCGTCTGCTTTAACATCATGCTTACATACACCAGGAATCTTGATGATCCCTCTATTAACATCCATAGACGGTGCTACTGATTGAATTTCGGCATATCTACTTGGCGATTCTAAGACTTTTAGAATTTTTGCAAACGCATCATATAGATCTTGATTTTCAGCCATTTTTGCTTCTTCTTCACCAATTTGATCAAAGATAGAACCCGAACTTTCAGATTTACCTTCAACAAGGATATTTTCAAATAACTTTGTATTAAATTTCATATTTTGTACTCCTGTAAATACATTAGTATAGTATCTCTCTTTTATTTATATAAATTAAGAGAGCACCATTTCTAGTGCTCCACATTTTTTTAATCCATATCTCCTTCGGCTTCAGCTTCTTTTTCCATAGCTTCTAACCTAGTGTAATAATCTGGCATCTCTGCTAAGTGATCTAACGCGATCTCTTTTGCCAGAGCTTTATTTACTGTATGCTCAGATTCTATTTTGATACCCTTTGCAAGTTCATCTGGATCTACATCTTCTTCTGTAAAATCTCTATCAAAAGCTAACCCACGTTTTATTAATTGTTTAGGGTGTTCTTTGTCAATATATTTACCTAATTCATTAATTAGACTCATTATAATTCCTCCAATTTTAATCTCATATCTATAGATTTGAATCGTTGTTCACTATAAAAAACTTTACGTTCTAAAAAGTGTTTAAATGCGTAGTTATACCCATACTCTTCTGTAGAATTTTTACGTTTTTTCTTTTTCCAACGCATATCGTCAATAATATCCCAAATGTATATTATCTTTTTTGATTTATGTAATCTTAATCCTCTGCCGATGGATTGCAACACTTTAATTTTTGACTTATAAAATGACGCAAATATAACGTGGTGCAGTTTAGGAATGTTGACACCTGTGGATAATGTACCGTAAGTAGCCACAAGAATGACACTATCATTGCATTCAACATATTGTCTGATCCTTTCTCTCTCCTCTGGATTGGTAACACCACTGATCTTTAGAACGGTTCTGTTAGGATATTCATCCTTCAGATATTTCTCTATAGAATCAATGTGGTTTAATCTTTGAGCAAGTATTAATATATTTTCAGATTCTTTAACATTTTTTGAGCTGATAATATGCTTCAAAACTTTATTACGTTTTTCGTTTTTCGTAATGAAGGATATTTCTTCCGCATACTTTCTTTTTCTATTAGCACTAACTTCGGCTGATGTATATCTCAAATAAGTATTGATGATTCGTATATCTGACAAAAATCCCCGCGAGATAAGCTCGTGGCTTCGTAGTTTGTAGATAACTGGACCAAGATACCCAAAAATGTTAAAACGATCAATTTGCTCTGTTGGGAGCGTTCCTGTCATTCCCAATTTATATTCAGCATTCACACACTTTTTCAACACAGTTTGAATTGATGTAGATTTAGCATTGTGAGTTTCATCGACAAGAACTGCATCAAATTGTTCAAAAAATTTCTGACCTTTTTTATGAATCGACTGCCAAGTAGAAATCAACACTTTTTTCTTCGGGTCATAATTTTTACTGGTTCCATACAGTAATGAGACATCATCATAATTATCCCACCACCCATATTCTCTAAAATCGCTGAACATTTGACTTACTAAGTTGATGGACGGAACAACAAGTAAAACTTTCCCCTTGACATGTTCCATAATAAATCGTATTATAGAATATATTATTATCGATTTACCAGCCCCCGTAGCAGCTTCGAGAACCCCTCGTTTATGCTGAAGGGCAGACAATATAGCCTCATGTTGGTAATCGCGCGGATATACGGGTTTCCCGTTGTTTTTAACACCATCAAACAATACGTTGTGAAATGATGTTAGATCTTCAGAGGTTATTTCATTTTTCAATTTTGTTCTATCGAATTCAAATCTAATTTTATATTTGAATTTTTTTAGAAATGGCTTGAGATATGCTAATAATCCTATTGGCAGTGTTTTATCGTGGATATTGAAGAAACTAATCTTCCCATTCCACATTTTAGCTTTGAATTTAGGATTGAACTTGTAATTGGTCGCATAACACGAGAAATACTCTTTCAATTCGAAGGCTTGATCGATTTCGCAAGCTATCTCTAAATTTACATTATCTCTTAAACCTACGGTTATTACATCACTCATTGACACCAACTAACAAATTTTAACTTTTTTAAAAAATATCTTGACTTTTAATACTGAAATTAGGTATATTACACACTATGAGATATCACCATTGCGTAATTTCTCCAGATCGACATAAGAACGAATCAGATAACTCATTTTGCTTATCTGTGATATTGTATCATTCAAAAATTCTACAATTCCCTCTTGCTTGTCTAATAAAACGTTGAGATGACACATTTCATTATCACCGTCCACGTAAATATTTATTTCTGTAGCTGTATCTAATCTAAAATCACCATCAAATTTATAATGATGATATTTTTTAGCTCTGGTCTTTTTTATATCTATATTTATATTTTTTAATATTTCACGTTGTTCCAGATATAGTTTTTTGTATTTTGTAAATAAAATAGGTAATTCTAGTATTTTTAGTTTAACATTATCTTGAGTAAGTTTTAAATCTAGTATAACTCTTTTTTGTAAAGTTATAAATTTATCATCACTGTATATTTCAATTTTACACATAATTTTTCCTTTTAATTAATTTGTAAATATCTATATAAATTATTGTATTCTAGAATCTAGTATTCTAGAATCTAGTATTCTAGAATCTAGTATTATAGAATCTAGTATTCTAGATTTATAATCTAAATTTATATTCTATTAAAGTTTTTATTCATTACTTAAATATATAGATAACTTCACATTTCAATATTATTTAAGATTCCTAAGTATCATGGGGAATTTCTTGATTAAAATAATTAAATAAAAACTTGACACACACCATTGAAAAATGTTATATTATAGAGTAAGCTATTTTACAGTAGTCTATCCAAAACTTAGGAGGATTATGAGATGAGGGTTGTTTTTAAAGAACTAACAATCCAGAATCTACTTTCGTTCGGAAATAATGAGACAGTAATTGATTTCACAAAAGGACTCAATTTAATAACAGGCAAGAATGGTTCTGGAAAATCATCGGCTCTGTTAGACGCAATATCTTTCGCACTGTATGACAAACCCTACCGCAAGATCAATAAATCTGAATTAATTAACAGGAAAAACAAAAAGAACTTAAAAGTTTCTTGTACGTTCTCAGTTAATGACACAGAATATAAGATCGTTCGAGGTTTGAAAAATACAGAAGTAGAACTGGAATTTTACATTGATGGATCGAAACAAAATTTGTTATCATCCAAAGGTCTCACTCAAGATGAGATCGAAAATCACATCGGTATTGATTATAAGCTATTCAAACAAATTATATCCCTATCGATAAATCACAACATGCCTTTCCTTACCCTACCAGCTCAAGAGAAGCGGGAATTGCTTGAAAAGTTCTTCAACATAGATGTGGTTGCCTCTATGCTGAAAGTGTCCAAAGAAACGCTTAAAAACATCAAAATTAAAAAAGATATGATAAGCCATACGATTGATATGCTTGCGGATATCATTAGGACCGAAAAGAGACACATTCAAGAATTGGAAGAATCGAAAAAGAATTTTGATTCGGACAAAAGGAAAGATCTTTTTGAAATAAAAGAAAAAATAGATTTAAGCAAACTTAATCTGAAACAGTTGAAATCTGATGCTAAAGCTAAAAAGGCAGAACTTGATAAATTGCCAGCGACAACAGATATAAAAGTTCTCAGAGATAAAAAAGATAGTTTGACTAAATTAATCAACAATTGTGAATATGATATCAAACATGCTGAAAAGATTTTATCCGCTCTGGATGAATACGATGTGTGTCCTACCTGTAAATCTAATTTAACAGAGGATCACAAGAAGCAAGAAGTCGATATTCAAAAGACTATAATAATAGAAGCCAAAAAATTAATGGTGGAGTATAACTCAGAAATATCTATAATCAAAAAACAAATTGTGGAATCAGAATCATTGGCTACCGATGAACAGGATCTAAAATATTCGATAAAGTATTTGAAGAACCAATATGTGAACATCGAAGCTCAAATTGAAAAATATACAGCGGACAAAGTTAAAATCGAAAGTAAACAGTTTGTCGTTGATATGGACTTCATGAAAAAGGAATATGCGCAGAAATTAGTAGAGTACAAGGAAAATAAAGAAGAACTTGACACTATTTTAATCAGCATATCAACCTACACGAAAATCATAGAGATCCTATCAGACACAGGTGTTAAATCGTATATCTTCGATCAGCTTATACCCGTATTGACAAAAAGTGTAAATTATTACTTAAACATTTTTGAATTGCCAATTTATATCGAATTCGATAATACAATGAAGGACAGCATCAAAACGTCCACCAACTTTAACAGCGCAGTAAGTTATTTGAGTTTCAGTGAAGGTGAAAAGAAAAAAATCGATATGGCGATTCTTCTCTCATTCATAGATGTTACAAAGAAAATAGCTAATTGGAATTGTAATCTCTTGGTGATAGATGAACTCTTAGATAGTTCAATTGATGATAATGGTCTGGAGAAAATGCTAGAGAGTTTAGAGAAAATGGTTGCTTCGGATAAAGAGATGGGGATATACATTATCTCTCATAGATTCAAAACCGAATACAAACATTTCTTCAATAGCATGATCGAGGTCAAGAAAAATAGCGATGGCTTTTCAAAAATCTCGAATCTTTGAGAGGTTATCATGGCTAAATATATTGATAAATTAGAATTTCACAATTTACTTAAATTGTATAAAGAAACAAACTCCAGATCTGCGTATGAAAAAATTGGGGGATTCTTCCTCTTGATAGCGCAAAATTACCTAAATAAACCGTCATACATAAACTATTCCAGTGACTGGAAAGATGATATGGTGTCTGAAGCGGTGCTTGATATGGTGAGATATATTCACAATTATGATGTTGATCGAATGGACTTGGAATATTCCCAAAAGGGAAAGATCCCCGATCCTTTTTCTTATTTTTCCCAATATGCTCGTAACGGTATTAACAGACTGTTAAAAGAAAGAAAGAAAGATAATATTTTGGTTCGGTTGCCGTTTATTGAAAACATGGATAAGAGGGAATTTTCTTATGAATAGTAAAGTTGCTATCGTTAGTGACATACATTTTGGAGTTAATAAGAATTCGGAATTGTTTCTGAATAGCAGTATCAAATTTTTCACAGAAGAATTTGTGCCGTATCTTAAAGCTGAAAATATTTCAACGATACTGATTTTAGGGGATGTGTTTGACAATAGAAACAATATCAACGTTAAAGTTAATGATGAAGTTTACAATTTGTTTATAAACGTATTAAATGAATTTAAAATCTACATCCTAATTGGAAACCATGATATTTATTACAAAACATCAAACGATGTTCATTCTCTAAAGTTCTTGAATCATTTAGAAAATATTGAAGTTATTGACAAAGTGTGTCATATTGACTTGTTTGGGATCAACACAATGTTTTGCCCGTGGGTATTTGATTACAACGATCCAGAGTTGGTGAAAGCATTTGAAGAGTCTACTGCTGACGTGTTATTTGGACATTTCGATATTGTTGGGTTTGCGCTCAACAGTACGAGAGTCAGTCTTGAAGGTTTGAATGCTGAAGTGTTTCATGGATTCAAAAAAGTGTTCAGTGGACATTACCATACCCCAAGTTCGAAAAAATTTGGTAAAACTGAAATTGTGTATATAGGCTCTCCGTATCAGATGACTCGAAATGATAAGAATGAATCAAAAGGGTTCATCGTTTTGAATTTAGATTCTCTGAGACATAAGCGAGTGGCGAATACCGTTTCAACCAAATTTATTGAAGTTGAATATCCAGAAATTCCGAACGACGAGGATATTGCGGGTAATATTGTTGATGCGTTGATTACTATACATAAAAAAGATCTCACAGGCAATCTAATTGACAAATATGTTGAGAAGATTGAAAAGATGGGTCCTGCCGAAAAGGTGAATGTTGTACTCAATGTCATAAGCGATCACAACAGTGATTTCGACAATATAAAAAACAAAATCACATCCATCAAGGATTTGATCGAACTATACATTAACAATGATAAAGAGATCGAAAACAAAGAGGATGTATTGAGAATTATTATGGATATTTACGATGAGGTTACTTAATGGCTACAATACCAACGTCAAATTTAGATTTATTTAAACAACAGGTATCAAGCCCAAATATGGGCTTTGATTCTGGTTACGATTCTGATGCGGAAGCTAAAAAACAGGCTCACTCAGTTAAAAAGAATGTTGTGCTTTCGTATGTTTCAGATTACACGGGGTGTGGTCATATTAGAAATATTATCCCCTCGACATATTTGAATGCTATTTTCGGTAGAGATGCCCAGATGAATATCATAACATCTCCAGCGATGATATTCCAGCCAGATATTTTGAAACGCACTAGGTCGATTTTATTCCAACGCACAATGGGTCCACATTCAGTAGGTATGATCCAACAGTATAAAGAGCTTCAGAAGCAATATCAATTCAAAATGGTGTATGATCTTGACGATTTCATCTGGGATGGTAAAGATATTGGTGAAGAGATTCCAAATTACAATTTTGGAAAAGAAGCGATCAATTCTGAGGTTCAGAATTCTTGTATCGAAAATATGAAAATGATGGACACCGTTACCGTTACCTGTGATTTCTTGAGAGATTATATCGCGAGTAAGGGTGTTGACAAGAACAAAATCAAAATTGTTCATAATACGATGCCAAGCTTTTTGTGGGGATCTGATAGAAAAGCTCATATCACCAAGAAAATTGAAAAACCTACGATTGTATGGTCATCAAGCCCGACTCACTGGCACGATGGTAAGAAATTGTTGGGAGATATGGATAACGCTTGGTTGCAGTGGATCATCAAATCCGTTAAAGAAGATAAAATCAATTATGTTCAAATGGGTGGGTTGCCGTGGTTCTTTGAAGAAATTAAAGATAAGATCAAAGTGTATGGGTGGGTGAATAGCTTACATTATCCTGCGGCTGTTAAATCAGTAAAAGCAGATTTTGGTATAGCACCTCTTGTGCCAAACTTCTTCAATTATTCAAAAAGCCCAATAAAATATCAAGAATACTGTGTTGCGGGAATTGTTGGTGTTGGTACTATTTTTGCTAATGGTAAGCCATCACCTTATGATATTGCCCTAACTCAGACCCCAGATACCGTGACTGTTGAAATGTTGGACCATCTGTTTTTTGAATACCTCTGTTTACCAGAAAATTACAACAGATTGTTAGATCAGCAATATCAGCAGGTTATGGATAATAGCTGGATTACTGAGAGTCAAGGTTACGTAAATCTTATGACTTCGATATTATAATCCTTGACAAAGGGGTATCAAATCAGTTATATTAGTGGTATAAATTATTACAATGTGGGAGGCTCATGGCAAGTATTACAAGATATATCCCGCCACTGTTGGAAGATGTTTACACCCCAGAAATTTGTGAATTTATAACACAAGACGAATTGCTTGAAATTCCATTTGTCAAAACTTTCCGAATTGACTCTAAAGGCTATACCGATAGATATTTCTATCGGTATAGCCTTGACGGTAAAAAATTAATGGTTGAATCTCGCAGAGGGTTTTCTTTCTGCGTGGGTTCAATCAAGGGTAAACATAATCTGACATTACCGAAGTGGGTATCTAATGAAGCTACCGAGAAATGCCAAGATTCTGTCGATATCACACAATGACCTGGATGGCGTTGGGTGTCAAATCTTATTGGGGGCAGTTTTTCCAAATATAACATATATTAACTGTTCCTATTTCGACATCGATAAAGAATTACTGGCTACCGATCCTACAGAATATGATTACGTATTAGTTACTGACATTTTCCCTAACAACGTAGAGTCGTTGGAGAAATTTGATAACTTGATACTTATCGACCACCATCAAACGGCAATCAATTGCCCAGAGAAGAAGTGGTATGTTAATAAATTATATTCTGCGACATATTTAGTCAAACATTTTTTGGATAAGATGTTTGGACCAGAAAAATTGGAGAGATACACCCGCATGGTGAAGCTCATCAATGATTATGATTTATGGCAACGTAAATACAAAAACAGTTCTGCATTGAACTATTTATTCACGTTGTATTATGCTGAAAAGTTCCGAGAAAGATTCCGTACTGGCGATCTTACATTGACCGCTCACGAAAAAGAATACATTGATGATATCCATCGCAAGTTTGATGACATCTATGAAAATCTGGAAATCTTTGAATGTGAAAATATTAATGCATGTTTCTTTATATCAGATGTCATGGTAAATGAATTGTCTGATAAACTGTTGCATACCGATGGTTATGACATGGTGTTCTTTAATACTTTGAAAAACTATAAAGTCTCTATACGAAGTAAACTTGACGATTTCAATGTCGGGATATACCTCAAAGAGAAAAATATCGGTGGTGGACATTTCAAAGCCGCAGGTATTGACGTGGCAACTGAAGAGGACATGAATAAAACTTTGGACTTTTTAGAGAAAGACTTATACGAACTCCTGCCACACATACGAAAATAGGGGTTATTTAATGTATGGATTCAAAAATTTATATTATGATAAATTTACAAACAGTCTGACCGTCTGGGATATTAACGATGATGGTCAAGCTGTTAAGAAAAAAATAAAACCAACTATTGATTATTATGTTCTTGACGCTGAGGGTGACTATAAGTACAAAGATATTTTTGGTAACAATGTAAAGCAACAGGTATCGCGCAGTGTATTTGCTATGAGAAAAGCAATCGAGATGGCGAATGTTAAAACCTGCGAAGCTAACATTGATCAAGAAACGAAATATCTACAAAAGAAGTATGCCAATAAAAAGATTGAAATCGATATGGATCACTTTCAGATCTGTACGATAGATATCGAGGTTGAGATTGGGGAAGACCCAAAACCGTTCGATCAATTTGTTGAAGAGTGTGAGTGTCCTGTTAATTTGATTACAGTACACTACTCTAAAGATAATAAGACATTCACGTTTGGTAATAAACCTTACACTGGTGATTACAAAGATAAAGATCCTTCGTGGACCTATCACTATATCCCAGATGAAAAGAGAATGCTTGAGGTGTTTATAAAACACTTTAGGCGTAAAAATGTGGATATTATTACTGGATGGAACTCGAAACATTTCGACTTACGGTATCTCATTGATAGAACAGAAAAATTGGATATCGATTTATCGTTCTCTCCAATTAATGTTTATGAAGAAATGTTTGATAAAGTCAAGTTTGGCGATCATGAGATAAAACTCAAGTATTATAAGATCGCAGGAATCTCGCAACTTGACGGATTGCAGTTGTATAAGAACTTTACATTCACCAAAGAGGTGAGTTATAAGCTCGGATACATCGGACAGAGAGTATGTAAAGAAGGTAAAATTGCTTTAGATGATTCCATCAACTTGGCTTACAACACCAATTGGAATCAGTTTGTTGAATATAACATCCAAGACGTAACTCTTGTGTGTAAAATTGAAAACGCTAAGAAATTTATCCAACTCACAATAGAACTCTGTACTCAAGCAATGATTCCATTTGACAGTGTGTTCTCGTCTATCAAGGTAATTACTGGATATATGCTGAACTATCTGCACCAATATGGTCTCGTGATGCCAGACGTACAGAAAGGTGTGAAGGAAAAGTATCCAGGTGCGTTTGTTAAAGCGATACGAGGTGTGTACAAACATCTAATATCCTATGACTTCGCCAGTCTATATCCGACAATCATCAGAATGTTCAATATAAGCCCAGAAACGCTTGTAGTGTTCCCAGATGAAGAAGATATCCCTAACTTGATTAAGACCCCTGCATCGATACTCTATGAGTGCGATACGCCAAAGGGACACTTCTCAGTCAGTGGTATTTACTACAAAAAAGATGTAGAAGGTATTCTTCCAAAAATTGTTACTAAAATTTACTTTGAGCGTGTCGAATTTAAAGATAAAGCTAAAGCGGCGTTTGGTATCGCTAATAAGTATTCTATTGAGCAAACTGCTAAAGATCAACACTGGTCATTAGAAAAAACTCGAAGATTATATGATGAAGTGATGGCTGAAGGTTATAGTGAAGCGTACTACGACTCACAACAGCAGATCCGAAAAATTTTGATTAACTCTATGTATGGAGTTCTTGGTAATAGATTCTTCTCGTTCTACAACATTAAGAACGCTATGGCTATTACAATTGCTGGTCGAGATGTTATCGAATATGTTTCTGATAATGTCAATAGATACTTTAAGACTAAATGGCATGAAACTTTCTGGAAATATTTCCCAGAGTATGCACACCTTAAAGGAAAATTGAAACCTATTGAAAATGATATGATTCCTGTTGTTGATACAGACTCAAACTACATCTGCTTAGATGAAGTTATTAAAGGTTTGGGATTGAAATTTGAATCAAATGAAGATTATCGTAGATGGGCAGATAAATTTGATACTGTGTTCTTGACACCGTTCTTTAACAAAATTCTAAAACTTTACGCTAAGAAATATAATGCTGAAAATCTGCATGACTTCAAGCGTGAAAAAATCGTGCCACGTAAATTAGTTCTTAAAAAGAAAAAGTATGCTGATATCGTGATAGAAAATGAAGGTAAGGTTTATCCCGAACCAAAACTATCAATCACGGGTATTGATATGGTGAAAACTACTATGCCAAGTTTCTTTAAGGATGCGTCTAAATCAATATTACATTCTATGTTAGTAGATGATGATAGAGATAAGATTGTTGATATGCTTAGAGATTACAAGGAAAGGTTCATGAAAGAAGATATATTCAATATATCTGCTCCTCGCTCAGTGAACAATTACGACAAGTATTCTGAAGATGTGGAAACTTATATAAGT
>Ga0315288_10005918_pt1 | contig 15499 bp, 9 predicted proteins | sample YL17G11_20_MG_FD_203454 | JGI IMG/M metagenome (GOLD analysis project Ga0315288, IMG submission 203454) | Sediment microbial communities from Yellowstone Lake, YNP, Wyoming, USA - YL17G11_20 | ecosystem: Environmental > Aquatic > Freshwater > Lake > Sediment | place: USA: Wyoming | collected...
TGCCGCCATATTGACACCGGACACCACCTGTCGCACTATGGCGGGTTCCGCTCTTCTTCTGTGGGAGGCGCCATGTTCGGTCCGGCCATGCCGTATCGCAAGGTGGAGTACATGCACTGGGCGAAGATGCACTCCCAGGCGCGCTGGAACCTGGTCACCAGCGGGGTGGCGCCGGTCAGGTGGAGCGAACTGGGGGTGGACCCGGCGCAACTGGAGATCAGCGGCGACAGCCCCTACGGGTACGAGCCGCTGATCGAGCACATCGCCGTCCGCTACGGCGCGCGGCTGGAGAACGTGGCGCTGGCCGGGGGCGGATCGGAAGCCAATTTCCTGGTGATGGCGGCCCTGCTGGCCCGCGGCGACCGCGTGCTGATCGAGCGCCCCTGCTACGAGCCGCTGTATCGCGCCGCGGAATTGCTGGGGGCGGAAATCGACTGGCTGGAGCGGCGCTTCGAGGATGCCTACCGCGTGGACCCGGAGCGGGTGGCGGCCGCCCTGACGCCCCGCACTCGCCTGATCATACTCACCAGCCTGCACAACCCCAGTGGCGTCTTCCTGGACGAAGAAACGCTGGTCGAAGTGGGCGAGGCGGCGGCGGCGGTCGGCGCGTACGTCATGGTCGATGAGGTCTATCAGGAGTTCCTCGCCGGTGTTCGCCCCGCTTTTCAGGGCTGCGACCGGTTCATCTCCACCAACAGCCTGACCAAGGTCTACGGGCTTTCCGGCCTGCGTTGCGGATGGGTGCTGGCGCCCAGGCAGGTGGCCCGGCAGGTGCGCCTGGTCTCCGATTACGTCAATCCCGAGGGAGTGCTGTTGGGCGAGATGACCTCGGCGGCGGCCTTCGAGAGAATCGAATTGCTCGATGAACGCTCCCGGGCGCTGATGCGCGCCAATCGCCGCCTGCTGGACCAGTTCCTGGCACTGGCCCGCGATTATGTGGAATGCGTGCCGCCCGACGCCGGCTCCCTCTGCTTCCCGCGCCTGCGGCAAGGCAGCGGAGAAAAACTCGCCGAGCTGTTGCGGGAGAAGTACGACACGTCGGTGGTCGATGGCCGGTTCTTCGCGGCGCCGGCCGGCTCGGCGGCCGGCGACTGCGCGCGCCACGTCCGCATCAGCATCTCGAACGAAACCGAAGTGGTGCGCGAAGGTTTGTCCCGGGTCCGCCAGGCGCTGGCCGACCTGGCCTCCGCCTCCAACCCCCACGCCCTCTCCCAAGCCGCCGGTCGCATGCCGTGACTTCTATGCCTTTCGCTGAGAAGTTCACTGCCGCCGCATGCGCCATTCTCGCACTCCGCAGCCGGTTGCGGCTGGAGACAGCTTTCCCGCCGACCGATGTGAGTGACTATGTACGGCAGCATTGCTTCCTGCTGCTGGGGCGAATGCGGGAGGTCATGAATGAGTGACGCATTGCGACTACTCGCAAGCTACGAGGTTGACGTTTAGTTCCCGGACGTGAGCGGGTTTGAAATTCTGGAGATGCTCGACATCCGCAGCCGCATGGCGGCCTGTGAGAACGACCTTAACGACGAACAGCGCGCTCGCCTGGAAGCAGCCGACGACAGGCTCCTCCGTAGTGCCCCAGCCTTTTTTCAAAGCGTGGCCGCCATTGCTGACCTGCCAGAGATGCGCCGCCGGTCGCGCACCCCCTGTTCGCACTGGTGGTGGTACCTGGAGCGATTGGCCGAGCGCGAGCCGGTCCAGACTTGATCCAGTCCCGATTTGCTTGTCAATGGATGGAGGCGATGGTGGCCGACGAGGAGGCGCTGGAGACCCCGCCGATGGTCACCGCCACCGGCAGACTGTCGCCCTGCACGCGGTCGCCCGGCACGCGAAGGTTGATCTGGTACAGGCCCACATATCCGGGCGCCAGTCCCGCGTAGCTCACGATCATCCCATGGCCGCCGATGGTGACCGTCACTTCCTGGGAGGTGGCCGAGAGCGGCTTGTCGGAAGCCGCCGCGCCGCTGGCCACCGCCGGGTTCACCCTCCCCAACCCGGTGGCAAACAGAATCAGGTCCTTGTCCCGCTTCCCCGGGTTCTTGGGAGTCACCGGGGTGAAGTCATCGGCATGGAACAACGCGGCCTGCGTGCGGCCCTCGGCGCTCATGGTGAACACACCGGGCGCCGCCGCATTCACCTGCACCGCGACGCTGCTGCTCACACGGGCCGTGTCGCGTGACCGCACCGTCAGGGTTACGCGGCCTGTCGCCAGCTCCGCGGGAAGCTGAGCGTTGATCTGCGTGGGCGAGGTGTAGAACAGCGGCACGGAGGTCTGGTTGGCGGTCACGCACACCCCGCCCAGCATGGTGGGCAGCGGCAGTTGCCGCGCTGATTCCGTAGCGCCCAGGTTGGCGCCGAAAATGCTCACGATGGAACCCGGCGCCACCGGGCCCTTGAAGCTGGCGCCGTTGACCACCCCCGCGGACGAGAAGCTGGGAACCGTGCGGCTGGCCTGCGTGGTGGAGACAACGCTCAGGCCGGAGACCGTGAGCATGTAGACGTTGTTTTGGGAATCGGCCACGACGCCGGTGCGGAACAGTTGAGTTTGTCCCTGCGCCCCAAACAGGCGGGTAATGGAGGCCGGAGGCCAGATGCGTGGCAGAGCAGTGCTGGTTGTGGTCGTGCCTCCCGTAATGATGCCGCCGGTCCCCGGCTGCTGAATGGGAGTTTCGCCGCCCGTCCCGGGCCTGGTTTCCGGCGGCTGCACAGGGGTCCCGCCGCCCGGCGTAGGCGTGGTTCCGCCGCCCGGCGCAGGTGTGGGTGTCGGCGTCGGCATGATGATGATGACCGTGCCGGGCGGCACCTGTGCCGTAGGGGCGGAAGTAGAGCCCGGCGTAATGTCCATCGCGATTTCCGCCAACCGCACTTCGTCGCGCTGTTGCAGCGAGGAGCTGTCGAACAACTGGAGGCGCTCCACGGTGATCTGGGAGGTGGCGGCCTGCACCCGCAGGGCCATGTTGCCGGCCGCCGCCACGCCCAGCGACGCGGCCTGGGCCGCGGTCACCCCGCTGGGGGCGATGCTTCCGCGCTGTGTCAGCACGCTGTTGAAGACGGTGTTATCGAACACGTAATAGCTGCCGTCGGCGGCTGCCGCAGCCGTCCCCCGATAACCGCCAATGGCTCCTGCGCGGGTGATGGCAAAAGTATCGGCGCCCGGATCGTAGTAGCGCAGCGTCCCGCTGGCATCGGCCAGCACGATGGCGCTCCCGTTCGCCGGAGCGATCAACAGGTTGCGGCCGTTAATGCTGTTGGCAACGTTCTCTCCCAGGTTCCGGCGGGGGAAGGCGTTGCGCGTGGCCAGGCTGAGCTGCCAGACATTGCCGTTGCCCGGCGCCTGGCCCGGCTGTCCGATGGCCATGGTGGTGAACAGGATGGCGCTGGGGGAGACGGCGATGGAGCGCGGGAATTGCGGCGTGGCATTGAGCGGTACCGGCGCCATCATGATGCGGTCCACTTCCTGCATGGCCTCCAGGTCCACCACGGAGATGAACTCGGCCCCGGAATTGGCGACCACCAGCGTGGTGGCACTCACCTGGGCCATGGACATGGGCTGGCTGCCTACGGCGATGGGGGCCAGGAAACGCCGTTCGGCAAGCGAGAACACGTCCACCCGGTCGCGCAAAAAATTGGCGATGTACAGGCGTTGCCGCGCTTCATCCAGCAGCATGTCGGTCCCCAACCCGTCAATGGGGACGATGCTGCCGCGCTGATCGACGTCGCGGAAGTTGAGGTTGACCACGATCGCCGGCTCGACGTTGACGGCCTCCGGCGACGACAGGACGATCGAATACTGGCCCGTGCCGAGGGCGTTGAGATTCGCGCGGCGCGAGTCGAAGGTGATCTGCAGCGTGGCCGGGGCCACCGAGGATGTCTGGCGGATGGTCAGCGCCGCGTTCGTCGCCCCCGAGGCCACAGCCGAAAACGTCGCGCGCCCGGCCCCGGCGTTGCGCACCTGCACCGCCGCCGTGACCACGGCGCGACTGCAGACATCCGCGGTCAGGACGACGCTGGTGCTATCCACGTCGAGAATGGGCGAGCGGTCCAGTTGGCCCACCGGGATGACCAAGAGGCCGGAAGCGGAGAGGGCAAACAGATTCTGGCCGTCCCGCGAGCGGATGATGATGGAGGTGGGGCTTTCCGGCAGGCGCAGGCCCAATTGCGGCGTCAGGTTCCAGCCGTTCAGCACCTGCAGCACGCCCCGGGTGGCGGCGGTGCCGCCCTGGGCAGTGGTGCCGGCAAAGGCCGGCTGATTGGTGTTCAGCGGGTGGATGGGCGTCTGCGTCGCGAACGACGCAAACACATAGTTGCCGTCGGCCGAGAACACGCTCCCCCCGGTGAGCTGCACGTTATTGGGCGGCAGGTAGCCCGTGCGCCCCAGGATGGTCAGGGTGTTGGTGTCGAACAAGAACGGGCCGGCCATGAAGCGCGAGCCGTCGGGGGCGATGGAGAGAATCGAGCTCAGGCCGGACACGTCCCGGCTGCGCAGCACCGTCCCGGAGGCCACCTCGTACACAAACAACCGCATCGGAGGGGCGTTGCCGGTGCCGTCCACCCCAATGCCCACGATCACCTTCCCGTCCTGCGATGCGGTCAGGGCGGCGCGGAATCCCTGGGGCAGGGGACTCTGGGCTGGGACGGTTCCCGGCGCCCGAACCGGGGGCGGCGTAATCACCAACTGCGTGAGTTCCTTGGCCACCGGGTCAAACCGCATCAGGCCGGAGCTGCCATAGACCAGCACCTTCCCGTCGCTGCCCGTCGTGATGGCGTCGGGCCGCACTTGCAGCGGGTATTCGCCCGCCGGGGCGCTGGTGTTGAGGTTGATGGCGTACAGCGCCGAGGCCTGCTGGCTGGCCACCCAAAGCGTCTGCCGATCGGTGCTGAGCGTCAGGCTGTCGGGCTGCGGACCGGTGTTGATGGAATTCACGATCCGGCGCTGGGCCACCGAGTAGACGTCAACCCGGTTGAGTGCGTAGTTCGCCAGGTAGACGACGTCCCGCCGCTCGTCATAGGCCACGTCACTGAACTGGCCGACGATAGGAACCAGCGTGCCGAAATTGGCGGCCGGCGCGCGCACGGCCGACAGAACCAGCAATGAATAGGCAACCAGTCGCAGAAGCGTCACTCGACGATGCACGGCGGAGCCTCCGGGGCGCGGCTCAAGTCCAGATCAGTGTACTACCGACTCACCCACTTTGCGCTTAGTGTTTCTCTAAACACCTGTTTCTTGCGAAAGTTGCGGGCCGGTAAGAATTGCGGATTGCGGAATGCGGATTGCGGATTTCAAGCCTGGCCGCTCGCAATCCGCAATCCGAAATCCGCAATTGGGAATACTCAGCACTCAACACTCAGCACTCTTTTGGGCTACAATGGCTGCGAAGCTCTCTCTCGCCTCATGCGCACGGAAGGACCACTGACGCGGCTGGCGCTCTTCTTGCCGATTATGGCGGCGACGGCGGCTGCCGTCTGGCTGATCGGCGGCAGCGCCTACGGCGTTCAGATGAACGCCTACGTGTCGGACCTGTTCTCCCGGTTGCGCGAGCGGCCGGCTGATTCCACCCAACAGATCGCGTTGGTGGCCATTGACGATGCCACCCTGGCCCGCTTCGGGAATCTGCCGCTGGATCGCAGGCTGGTGGCTATGGCGTTGCTCCAGGTTTGCCGCGGGCGTCCCGCTGTGGTGGCCATCGACATCTGGTTCCCGGAGGCTTCCAACCCGGAGTCCGACCAGGCACTGACTGTGGCCCTGCAGGCCTGCCCGCAGACCGTTCTGGCCTCGGCGCTGGTCCCGGACGACCGCGCCGCGCAGGAACCGGCCCGCTGGCTGGAACCGCTGCCCGACTTCGGGAAACTGGCCGGCTCCATCGGCCACGTGCACGCCGACCCGGACGTGGATGGCGTGACCCGGCAGGTGCTGCTGGCCAAGTCGGCTGGCGGCCGCCGCCACTGGGCCCTCTCGCTGGAAGCGTTGCGCCTGTATACGCGCCATGAGGGGCCCATCCTCGAAGACGAGCAGACCTTGGTGGTTGGAACTCACATCATTCCCGCCGCCAAGAACAACCAGAGAGCGCTGCTGGTCAATTTCCCGGTTGGCGAAGGCGCCTTCGTGCGCCATAGCCTGCTGGAGGTGGTCGATGGCCGGGTGCTGCCGGAGCAGTTCACCGGGCGCGCCGTTTTCATCGGCACGACCGCGCAAGGGGCCGGCGACTCCTGGTTCACCCCGGTTTCCAGCCAGGGCCGCCCCATGCCGGGCGTGGAGATCCATGCCAACCTGCTGCACACCATGATGAACGACAGCTTTCTGCGACCGTTGCGCGAATCCAGCGCGCTGGCCGCAGTGGCGCTGACCGCCGCCTGCGTGGCGGTGCTGCTGCTCAGCCTGCGCGGCGCATGGCTGGCGGTGGCGCTGGCGCTGGTCGCCGCTGCCGTCCACGGCGCCCCCTTCCTGCTGTTCGTGAAACGGCAGGTGGTGGCCCCGGCTTTCTCTTTCTCGCTGGCGTTCTGGGGGCCGGCGCTGGTCGGCGGCGTGTTCCAGTACCTGACCGTCTGGCGCCGCTACGTGGCCGCCGACGCCACCAGCCGCCGCCTGCGCGGGCGCATGGAAATGGTCTCGCACGAGATGCGCTCGCCACTGACCGCCATCCAGGGCTCGGGCGAGGTGATCAGCCGCTACCCGGTGGACGAGGCGCGCCGCAAACAACTGGGCGACATGATCAGCCGCGAGTCACAGCGGCTGGCCGGCATGGTGGAGCGCTTCCTGGACGTGGAGCGCCTGGAGGCCGGTGAACTGCAACTGCGGCGGGCCCCGGTGCCGTTGCGCGGTGTCGTCGAGCGCACCCTGGAGCGGCTCCAGCCGCTGGCCGCCCGCAAAGAGATCGTTATGGAGGCCACCATCAACGGCCAGCCCCAGGCCCTGGGCGATTCCGAGCTGGTCGAGTTCGCCTTGTACAATCTGGTGAGCAACGCCATCAAGTATTCACCCGAGGGAAGCAAGGTCGAAGTGCTGGCCCGGCTGAACACCCTGCTGGGGCTGGCATTCCTGGAAGTGACGGACCAGGGCGCGGGCATCGCCACCGAGGACCAGGCCCGCGTTTTCGAGCGCTTCTATCGCGCCGAGGGCGCCCGCCAGTCCGGGCAGTCGGGATTGGGCCTGGGACTGTCGATCGTTCGGGAGATCGCGCGCCATCACGGCGGTTCCGTGATGCTGGACAGCGTCCCGGGCCGGGGCTCCAAATTCTCGCTCTCCTTGCCGGCCGCCGAAGCCGGCGCTTCGGCAACTGCGGGCCACTAGCGGACAGCTACTATAGGGCATGGACACTGCAAAGAAGATTCTCATCGTCGAGGACGACCCGGCGGTCGTGATCACGCTCACGGCGGCCTTGGAGGCCGAGGGCTATACCGTGGCCGAGGCCCATTCGGCCGAGCAGGCCATGGAGCGGCTCGATGGCGAGGATTTCCCCGTTGTTCTCACCGATATCTACATGGAGCGGAAGACCGGGCTCGATGTGCTGCACCGGGCGCGGGCGCTCAATCCGAGCTGCTCGGTGATCCTGATGACGGGGAAGGGATCGTTGGAAACGGTGATTGAGTCCACGCGCGGCGGCGCCTTCGAGTATCTGTCCAAGCCTTTTTCGGTCGAGCGGCTGCTGGAAACCGTGCGCGGCGCGTTGCGCGCGGCCCTGGCCCCAGAGCCGGAACCGGCCCCCGCCGACGATACCATCCGCGGTCCGATGATCGGCAATTCGCCGGCCATGATCGAGGTCTACAAGTTCATCTCCCGGCTGGCGCCCACCGAGGCCACGGTGCTGTTGTGCGGGGAGACGGGAACCGGCAAGGAACTGGTGGCCAAGCTGATCCACCAGAATGGCCCGCGGGCCCGGGCACGCCTGGTGGTTATCGATTGCGCGGCACTGAAGGACACCCTGGTGGAAACCGAGTTGTTCGGAGCGGTGCGCGGCGCGTACACCGGCGCCGACCGCGACCGCAGCGGCTTGCTGGAGGTGGCCGCCGGCGGCACCGTCTTTCTGGACGAAATCGGCGAAATCGACACCCCCATCCAGCTTCGCCTGCTCCGCTTCCTGGAGGAGAAGGAGATTCGCCCGGTCGGTTCCACGGCCAGCCGCAAAGTGGATGTGCGGGTGATCGCGGCCAGCAACAAGGAGCTTGGCGCGCTGGTCGGCAAGGGACTGTTCCGGGAAGATCTCTGGTACCGGCTGAATGTGGCCAGCCTGGAAATCCCGCCCTTGCGCCGGCGCCGCGAGGATATCCCGCGATTGGTCGAGCATTTTCTGCGGGAGTTCACCAAAGCGTATGGCCGCCCGGTGCGGCTGGAAAACGGCGCGCTCCGCCTCCTGCTGGAGCACGCCTGGCCGGGCAATGTGCGCCAGCTCCGCCACGTGCTGGAAAAGCTGGTCATCCTGACGCCGGGCGGCGTGGTGGACGCGGGCGCGGTCGGCGCCGCTCTCGACGCCTATGTCCTGGCCGGCGCCGCCAGCGCCGCGCCCTCATCCAAGTCCCTCACCGATCTGAGCGCGCTCGAAGAAGAGCACATCCGCAAGGTGCTGGAGGCCACCGCAGGCAACAAGAGCCGGGCCGCCGCCATTCTGGGCATTGAGCGCAAAACGCTGTACCGCAAGCTCGAGCGCATGGAAGCCGCCCGGAAGTAAGTTATCAGTCTTCAGTCATCAGTTTTCAGTTATCAGTCTTCAGTTGCAGGTGACGACTGACAACTGACAACTGAAAACAGCTTCTCACGGCCGCGGGTCCGCTGCCTCGCAATCATCCGCGGATTGGGTTGCTTTTGGCTTCGCTGTTCTGTGATACACTCCGCCCCAAACTCGATTGCGGGGGGCTGACAATGAATCAGATTCTGCGAATCATCCAATTGGGAAGCTACCTTGGGGGCATCATCGGGCTGGCCGGCGGCGTAATTGTGAAGTTGGCCGGAATCGGGGTGACCAGCGCGCGCGCCGGCTTTGAGCTTGCGGCCGCCTGCTTCTTGTGCGCGATTGCCAGCGCGCGGATAGCCGCGTCGTTGAAGCCGGCCGAGGAACAGGAAGAGGCCAAAGCCAAGGCCGCGGCTGCCTGAGGCGCGAACGCACCGGCCTGTTGAGATCCTTTCTCAATTGGGGAAATCGGCGTGGGCCCTGGCGCTGATTCCAGGGACGAGGGCCGGTGGCGCTTCTGGAGCAAATCCTGGCGGAAATCCGGGCGCGGGGGCCCATCACCTTCGCGCGTTACATGCATCTCTGCCTGTACCACCCGGAGCTCGGCTATTACCGGGCGCCACGCGAACGCTTCGGAGCGGCGGGCGACTTCTATACCAGCGCGCAGGTGCATCCGGCGTTTGCGCGCCTGCTGGTACGCCGCTGGGCGGGCATGTGGCAGGCGCTCGGTGGCGGGCCCTTCACGCTGCTGGAAATGGGCGCCGGCCGCGGCGAGTTGGCCCGCCAGGCGCAGGACTGGGCGGCCCGCGCCTACCCGGAGTTCGCCCGCTCGTTGCACTACATCGCGCTGGAATACGGCGATCCGCTCCCCGCGCCCTTCTCCGGGTGCGTTTTTTCCAACGAGTTCTTCGATGCCCAGCCGGTGCACGTGCTGCGACTTCAGTCGGGCGAGCTGTGCGAAATGTATGTAGCGGAGCGCGGCGGCCAACTGGCTTGGGCGCGGGGCCGGCTGTCTTCGCCGGAGCTGGCCGGGTGGCTGGACCGGCTTCATATCCAGCCGGAAGACGGGCAGACCATCGAGCTGAGCCTGGAGGCCGCCGCCTGGATGCCGACGCTTGGCCGGCTGCTCGCACGCGGATGGGTCCTCACCTTCGATTATGGCTATCGGGCGCGAGAAATTTCGGGCGGGCGCCGCTTCTTCGACGGCAGCCTGATGAGCTATCGGAAACACACCGCCAGCGAGGAGGTGCTGCGGGACCCCGGCCAGCGGGATCTGACCGCCCACGTCAACTTCGACCTGCTGGCGGAAGCCGGGCGGGAGGCGGGGCTGGTCGAATCCCGTTTCTGCTCGCAGGCCCGCTGCCTCATGGATCTTGGGCAGGCCGATCAGTTCTCGGAAGTATTCGCCGGCTGCCGGACCGAGGCCGACCACGTGAAGGCCCGCCTGCTGCTGAAGACGCTGCTGTTCGATCTCGGGGAGACCATCCAGGTTCTGGAACAACGAGCGATGAGTGACGAGTGACCAGTGACCAGTGGAAGAACCGGCCACTCGTCACTTGTCACTTCTCACTGACTTCCGGGCGGCGTTCGCGCCGGTACGGTTCCTTCAAATACTTCTGCGCCTCGGCCTGCGCCTCCTGGGTGTTGTCCCTGGTGCGGACCGCCTGGTTGTATTCGTTGACGGCGCGCTCGCGCTGCCCGGTGATATCGAAGATCTTGCCCAGGTTGATGTGGGCCCAGACCTCGGTCCAGCGCGGCTCCTGGTCCCCGTTGAGCGCTTCGCGGAAGGCGTTGGCGGCCGACTGGTAGTTGGCCTGCGCCAGGAAAACCTCCCCGATCCGGAAGTGCGCCAGCGAGCTGTTCCGGTTGATGTCCAGGGCCCGCTGGTATTCCTTCAGCGCGTCTTCGTACTCGCCGGCGTCGGCCGACTGCTGGCCGCGGTTGATGGCCACCTGAATGCGGACCTTGTCGTTGTACTTGAGCACCCGGTTTTCGGGGTCCACGGTAACTTTCCGCGGGCGGCCAAAGGTCTCGACGCTGAAATCCGAGGCCGTTCCGGCCACGTCCACGCGCCTGATCTCCGGCTCGGGCGCATCGCTGTCGATGCGGATTTCGACCGGCATGCGGAAGGTGTCCATGTCCTGCTTGATCTTGCCGGCGATGCGGAAGCAGCCTTCCTTCTGCTTGTCGGGAGGCAGCGTCTGGCACTTGCCCGGGGCCACGCGGAAGACGGTGTAATCGGCCTTGAACTCCGGCGCCCCGCTCGATTCAATCCACTGGATAAAGAAACCCTCCAGGTTCATTCCGCTGGTCTTCTCAAAGATCTTGCGCAGGTCGTCGGTGCCGGCCGGCTTGCCGGCGAACGCGGCGGCGTACTGCTTCAGGCCGTTGAAAAAGGCCTCGTCGCCGATCACCCAGCGGAGCATGTGCATTACCATGGCGCCCTTCTTGGACACCACCGAGGTGTACTCGGGCGTGAATTCCTCGAGGCTGGCGCCGCGGATCACGGGCACGCTGTCGTTGGTCAGCGCGGCGATCTCGTTGTCGCGGGCCACATCCTCCAGCGCCGCTTTGCCCGCCAGTTCCTCGACGTACAGCATCTCGCTGTAGCCGGCCAGGCCTTCGTCGAGCCACAGGTCGGCGCGCGATGCCGGGCTGACCATGCCGCGCCACCATTGGTGGGCCAGCTCGTGCGACAGCAGCCGGTAGTTCAGCTTGTTGCCGATGGCCCGCGGCGACAGGAAGGTGATGCCCGGCGCCGAGTAGCCGTTCACCGACCCGGCGTCAATTTCCACCAGCGCCATGGAGGTTAGGGGCGCCGGGCCGAATTTCGAGGCATAGAAGGAGACAATCTTGCCCGCGGCTTCGGCGTAGGCTTGCGCCTGGGATTCTTCCGGCCCGCGGAAATAGACCTCCACGGGCAGTCCGCTCTCCGTGAAACGCTGCGGCTGCTCGCGTACCACCGCGAAGCTGCCCGGGAATCCCGGCCGGTCGTATACAAACGACCAGGTGGTCTTGCCGGCCGGGGCCGGTTTCATCTCGCCGCGGCCCGGCGCGATCACCCGCAAGCCCTGCGGCACGGTGATGTCCAGTTGCGCCGTGAAGCGGTCCACCTGGTAGGTGGACACCGGGAACCAGCGCCCGGCGTACAACAGGTAACTGACCGGGTCGCCGACGTAGGCCAGCTTCAGTCCCTCGACCGGCTGATTCTCGCCGCCGGCCAGCGTTCCGTCGTACTCGAAGGTGAGCGTTGCCGGCCGCTCTTTGGGCAGCGGGCGATCGAAACCCACCCGCAGCGTGCCGTCCTGCTGGTACCGTTGCGCCACCACCGTCTGGCCCGCCGCGTCGGTAATCTTGCTGGGCGAGAGGTTATTGTTCAACTCGAAGGTCGCGTTCAACACATCCTCGCCGGGGATGAACTGCACCTGCGCGCGCGCCCGCAGCTTGTGGGTGGCCGGGTCCAGCTCGGCCTGGATCACATACTTCTCAACCTGGATGCGGCGGGGCGCGCGATCCTGCGCCCGCAGTCCCGGCGCGACCGCCAGCGCCAGCGCGGCCAGGGCTGCGGCCGAGGCACGCACACAGTTCCAAAAACCAGAACGCATTCGTTACTCCTTCACACCGGGACCGCCAGCAGGGCCATGGCCCGCTCGGCGGCGACTCCCATGGGATTGGATACCGCGGACAACTTGCAGGCTACTTCTTTTAAGCTGGCACGCATGGCCGCGCGTTCCGCCTCGCTCTCCAGGAGGCGCGCGGCAGCGGCGGCCACCCCTTCCGCCGTGAATTGGTCTTGAATCAGCTCCGGCACGATCTGCCGGCCGGCAACCAGGTTCACCATGCTGAAAAACGGCGTACTTACCAGAAGACGCCCGAACAGCCAGGAAGGTTCCGTGACCCGATAAACAACCACCATGGGGGTGCCGAGCAGGGCCGTTTCAATTGTAGCCGTTCCGCTGGCCACCAGGGCCACGTCGGCGTGCGCCAGCGCGTCGTAGGTCAGCCCGCGTAGCACCGGGATCGGTACCTCGGGCAGCGGCAACGCGGCCGGCGCCGCCACGATGCTCTGGGCATTCAAGCGGCGGGCGGCGGCGATCATGGGCGGCAGGTTCATGGCCGCCTCGCGGCGCCGGCTCCCGGGCAGCAGCGCCAGCAGCGGGCGCTGCGCGTCCAGGCCGTGCCGCGCGAAAAACGCTTCCCGGCTGAAGCGCGGCGCCACCCGGCCCACCAGGGGGTGGCCGATGTATTCGGCGTTCACTCCTCGCTCGCGAAACCAACGCTCCTCGAACGGGAAAATGCAAAGCAGGCGATCGACGCGCCGGCGAATCTGGCGCACGCGCCATGGCCGCCACGCCCATACCTGCGGCGCCACCAGATAGAGCACCGGGATGCCGGCGCGGCGGAGATGGCGGGCCAGGCGCAGGTTGAAATCGGGCGCATCGACCAGCACCGCAAGCTGCGGCCGCCGCGCCATGGCCTCGCTCACTGCACGCCGGTACTGGCGCCACACGCGCGGGATCTCGCCCAGCACCTCGGCCAGGCCAACCACGGCGATGCTTTCCGAGCGCACCACGGCCTCGCAGCCCGCCTCCCGAAGCCGCTCGCCCGCGCAGCCGAAGAAATGGGCGTCCGGCAGGCGGCCGCGCAAGGCTTCGACAAACCAGGCTGCGTAGCGGTCTCCGGACGACTCACCGGCGGAAACGAAAATGCTCGGGCGTTCGAGGCGCTCTGCCATCGGAAAGCTAAACAACCATTATACCGTTGCGCTTCTATAACATACTGAACGCAGCCGCAGATTCCGCAGATCGGCGCAGATCGAATCGGCGAAATCTGCGCAATCTGCGGCTAAGAGGTTTATTGTCGCCGAGTTCCTCAGTTAAACTATGCGGCGCTGCCATAGCGGCTTCATAAGGGGAGCGAGAAATGGACCTGGCATTCATATACCTGGACAACGCGGCCACCACCTGGCCCAAGCCCGACGCCGTTTACAGCTTCATGACTGACTTCTACCGCCGCACCGGCGTGAGCCCGGGGCGCAGCGGTTTTGACCTGGCCCTGGAAGCGGGCGCGCTTCTGGACAACCTGCGCAAGCGCCTCACCCGCTTTTTCGGCGGCGACGAGGATGCCCCGGAGCGCCTCTGCTTCGGCTATAACGCCACCGACGCGCTGAACCTCATCCTCAGCGGGTTGCTGTCGGAAGGCGATCACGTGATCACCACGAACCTGGAGCACAATGCCGTGCTTCGCCCCATCCACCACCTGGTGCGGGATCAGAACGTGGAGGCTGACTTCGTCCCCTTCAACGGCGCCGGATTCGTGGAGCCGGACGAAATCGCCAGGGCCCTCCGCCCCAACACCCGGCTGGTGATCGTCAACCACGGCTCGAACGTCATCGGCACCGTGCAGCCGCTGGCGGAGATCGGCCGCCTCTGCCGGGAGAAAGGCGTCCTGTTTGCGGCCGACACCGCGCAGACCGCCGGCCTCGTTCCCATCCACATGCGGCAGATGAACATCGATGTGCTGGCCTTCACCGGGCACAAGGCGCTGCTGGGCTCGACCGGAATCGGCGGGCTGTGCGTGCGCAAGCACGTGCACATCCGCCACACCCGCGCCGGGGGCACCGGGGTGCGCTCCGCCGAGCCGTATCACCTCGACGAGTACCCCTGGCGCATGGAGTACGGCACGCCCAACATGGTGGGTGTGGCGGCGCTGTGGGCCGGCCAGGATTGGCTGGATCAGAACGGCATCGCCAACATCCACGCCCGCGAAATGACGCTGGCGCGCCGGTTGGTCGAAGGCCTGCGCCAGGTCCAGGGCGTGCGCCTGTATTGCTGCGACAGCCTCGACAACCATTTGTCCACGGTCAGCATGAACATTGTGGGCGTGGAGGCGGCCGACGTGGGGGTCATGCTTGACGTGGATCACCACATCGCCACCCGCACCGGCCTGCACTGCGCCCCGCTGGTCCACCGGCAGCTTGGGACGCTGGAGATAGGCGGCGCCGTGCGCTTCTCGATCGGCGCTTTCAACACCGAAGAGCACATCGACGCGGCCATTCGGGCCGTGGCCGACATCGCCCGCTGGAGCGCGCAGCGCAAGCCCAAGGCTGCCGCCGCGGTGCCGTAGGTAATCCAAGGAGTGGAGGCTTGAGCACAAAGGCACAAAGACCCGAAGTCATAAAGAAAAAGACACGAAGAGGGGCACGTCCGGGCTTTTTCGTGTCTTTGTGATCTTTGTGTTGAGCAAACGCTTCCGTGAATCTTCGCAGGCTGCGAGGATTCTGGGGATTAGTAGAGCAGATCAACCCAGCAGACATGGGTGGTGTCCTGCCCCTGGCGCCAAATCTGCGTAATCTGCGAAATCTGCGGATTGGTTCAAGGCGTGGCACGCCCGGAAGTCCGCCGCGGCGGAGAACCTTCGACCCCCTGCTTAGAAGGTCCGCCGCGGCGGACTCTCTCCCCTGAGCTACGGGCGCTGGCGCCCTGCCAGTATCCGGCGCAGCTCGTCACGCCCGCAGCCGGTCTTCAAATAACGCTCCCGCCGCACAGCTTCCGCTCGCGTGGCAAACTGCTCCCGATGAGCGAGTTCCCAAGGCCTTTCGCGGCGAGTTGAGAAGGAGGTTCCCGTTTGATGCTCGTCGAGACGGCGGGGTAAATCGGAGGTGGAGCCGGTGTACAGCCGACCGGTGCTCAGGCTGCGCAGGACGTAAACCCAAAACATAGGGAGATGGCACGCCCGGAAGGATTCGAACCTTCGACCCCCTGCTTAGAAGGCAGGTGCTCTCTCCTCTGAGCTACGGGCGCTCTGGATGATTTTAGCACGCGGCGGTCAGTTCC
>Ga0315288_10005919_pt1 | contig 15499 bp, 21 predicted proteins | sample YL17G11_20_MG_FD_203454 | JGI IMG/M metagenome (GOLD analysis project Ga0315288, IMG submission 203454) | Sediment microbial communities from Yellowstone Lake, YNP, Wyoming, USA - YL17G11_20 | ecosystem: Environmental > Aquatic > Freshwater > Lake > Sediment | place: USA: Wyoming | collected...
TGGTAGTTCGTGCTCAAGCCAATTTATAACGTACGTCATGGCGGCTAGGGTGTGCATCTCGATCATTTCCGGCGTAAGCAGTCCACATTCCCTGAGCAGGTGGCACGCGTACTCCGAGGCTCCGATTTCCTCACAGATAATTTCCCAGGTGGTTTCGCGATAGTAAGAAGGTGACTGTCCCCCGCGCTCGTAGTACCCGCGGTAGTGGTGGTAATGCCCGAGTTCGTGCGCCAGGGACGCCAGTTTTGCGCTACTACTGAACCCACCATCTACGTATATGTCCCCGTTTGTTTTTAGACAGCTATACGCACCACACAGGTTGACGCGCTCGGGGTGCGGGTAGTTCGCGCGCTCGCATAGTAGTTTTACTGTGTCCACCAGGTTCCCGGTGAACGGCATCCGCTGCGCTAGTGCGGCGTGTTCGTCTAGGACCTTGACGTACTGTGCGTGCGCTAGTTTTTTCACTGGTACTCACCCCTTACGTGGCACCATACGATGGCCTGAAAGTCGGCGGGGGACAGGCCCGCCGCGCGCGCTTCGGCGCGCAGGATTGCCGCCGTGTTCCGGTACTGTTTTACACTGGCGCGCGGCGCGCCCAGTCCGCACCGCAACATCCAGGTGTCTAGTACTACTGCCCGTTTGTCCCCCATGATCGCGCGCCAGAACGCGCGGATCTTTTGCCCGCGCAGAACGCGCCACGGGTCCTCCCCCGCCAGTAGGCGCCGCACCTTGTCACGAACCTGGGAATAGTGCCTGACCGGTAGACCGTTAAAGGCATCGGCGGTCAGTTCCTTGGCAAAGTCCCAGGACACGCGCTGTGACGTGCACGCCAGAATGGCGGCGACGGTGCGGGTGCGCGCGCCGTACCGCGCGCCGGTTGCGGCGCACCAATGGTGCGCGCGCGTGTACCAGTCAAGCCCATATATTTTGTCCTGGATACTGGCGTCGTGGTAGTACTCCGTAAACATGGTGCACCCCCTAGCCGGTTACGAGCTCACTTTCGCATGGAATGGACACAATCAGCACGGCTTCTTGTCCGAGTGCCGTCCGGATCTCCCCCGCGAGCGCGCGGACTATTGAGGATTTTTTCGTAAGAATCTCAACTGTGAGATTCCGCTCGGGTACGCCGTTCCAGTATCCCGTGCCGTAGTATAGGGTATATCCATTGAACCGTGCGGACACCAGGCGGCATACTGTTTGCGCGTCCTTATTTTCCGTGTAGATTCTGTGTAGCGTCATGGGCGTTCCTCTTTCGGTTAGTTTTTTCATTCTGCACCGTCCTTTGGCGTGAGAATGCGCGTGGTATCCGCGTCGCGAAATGACGCGCGGTCGACGATCCGGTACGTGTGTGATAGTCTTTCGTACCGTACTACTTGGGTACGCCCCGAGAAGTCCGCGAACCTTTGCGCGCGGCGCAGTGCGCGGCGCAGTGGTCGGTTCCCTTTCATGTTTGTTTCCCCTCCGGCTATTCGCTCAGTCAAGGCACAAGTATTTTCGCTCTGGCATGGGCATAAGCAAGGCTAGTGCCAAGGCTAAGGGTGTATGCTTGGGCCCTAGCATAGCCTATTCTACCTAGTACTTACTATAGGTACCATGCACTATGCTACTGTCTATTGCATTATGCACTATACTGGTGCACGGGCATGGGCATGGTACTAGTACTAGTAACCTAATACTAGGACCTGTAGACTATTCTTCAGTGTACTGTATACTATTCTACAGCTATGTGTTACAGTAAAAAAGGAATGCCCCAGTACTAGCTGCATTCACCAGGCCAGTGCCCATGCCCATGCCCCGTGGCGGGCGCAGGGCACGGGCCCGGGCGCCTGGCGCGGGCGCGGGGCCGGGCCCCTGGCCCTAGGCTCCTGGCCCAGGAACTTGTGCCGGGTGCCCCCACAGGGCCCGCGGGCTGGCGATTCGCCTAAATAACAGTTGGCTGTGGCAGCCCCCGGACAAAAAGACGGTACTCTGGCGTAATTTGCCAGACCCTAGGGCAAAAAACCCGACTTTGTGGCATGCCCCTGGCCTAGGGACCTGGCCCGGGCCTCGGGCACTGGCAATTTGCAACTTTAATTGCAACTCACCACTGCACTTGGCAAAATTGTTGGAAAGTTGGCATGATCCTTGCTACAGTTAAATTCGGAGCAACCTTTATGCCAAAGAAACGTAGAAATATAACAGCGGACGAGGCCAACTATGCCCAGTTGGTCTGTAAACATGGGCACGCGGGGCAGTGGCTCCCAACAAGTGCGTATGGGCTAGAGGGTAGGTACTGTAAACTTTGTCGTTCTGCTAAGTCTGCGTGGTACGCACGTATGATTTCGCTCGCAAAGGGTGATTTAGTGTGGCAAAAAGTATGAAACTTGGTGGCGGGAGCCGATTTGCGAAACTCAAGGCCTCGATCGCTGCCGCTTCGAAGAAAAAGGGCCGCAAGACCATCAGGGATCCGGGTGCCGTTGCTGCGGCAATCGGGCGCAAAAAGTACGGCAAAGCGAAATTCCAGAAAATGGCGGCCAAGGGCCGCGTAAGGAGCAAAAAGTGAGCAAGAAAATCGTCAAGTCCTTTGCAATTGCCATGTCTGGGCCTTTTGTGCTCTGGCTCGGCAATCTGACCGGAATTATCGACGTGGGTATCTGGCTTCCGATCGTTTCGGGGGTCATTGCCGTTGTTGTGAATGCTATCAAGGTCTGGGTTGAGGCCCATATGTCGGTGGTGTAGTTATCGATACGACAACGACCGCAAAATTGGACCAAATAGCCCGGGAACTCGAGGTACGCGGCCTTAGTGCCCCAGGTTCGAGCATTTTGGCCGATACCGCCCTGGCTACCCGGCTCGAACGTATCTACCTGGGCCTTTCGGCCTGGGGCGATATACTCGACGCGGAGTTTGACACCCTGGCCGATCTGGTGGCCGGCCTGGAACTCAAGAATCTTACCGACGTGGACGACGCCCTGGCCCCGGTGGCCAACCAGGTGTTGGCGTTCGTTGGCGGGCAGTGGACTTCTCAGACCCCCGCGGCCGTGCCCCTTGTGTTGGACGACCTGACCGACGTGACCATTGCCGCTCCGGCCCAGTACCAGTTCCTGCGGCGCGGCGCGAGCCAGTGGCAAAACGAAACCGTGGCCGTGTATCTCAAGACTGGCGATACTGCATCTGGAGTGCACGATTTCGGGGGTGCCACGAGCCTGGAGGTTCCTAACGGGGCCGGAGGCACGACCGTGGACGCCGCCGGGGAAATTTGCATCGACACTACCAGCAAGACCCTGAACTTCTACGACGGCGCAGCCGAAAAAGTCCTCAACCCCGAGCGCAGCAAGAGTATCACGATCGAGGTGCCGGTAGCGGCTGATAGTATTACCGTCTTTTTCACAAACAAGGCGGTAACTGTATCAAAAATGGTTGCGGTCCTTGTGGGCAGTGCAACACCATCGGTGGTCTGGACGGTGCGCCACGGCACGGACCGCTCGGCGACCGGGGCCGAGGTTGTAACTGGCGGCACCACCACCACCAGTGTGTCGACCGGGTCCGTGGTTACGGCGTTCAACGACGCGACCATTGTGGCCGATAGTTTTGTGTGGGTCGTGATCGGCACGGTATCCGGCACGGTGGGCCAGATACACCTGACAATCTTCTGGACAGAGGACGCATAATGCCTGACCAAAACAATACCTACATCACGTACGACGGGCGTAGTTACATAATCATACTCTCGCGCAACGCCGACAATGATCGAACCCTTCGCATTGATGTGAAGAACGAAGGCGCACCAACCTACGGGACACTTCTCAGAATGGTTGTTGATAACAATTTTGCGATTGTGGAGGGCATATGAGCGGCACCCCCTACGAGGGCAGTAGTGGCGACGGGTACATTGCGCGCACGGACACACAGGCGTCCGATACGCCACTGGATGACACGCCCTAATGGCAACCTACGCAGTAAATACGTCGGCCGTAACGCTCCGGTCGGGGTGCAAGTACGCGCCCGGCAGTCCGCTCGATACCTATGTGCGCACACGTATGTACCTGAAGTTCGATCTATCGTCGTACGGAATTGTTCTGAGTACGATCGATACGGTTGTGCTCGAGACGTACGTAAAGACCATTTACCAGAGCGAGGGCGGGGGAAATTCCGGGCCGCATGACCTTTACTCTGGCAGTGCCGGGGATAACTGGGGTGCGACCCTACAGGCGAACGCCGCGGACTTTGGCAGCACAGTTGCGCATCTGGAGGACTCGAAAACAATCTCTAGTACAGGGTGGTTGGTGTGGGCCGTAAACAAGAACAACTTGAACCTGTCCGGCACCACGTACTTCAAGGTACGACTTACGGCGGGCGTAGAGAACGGGACCGGGTACGAGTACGTGGATTTCTATTCACAGAACAACGCAACACTCAGACCGGTACTCCGCATCACACTGAAATCTGGTCGAAGGATCTTTGTCGTAACATGACTAACAAACTAGAACGCAAGGGCAAGGGCAAAGGTTCGCGGTTGACTTCTGTTGACAAGGCGCTCGTGTACCAGGCGTACCTTTTGCTGCAAAACAAGAGTCAGGTAGCCGAGAAGTTCGGGTACTCCGTTCAGACGGTCAACAGTGCTATTCGGAGTCGAGAGGCCGCAGAAACCACAGTTCCCGAGCGCCAGGCTCGTGCCGATGTGGCCGCGCGAGTGATGGGAAAAATCCTGGTGAAATCCGAGGAAATGCTTGACCACATCAAACCCCAGGACATGGAGTCCGGGCGCATACCGCTCACGGACAAGAATGGCAATATAACCGGATACCAGTCGTGGGGCCCGGCCCTGTCGCAAAAAGCCCTAGCATTCGGTATTATGCTCGACAAGGCCGCGGTGGCAGAGAACCTGGGCAAGGCAATACTCAGTGAACAGCACTCGGGGCAGCTACTCATACCCCAGGACCTAGAGGGTTTGCGCGATGCGATCATGGGTAAGGTCAAATCGCTCAAGGTGCTCCAGGTGGATTTTGCGCACGATGCCCCGGGTGTGCTCGATCGAACCCAGGAGATCCTCGAGCGCGTTGAGGTGGCAAAGGCTGAGGAACCGGCTATTTTGGATTTTGACAATGTGAGTACAGATGCAGGAAAATAGAACACAGCTCATCGGTGATCTCCAGAGTTTCTACCGGGAACTGATGGTTCTCGAGGCGGCGTACACGTCGCAGCGCATCTGTTTCTTCCGGCCACTGCCGAAGGGTGACCAAAAACGCTTTTTCGCCGCGCAGCTTGCGTCCGTTCGCCTAGTACTCGGCGACAACCGATCCGGCAAGACCGAGTGCGGAATGATGGAGGCAATCTCTCATTCGCTCGGGTATAGACCGTGGTTAGCGCCGGACGATCCGTTGCGCACTGTCCGGTTGTCCAGTGGACGACCAATTCCGGTTCCCAACGTCGGTCGCATCATCTGCCAGGACTTCACACAGGCGGTGCGCCAGAACCTGTTCCCGAAGTTCGAACTGTACGCCCCGCGCGGGTGGTACGAGATCCGCAAGGACACGCGCGGAATCCCAATCGAGATCACGTGGAAGAATGGTTCGAAGATTTTCTTCATGAGCGATGACCAGGACGATATGGCGTTCGAGGGCACTTCGGGCTCCTGGTTCTGGGCGGACGAGCCTATCGGGTACCGAAAGTACGTCGCGCTCCGGCGCGGACTCGTGGATTTCGCCGGGCACTGTTGGTTGACGCTCACGCCACTTACCCAGCCCTGGATTGCCGATGTGATCGAATCGCGTTCCGGCGACCGCGACAGTGAAGTTGAGGTTTTTCGGTTCTCGATTTTCGACAACTGTGTCGACAATGGTGGGTATCTTACTCGTGCTGCGATTGACTCGTTTATTGCCGATTTGCGCGAGGACGAGCGATCCGTGCGCGTGGGTGGTCAATGGATGCATCTCACGGGCAGGGTGTTCCGCGAGTGGGAACCAAAGCCCCCGTACTGGATCCCCGAATACAAGATCCCCAGAACTTGGCCTCGTGTGCGCGTGATCGATCCGCACCCGCGCAAACCAGTGGCCGTTGTTTGGATGGCCGTATCACCGGACAACCAGGTGGTCGTGTACCGCGAACTGTTTGATGAGGGACTTATAACGATCGACTCAGTGGCCGAGCGAATTAAGCGGCTCGAGATCGATCAATCGACGGGTCACCGTGAGCCGATCGTTATGGGTCTGATCGATCCGTCCGCGCATGCGCGTGAGCGCACTAGCGGGGACTCGATTATGAAGCGGTTCGCAACCGTGGGCATCCGGTGCATACCGGCCCCGCGCACGAACGTGGAGGCGGGACTCGACGCCATTCACCAGGCCCTTCGGCTCCGATCGGACTGGGCCGAACCCGGTCTTGTGGTCATGAACAACTGCCCGAACGTGAAACAGAACTTTATGCGTTACAGTTATGACGCCTGGGCCTCGAGTAAACAGCGGGACCTGCGCGGCGAGCGCCAGACCGTTCGCAAAACCGACGATGACATGATCGACTGCATACGGTACTTTTACCAAACCGGGTTGACGTACCGCACGCTCAGTCAGGCGCTCGAACAGGAGTACGAACTAATGCACAAACAGTACCCGGGACGGGGCATGATCTCCGGTGCCGTGTACGGGAGAATGTAATGGCCGATGTCCTCAAGGTAAACACCTTCGCGCGACTCAAACTGTTGCGCAACGGATCGGACTTCCTGGACCACGTGTTCCGGGAGACGGACGTGGACTACACGCTGCAGGCGTCCGATCGTGTCGTACTGGACGCGGCTATGGGTTCGCCGGAGGAGGCCAACCTCGGCAGTTTGGGTGCGGGTACCCCCGCAACGCACCTGATGTTGGTGACCGATCGTGAGATCAAGGTGGCACTCGATGTGAACACAAGACTCTGGGCCGTGTCCGGGGTCCTAATGATTATCGGGTCGTTCTCGCACCTGTACCTAAAAAACGAGGACGCCAGTGTTCAGGCTACGGTCGAGTACCTGGCATCGGACGGTTAGTGGCGCGCATCGGTCGATTATCGGTCGATTAGGAGATTCATGATTCACCTTTCAGACGAGGAAGCGCGCGATAAGGGCAAGGAACTGGTCCAACTGATAGACGCCGATGTGCGTGACCGTAGTGGGCGCGCGGCGAAGATCAAGACCATTCGTCAACTCTACTTCGGGCAGACCAATCGCACCCTTCGGTACCCAGGACAGGTTGACATGCACCTGCCCGTGCTCACTGAGAAGATCGAGGAACTGGTACCCAAGGAAATGAATGCCTTCTGGGGTTCGGACCCCCACGTCCAGGCCGAGCGTGTGAGCGGCGGGGGGAACCCCGATATGGCCAAGGACGCCGAGACCCACCTGAACTGGGCGTGCGACACAAACATTCCGGATCTATTTGAAACCATGGAGATCTGGTTCCGCAACTGCCACCTCGACGGTACCTCGGTTGTCAAGTCCTGGTACAATCACGCGAAACGGTGGACCACGCTGCGACAGCGGGCCAAGAACCGGTGGGTGGCCGGCGATATGGACCTCGCTAACCAGCCCGTTCCGACCGACCGGGTTAAGGTTCCATACGAAATACTCCAGGACGTGTTTGGCCCCAGTGTGCGCGTAACTGGTTTCAGTCGAGCAAGTGGAACCGAACCCGAAGATTACGCGATCGTTGCTGTTGCCGGTGCCGAGGACGCCGCACTTACCGACTATGACGAGGGACTGAGTGGTCTACAGTTTGAGGTTGAGTTCCGCGAGGAGCGCCGGTTGTTTACCGCCACCGTTACGTTCCACGAGACCGAGTACATGGACGAGGTAGAATTAGAGATCCACCGACAGATCATCACCAAGGACAATGTCGAGGTTGATATAGTCAGTTTCGAGGACCTTATCGTGCCCTACCGGGCGCGCAATCTCCAGGAAGCTCCGCGTGTTGCGCACCAGTACTGGATGTCGTACAAGGAGTTCGAGCACAAGCGTAACAGTGAGGGCTGGAACCTCGACGAAACAGACATGACCTTCATCAAGAACTCGGTCACCACCTCCGACCAGCACGAGCAGCGCAACGATGAGCGTGAACTCAAGACTATCGTGGATGCTCAGATCGGGCAGGACCCCACCGGGTCCGACACAACGACCTCCCAGCTCAAGGCGTATACCAACCAAAAGGCCCTGGTACTCGAGGTCTACGCCAGCGACGACCTGGACGGAGATGGGGTACCCGAGGAGGTCATCTACCAGATTCCCTACGGACTCGGGAAAATAGTCCACGCGTGCTACCTCGAGGAGGAGTTCCCGCACCGGCACCGTCCGTTTGCGGAACTACGCGACATTCCCCAGGCCAATATGTTCTATGCGCTCTCCCAGGCCGAGTACCTGGCCCCAATCAACATTGAGGTCAACGCCATTATCAACATGGTCCACGAGGCCCAGGAGATCATCAACAACCCGTGGTTCTTCTACGTGCCGGCGTTCTTCACGATCGATCCGAAGCAGATACGGGGCCTGCAGCCGGGGCAAGGGATCCCGGTAGCGGACATCAACAGCGTGGTGTTCCCGCACTTCCCACAGCAACCCCTAGCTAACTTGTCGGCCGTTGATTCCCTACTGTTGTTCGCCGATAGGTTGACGGTTAGCCCACAGGTATCTGGTTCGAGCCAGGTGCGCAATGCCCCGCGTACCGCGCGAGGAACGCTGGCACTGTTGAGTGAGGCAGGGATCAAGGTCGACCAGTACATTCTCGCCGCCCAGAAGGGTGGGTGGCGCGAACTGATGTATCAGATCCACGCCCTGTACTACTACTTCGGCCCCGAGGAGAAGTACATTTACGTGACCGGTAACCCGAAACCCTACAAGATCGCCAAGCACGCACTCGACGGCCGGTACGAGTTCAAGTTCACAGGCAACACCGTGAATACCAACCGCGAGATGCGCAGGAATATTTCATTCCAACGGTACCAGGCGCTCATTACGAACCCACTCTACGCGATGGACATGCGCGCTCTCCGCAACCTGACCCTGGACTTTCTGCGGCACAACAGCGAGGGTGCGAACATAGACGACCTTCTACCCAACCCACAGGGCATGGGTGGCACACACCCGCCGTACTCGCAGGAGACTGAGAACCAGATGATGATGCAGATGGTGCCGGTGGGGGCACTCCCCACGGACAATCACGCACAGCACATGGCCGCGGTCCAGATGCTCGTGCGCTCCCCCATATTTGAGCAACAGCCGACCGAGGCAGTGGCCCTCATTGGGTCGCACTTCACACAGCACGCACAGCTCATGCTCGCGCAACAACAGGCAGGCCGCGCACCCATTCAGGGCGGGGCCAATAACCAACCGGCACCCGATGTGATGAATCCGGGCAACCAAGAGGGCGGTGTTCAGTGATAGAATGGGGAGAGATCATACTAGCCCTAGAGGCGGAGAAATTGAAACGCGCCGGAGTGGTACTGGCACAGGCCCGAACGGGGGATGCCAGTCACGCGGCCGGCGTATATGACGGTCTTGAGATTGCGGCAGTAATTGTTCGTGACCTTGAAAAGAAAAACAAGGAGCAGTAAATGGCGAAAAAGAAAGTGGAGAAATTGGGCGGGGGTATAGGGGCTGTTGTAGCGCGCGGCCAGGCCCACATGAACTTCAAGACGCTCTCGATGGAGACCTTGGACCAGATTTCGAGAACACACCCAAACTTCCTAGTTCGTGAAAAGGCCAAGGTCGCGTACGCGAACCGCACTGCCGGTGTACCCTGGGACAATGATGTTATTCCGGGGCACGTGACGCCAAAAGGCAAAGTTATCAAAACACCGCAGCCGGCCCGGAAGCGCCGGTAACACACGCTCACCCATCGTTAGGGGGTGCCCCATGTCAGGGCCACTTGACAATCTCGGCGTTGACCCGTTGAGTTCGCCACTCGACATAGACCCGGTTTCGTTCGACGACGAACCGGTGATCGAGTCCATTTCCGAACCGGACCCCGACGACAAAAAAGCCGGGCGAACGGTTGATAACCTCAAGGGAGAAATGGATCGTAAACTGTCGGCACAGATGCGTGAGATCCAGGAACTAAAAAGCCTGGTCCTCTCGTTGCGTCCGCAGTCCAGTTCACCGGCCGCACCGACAACCGAACCGGCAAACGACATAACTCGCATGTCGTCTGTACAGCTCAAACAGTTTCGTGCACAGATCACTGATCCAGCACAGCGCGAGGCGCTCAACGACCTGATCGCCCAGAAAACGGCGGAGGAAGTAACGTCGCAGCGAGTCCAGCAGTTTGACCAGTCCCAGCAGTTTACATCTGCCCGGGATCAGGCCAATAGCATGGCCGTGCGGCGGTACCCCGAGCTCCTGGACCCAGCGTCGGAGTTTCGGCAGAGTGTCGACAGACACCTGCTCGAACTCAAACAGAGGTACGGCGACACGTACCTTACGGCCGACCCCCGTATCGTGTTGAACGCAGCCAATGAGATAGCCATGAAAACTGGCTATAAGGCCCGGGACACACGTGGCGGCGGTAACAGTGTGGCAACGCGCCACCAGTCCGCACCCACCGGCGGCGATAAAGCGCCAACACCGGAGGAGGAGGCGGCCGACAAGCGCTTAGCGCAGCGCCTTTCCGCGGCCCTACCCACGGGCAAGTCCTTCGATCCGAAGCGGATCAAGGAAGGGAAGGCAATCTATCACCAGATTATGGATCAGATCGTGAAAGGTGGCTAAACATGGACGACCTGAGTAAGCAGACCACGGAAAAACCCAAGGCGACACTCACCGCCCTCCAGGAGCAGATCGACACGCTCAATAACGAGCGCGCCGAGTTACTTGACCTCGTCAAGGCGCTCTCGGAGGCAATCACAGGCGAGGACGCTGAGGTTGAACGGGAAGTCGAGACACTAGTTGACCCATACGCAGAGGACGCGCCGCTGCGAATTGATGGTGGTATCCCCGCGGATCCGGAGTTCCCAGAAGGCCAGGTGCTCAAGTGGCTCAACGCGGAAGCGCGCGAGCGACAGGGGCGTTGGCGGGGATGGAGGGTCATGCAGTGGGGGGACCAGTACACGGGGAAACCCGAGGACGGCAAACTGCGCGAGTACGGCATGCCCGACCCACCGGCCATGATGGTCAGTGGGACAAAAATGGACAGCGCCGTGCGGCGTGGCGATCTGGTTCTCGGTCGTTTGGACGCGAAGATCTACAAGGCGCGCTGCGCCCTGTCGATTCAGCGGGCGAACGCGAACCGCGCCGCGGCGAGTCAGTTCACGACGACGATTCACCACCCGGGTGCAGCACTCGTTGGTGCGGGACTCCAGGACGACCCCAATACACGGGCGATCGGAATGGACAGGGACCCGCGCAGCATGCGCAGTTCCAAGGTAAGTGACATCCTCGCCAAACTGAAGGACAGGGAAAATGGCTGACAATAGCAACATGCCATTTGGATTCCGTGCAATCCGCAACCCGGCCGGAACGGCCCCACTGATGCAGGTACTCGAGGCAACAAAGACGGCGACTATCTATGCCGGCATGCCCGTCATGTACAACGCCAGTGCGCTCGTCGTGGGATGGACCATGACGGTTGGCAATTTCAGTCAGTGTATCGGAATAACGGCGACCGGTAGGAAAACTACCGATACCGCCCGTTCCGTTATAGTGAATGTCGGCAGGGACCAGGAGTACGAGGTCCAGTTGGCCACACTCGCGGGCACCGCGTTACTCACGACGCTGGCCGCGCTGGTATACACCAGTGGAAACAGGTACCGTTGTCAGGATAATACAACGATAACTGGGAACACAACCACGCTCGAGTCCAACACCGCGTTGGATGACGCGCGACCGGCTGCGGCGAACGTGTCCGGTACAATTCGTCCCTTTATCGTGACTGGTTTTAGCCCAATCATGGGACAGGATATTACGGGCGCGTACGCACGTGTGATCTGTCGGATCGATCCACAGAACATGGCGCAGTACCAGACCAAGTCGATCTAACCCTAGGAGGGATGTACAATGGCTAGTGCAGGGCTTGTTATGGTCCAGCAGCATTTCAGATCTCTCTTTGAGAATCGGCTGGCCTATATCGACGAAATCCTTGGCCTCAACTACGAGATGCCCAAGGTGATCTACGATCAGATCTTCAATATGCGCACCTCAACGCGCATGGCCGAGGAGATCACCGGTCTCGCCGGTCTCGGCCGTTTTGCCGAAAAACCACAGAGCGAACCACTCCAGTATGATCGGATCCTTGCGGCCTACGACGTGCGGTTCACGCACAAGACGTTCGCCAAGGGGTACCAGATTAGTATGGAGCTCAACGAGGACGAGATCGATGGCGTCCTGGTTGATGTAATGCCGGAACTCGGGCGTATGGCCAAGATTTCGATTGAGGCCGATGCGGTGTCGGATCTTCCGAATGGGTTCGGTACGGTTACCGCCCCGGATGGTGTGGCGTTCTTCGGAACGCACGTTACGGTGGCCGGCGGCACGTTCAGCAACTTGCTTCAGACGGACTTCTCACAGTCCGCCCTCGAGGCCGCAATCAACCAGGCCGCGGATATGGTCAACGAGCGCGGGGAACTCATGGTTATCCCGATGACCCGTTTGGTCATTCCGAACGAGCTCCGGTGGATCGTGTCCGAGGTGCTCGAGTCGCAGCAGCGCAGTGATACCGCGAACAATGCCATCAACGTCGTGAACCGGCTGGGTCTTCAAGTGTTTGACACGCCGTTCCTGACAGATGCCGACTCGTGGTACCTCACCTGCGAACCGCGGCTTCACAAGTTGCTGTTTTACTGGCGGCAGGAACCGGTGACGGACCATGCTGCCGATTTTGATACCAAGAACCTAAAAAGTTCCATGCTTTACCGTTACAGTCACGGCGTGGCCGACTGGCGCGGTTGGTTTGGATCTCAGGGAGTCTAACCCAGACGGGAGCGCAAGAAACATGGCTTTGACTAGATTCAAAGACGCCAGATCTGGGTATGACGGCCCCGTATCGGGTGCCCTGCAGCACTGGTCAATGTTTGTTAGTGCTGGTGCAAATAGTGGTGTCTACATTGGCGAACTTCTTTTGCCTGCGGGCATGAAGATTTACGTTACCGACATCGTTGCCTCGACAAGTGCGGCTGTAACCAGTGATCCCGCTATCAAAGTGGGAACATCGGATTCGGGTGCTGCACTTGTTGCTGAGACGGCACTGCCGAGCAATACGGCTACGGCACTGACAATCGTAACTGGTGCTAACCTACAGGGCAGTGATTCTGCAGTCACCAGGATTCGTGTAACAATAACGAATGACTCGGGTGATGCGTTTGTGGACGGAAACGTGACGATCACTTATTTCGTTGCGCAACCTCCGCTGTCAGTAGTTGTACGGGGTATAACCCACTTCTAGTAGGCGGGCGTACAGCAGGGGTGGGGTTCCTACGGGTTCCCCACCCCACAACCAAGGGGTGGACAACGAATGAAATTGCTTAACTTCATCGACGAGGGACGGCCATCTGGGTATGCCCCGATCAAACCCAAGATCAAACTGGCCGACAAACCGTACCTGTTTATTGCCGTGCCGTGCGGGAACAAGGTGGACAAGTTTTTGCTGGAGTGTTCCAAGGAACTCGGGGGGTGCGGGAAACAGTTTATTCTCGAGGGATCACGGGTGCCGGCCCTGATGCCCATTTACTGGACCATTTCCTACCACAATACCCTCATGCCCCTGAACGTGACGCAGGCCATCAGTTGGCACTCTGGAACCCTATCGTCCGTTGCGCGTCAGATCCTGACCAAGGAGGCCATGCGGGTGGGATCCACGTACATCCTGTACTGGGACGATGACACCCTTCCCCCGGCACTCGGATTGTACACAATGTTCAATTTTATGCAACAACACCCAGAGGCCGGCGCGATTGGGGCGGTGTGTATGACCCGCCAGGATCCCTCTGAACCGGTTGTGTACATGGAGCACGGTGTCGGTGCGTCTTGGGACTTTGAGATGGGTCCCGGGGCCGAACCCCAACACGTGTTCGCTACGGGGTCTGGGTTCCTGTTGGCCAGGGTCGAGGCCATTGCCGACGTAATGGACAAGATGCGGGCCGATAATAGTGGTACTGAAGTTCCGGTGTGGATGGACGAGGTTGAGTTACCGGACATGAGTGCGGGGGGAACCGTGCAGGGCCGAATGGTAAACTGGGGGCACGACATTCGGTTCGTGCACAACCTGAACAAGTACGGATGGCCCGTCTACATCGATGGGCGCGTGCTGTGTGGTCACCTGGATGTGAACACCGGTACGATCTACGAGGTGCCGGACACACTGTCGGGATTCACGAAAACGCGACAGCGCCTGGAGGCGCAGAACAATGCCAAAAACCAAATCGCAGCGCCAGGTCCGTTACCTTTTGTCGAAGGTATCCCCGCTGACGGCGTCACAGAAAACGAAACTCAAGGGGGAACTTCACTCGGGAACGGTCAAGATCAAGAAGTCCGCAACGCGGGCGAAACATCGTAGGAGCAAGTGATCCGTGGCAACGAAGTGGGTTCGAGCAGTTGGGGGCAATGATACTTGGTCGGGGGATAGCTACGCCGAGGCGTGGGCCACGCTCGACAAGATCTGTACGTACATCAACGCCAGCGGCGCCAAGGGTGACGTGTTCAACATTGTTGGTGACTTCACGTTGCCCGGATTGCCCACGGCGTTAACGAAATCCCTGGCTGGAACCAGTTACGACACTGATCCATCCTTTACGATTCGCGGAAGGAGTTTGGCAGATGCCCCGGCAAAGGCGTCTGTAACATGGCCGGCTAGTGGTGCGGCCCGTATACTGACAACCGGTACCGGTCAACCGTTCATCGTGATTCAGGGCATAAAGTTTGACATGACCACGGCCGGTGTCACGGACGGACAGATGGTTGTGCGCAATGCCAGTACCAGTGCTGCGCCACGGTTCGAGTACTGCGAGTTGCACGGGTACACGGACAGTCATACGAACTTTGGTGACGCGCTGCGCACATGGATGGACCAGTCAGGTACGGCCCCCACAAACTGCGGTGAAGTACGGCACTGCTACCTGAACAATGCGTGCCGTCCAATAGAGTTCTTTACGGCAGCAACCACAGCCAAGGGTACGATGCACGATTGTGTGTGGCGGCATGTCGGCCGATGGGCCGACACGTACGAAGGCAGGTTGCGCTGGCCCGCTACGCCAGTGAGCGCAAGCAACCAGTTGGGGTTCTATTACAACACGGTTGTTCTTAGTACTACGGATGCCATCAACAGTTTGCTTCTAGCGTCCCCGGCATCGGGTAATTATGGCACGGTCAATTGGCACAGTAATCTTCTGTGGATTGATACGACCGCGATATCCTCGCCCGTGGCCGCGATATTTGCCGGAGGTTCGGGATCCACTGCCACGTACGCCGGAATTCTGGGGTACAATGTTATTTTGTTCGGCCCGAATGTCACCGCGCTCGAGGCGCCCGATAACAAGATCTACGTACTCCCGCCCTGGAGTACCGGTGGTA
>Ga0315288_10005920_pt1 | contig 15499 bp, 9 predicted proteins | sample YL17G11_20_MG_FD_203454 | JGI IMG/M metagenome (GOLD analysis project Ga0315288, IMG submission 203454) | Sediment microbial communities from Yellowstone Lake, YNP, Wyoming, USA - YL17G11_20 | ecosystem: Environmental > Aquatic > Freshwater > Lake > Sediment | place: USA: Wyoming | collected...
ATCGTAATTCATGAGGTCGATGCTCTAAAATCCTGAACATGTATCATCGTAATCTATGAGGGTCATGCTCTAGAATCCTGAGCATGTCTAATCGTAATTCATGAGGTCGATGCTCTGAAATCTTGAGCATGTATCATCGTAATCCACGAGGTCGATGCTCTAGAATCCTGAACATGTCTAATCGTAATTCATGAAGCCGATGCTCTGAAATCTTGAGCATGTCTGATCGTAATTCATAAAGCCGATGCTCTAAAATCCCGAGCATGTCTAATCGTAATTCATGAAGCCGATGCTCTAGAATCCTGAACATGTCTGATCGTAATTCATAAAGCCGATGCTCTAAAATCCCGAGCATGTATCATCGTAATTCATGAGGTCGATGCTCTAGAATCCTGAGCATGTCTGATCGTAATTCATGAGGCCGATGCTCTAAAATCCCGAGCATGTTTCATCGTAATCCACAAGGATCATGCTCTAAAATTTCTAGACAGACCTGACCACAACCCTAGAGGTGTACGCTCTAAAATCCTGAGCATGTTTCATTGTAATTCATGAGGTCGATGCTCTAAAATCCTAATCATGTCTGATCGTAATTCATGAGGCCGATGCTCTAAAATCTTGACCGTGTCTGATCGTAATCCATGAGGGTCATGCTCTAGAATCCCGAGCATGTATCATCGTAACCCATGAGGTCGATGCTCTAAAATCCTGAGCATGTCTGATCGTAATTCACGAGGGTCATGCTCTAGAATGTCTGATCGTAATCCACAAGGATCATGCTCTAAAATCCCGAGCATGTTTCATCGTAATTCATGAGGTCGATGCTCTAAAATCTTGACCGTGTCTGATCGTAACCCATGAGGTCGATGCTCTAGAATCCTGATCATGTTTGATTGTAATCCACGAGGGTCATGCTCTAGAATCCTGAACATGTCTGATCGTAATTCATGAGGTCGATGCTCTAGAATCTTGAACATGTCTAGTCGTAATTCATGAGGATCGATGCTCTAAAATCCTGAGCATGTCTAATCGTAATTCATGAAGCCGATGCTCTGAAATCTTGAGCATGTCTGATCGTAATTCATGAGGACGATGCTCTGAAATCTTGAGCATGTCTGATCGTAATTCATGAGGACGATGCTCTAAAATCCCGAGCATGTTTCATCGTAATCCATGAGGTCGATGCTCTAAAATCCTGATCATGTCTGATCGTAATCCATGAGGTCGATGCTCTAAAATCTTGACCGTGTCTGATCGTAATCCATGAGGTCGATGCTCTAAAATCTTGACCGTGTCTGATCGTAATCCATGAGGTCGATGCTCTAGAATCCTGAGCATGTATCATCGTAATTCATGAGGTCGATGCTCTAGAATCCTGAGCATGTATCATCGTAATTCATGAGGTCGATGCTCTAGAATGTCTGATCGTAATTCATGAGGTCGATGCTCTAGAATCCTGAACATGTTTCATCGTAATCCCTGAGACCGATGCTCTAAAATCCTGAGCATGTCTGATCGTAATTCATGAGGTCGATGCTCTAGAATGTCTGATCGTAATTCATGAGGCCGATGCTCTAAAATCCCGAGCATGTCTAATCGTAATTCATGAAGCCGATGCTCTAAAATCTTGACAGTGTCTGATCGTAATTCATGAAGCCGATGCTCTAAAATCTTGACAGTGTCTGATCGTAATTCATGAGGGTCATGCTCTAAAATCCTGAACATGTTTCATCGTAATTCATGAGGTCGATGCTCTAAAATCTTGACAGTGTCTGATCGTAATTCATGAGGTCGATGCTCTAAAATCCTGAACATGTCTGATCGTAATTCATGAGGTCGATGCTCTGAGATCATGAGTATGTCTGACCGTGATCCATGAGGGTCATGCTCTAAAATTTCTGGACATACCCGACCATGATTCTAGAGGTGTACGATCTGAAACCATGAACATACTTGACCACAACCCTAGGGGTGTACGCTCTAAAATCCTGAGCATGTCTGATCGAAACTCATGAAGCTGATGCTCTAAAATCCCGAGCATGTATCATCGTAATTCATGAGGTCGATGCTCTAGAATCCTGTGCATGTCTGATCGTAATCCATGAGGCCGATGCTCTAGAATCCTGAGCATGTATCATCGTAATCCACGAGGGTCATGCTCTGAAAACATCACAACTTTTCAAAACTTTTTACGAGGCGGCCCATCGTAAAAATCATACAACTTACGTCAGCCTCACGAAGCATCACATCTGAAAAATTTTCAGATCGGCTCAAATTTTTATGATGTGATCAGCTGTGAAGCCGTTTGAAATTCTGTCAGAACTCACAGCTGTTCGCCTCATAAAAATCTGATCGGTTTTATCAAAACAGTTTCGATCAAACTAAGCCCGTTTATGTTGTCTGATCCTCAGATTTAACTCTAAAATTACTCACAACTTGCACCCCCGACAGACAAAGTATCTGACCACGATTGACCCTAGGGGATTTATGTTTTGGACCGTGGCCACGAGGGGTCAAATATTTTTGCGTTAAGTTAGACTCGGACCATCGGAATCACATTTATTACAACTAACTGCATCGACCATCCGGATGAAGCTGGACGTACTGACCATTGGGCTTGATCACGATCATTCACGAGGCTGGACGATCTAATCATCGACCATCAACCTCATGTCTAACAATTTTGCGCATGATGTAAAGGCGTATCACATCGTACAATTTAATATCGAAATGAAGATCTTGCTGTACGGAGAGCGAGGCTGGATAGGCGGTCAGGTTTTGCGGATCCTAGAGACACATACTCATGATCATGAAGTAGTACGCGGTAAAGCGCGGATCGACGATACGGAATCTTTGACTGCAGAACTCATATCTGTCAACCCATCTCACGTCATGTGCTTCGTCGGGCGGACTCACGGGAAGATCGGCGATAAGGTGTATCCGACGATAGACTACTTGGAACAGCCGAACAAGCTTGTCGAAAATATAGCGGACAATCTGTACGGCCCGGTAAGCCTGGCCATCTTATGTACGCGGTACGGTATACATCTAACGTACCTGGGGACGGGCTGCATCTTCGAGTACGATGATACGCATCCGATGGATCCTCTTAATCAATCGGGTTTCACAGAATCGGATAGGCCGAACTTTTTCGGATCGTCGTACTCTGTTGTCAAAGGCTATACGGACAGGTTTATGAAGCTGTACGAATCGTCTGTGCTGAATCTGCGGATCCGGATGCCTATCACGGCCGACGACTCGCCGCGGAACTTTATCACAAAAATCACAACGTATTCGAAAATCTGCTCTGTACCGAACTCTATGACCGTGCTGCCCGACCTGCTGCCGATCGCGATAGACATGGCTGAGAACAGAGTCGTCGGGACGTTCAACTTGACTAATCCCGGCGTCATATCCCACAACGAGATTCTAGAGATGTACAAAGAAATTGTGGATCATGATTTTGTCTGGACTAACTTTTCTATCGTACAGCAGGCACAAATACTGGCGGCCGCTAGGTCTAACAACTATCTCGATACGTCGAAGCTAGAAGCGCTGTATCATGTGAAGCCGATCAAAGAAGCCGTACGGGATGTGTTGATTAGGATGAAAGATGAACGGGACAAGGTAGTCACGCCGTAAATCACGGCCCGTTCTAACTACACTAACCACCCTAATTACAAAAAAGATGAATATTGAACCGCCTGACTACATAGGCTATGTTTTGCAGCATAACTACAAAACATGGACATGAATATGGATACGGATATGGACAGCATCGTTATACAAAAAACCAAGTCAAACATCGACGCTCTGTCGAATGCTGTCTTCTTGAACTGCGACGCCCACGGTTTGGATGTGTTTCACAAGGCTCAGACAGATGCCAGATCAAAACAAAAGCACCGAAAAGTCAAGTTCGATTCGAAGCTTCGGACGTCGGACGACAAAGATGATCAGCCTTTTGTGTCTGACGGTTCGCCTATCATATCGAACCCGTACGCCGGGCTGTACATACAGATACGGGACAAGTACTACCAGATCAAGAACGACACGACTCTGTTACACAACACGATACTGATGAACTCCGTACAGCGCCGTGAAAATAATAAGAGCGATATCGACATCTCGAACATCGTGTCTCAAGTTATGACAGCCGAAGATATGGATGTGCTGCATAAGCCTGTAACTTTTATCACGCTCCGGATCATCAAGCTCTTCATCGTAAAGGATCGGTTTTACACGGCACCAGCTATAGACCTTGCGGATTTCACAGATCAGATACGTAGCTTCCTGGGCTCGGTCACGTACATCGGGAACGATCAGTCTTACCTCGTACCGCTCACCATCGGATGCGATGAGATACACTGCCAAATACAGACGTACAGCACTTCGCGAAACAGGTATCGCATTTGTATGGATCCCGATACAGAATCCGATGACGATACGTCTAGCCAAGACAGTCGGGTCAGCCAAGACGATCAGGATAGCCAGGATAATTTGGATAGCCAAGACGCCGATCTGTTCAAGATGGACATCTGCAACATGACGGATCTGATTATACGGAACAGGTACGCTAATCAGACAGACATGTCTGCAGATCCTGTGTACGGGATGGTAAATCAGATCGAGATGCTCAAACGGATCTGCATCAGTCGGTCTACATCAACCGCGTATATCGTCAAAAATCTACGCGTTCCGCACACCAAGTACATCATGCTGCACGGGCCGGCCGGCTGTGGTAAAAAAACGCTGGCAAAATACATCAGCCGGTCTGTGCTGCGCGCCGAACCTGTTGTCGTGCTTAATCAAAACTGCGGATCATGCAAATCGAGTGAATCATCCGACTCATACGATGCATGCGAATCGTGTACTAACAAAATCGCGGATATCTTCGAGCCGGTGATAGACGACCATAACGAGTTCGGCGACGAATCGAAGCTGCATATCATTATATTCGACGACATACATAAGCGTCGTACGATGAGTACGGAACTGACGCGGCTTATGACCGGCCCTCTGTCGAAGATGAACAACTTCATTCTGTTCGGCATAACGGATCGGATAAGTGAGGCGAGCCATCTAATACGGCCATCCTACTTCGAGCATGTGATAGAGGTCGGGCTGCCGAATGCTCAAGATCGGCTAGCCATCCTAATAACTCACATCGACAAGTTCGAGCGTCACAGCTGTACAGACAGCATAGATCCGTTACAAATCGCGGAATGCACAGAAGGGCTGACCGGTGCCGATATGTCGAACATTATTAATATCGCCGTGACGTACGCTCTGTACCGGGAGACGCGCGATTTGGATGATGATGATGAGCATGAGCACGAACATGAGCACGAGTATGAGCACGAACATGAGCACGAGTATGAGCACGAGCACGAGCATGCAGATGTACAGCGATTCAATATGACGCAAGACGATCTGATATCCGCCGTACGAGATGTGACAGATAGATCGAACCTGCTGAAACAGATCGAACAGTCTACCGATTACGAGATCGTTGAAATCGAAGCCGATGATGAGCTAGATGAGCTAGATGATCTAGCCGATGCTGAACCCGATGAATCAGATGAAACAAATGAATCAGATGAGCCAGATGCCGAAGACGTGCATACTGTACCTGCTGAGCCTGCTAAACCTGCTGAGCCTGCTAAACCTGCTGAGCCTACTGTACCCGCTGCTATTCAGCCCCGCATGCCAAAACAATCGCCGTACGGTGTGTATCTTTTTGACAAAACTGTGTACGATGCGTACCATCGTGTCGCATCATCGATCAAAACGGGATTCAACAATCTGATCGGAATTAGCGGGGTTCGAGGATCAGGCAAGACGTCTATGGCGTTCAACTTGGCCAAGATTGTCTGCACGGATCAGGATATACGATACGTTGATCGGGTTTCGTACATCGGCCTCACGAGGTACGAGACTTGTCTAAAGCTGCGATCCGAGTTTGATAATACGCAGAAGATTATTATCCTCGACGACATAGACACTATGCTGATTTCGGACAAAGAGTACGTGACACATAATCTGCTGGTGTTGTTGAACAATCTGGAACACAATCGTATCGCTATCGTAACAGGATCAGCTGAAGCCGTATCATTCGTATCATTCGTATCATCCGTATTCGGTTCGAACGACGCGATAAATCTTACGGGTTTGCCAGTCTTCACCAAAGAATCGAACGCGGATCTGATTAAGTCTGCCGGATACCTCAACTACGACGAGTACGCCTCTATTATCGACGAAATACAGGCCATCGTATGCAAGCATTCGAACGTATCTGTTCAGAAGATCGGTCTGTTTGAGCTGTTCGGATGCGGGGATAGTTCGAGATCTATTGTTCTGCGCGACCTGGATGCGATAAAACGGATCCCGATCAAGGACTACATATCTCTGTACGAACGGGCTCTACGGCAGAAGCCAGAGTACGTACAAATCAAGACGCAGAGTACTACTATGGCTACAGCTAAACCGGATGAGTTAGATGAGCCAGATGATCATGATGTTTTTGAATCGTGCGACGATCTGGATGCCATGAACAGATGATTTTTTTATCTCAATGTTAGACATAGCCGTCTATCATCTATGGGCCACGATATTATGGTTCTGACGGATAGGCATAAGATCGATGCGTTTTTTAATAGAGTGCGCAAGATCATCGGTGTGCAAAATGAAAATATACAAGCTGGTCTAGACTTCGAATTTGATTACAATTTCAAGACAAAGACACACGATATGGCTCTGGGTCAGATCGCTTTGGCTAGTACGTCTGATACTATGCATACTAATACGCAAACTGTAATCGCGCTATTCGACTTCAGACTATTCAACCCGTCTCAAAAAAAGACATTCATTACAGATATCCTGATAAACCCGACCGTTCTGAAAATACTGCACGGATCGGAATCTCTGGATCTGCCGGCCCTAAGGCTCTTCATCAAAAACGACAAGCTGTTCAAAATATTCCTGTCTCAGATGACAGACACGCGATTTTTATGCGAGGCGTATAACGTACTGCGGCTGAAGTATCCGGATAACTGGGCCGGATCACAGTACGTGTATGATAAGAAGTGTGGCATATACAACGCTCTGTACAGTACGCGTACCATAACAAAACAAGAGTTCGACAAACTTAACTCTATCCAAGTCGATTACAGAGTTCGGTGGTCTATATCCAAACTGTCGAATACGCAAATCACGTACGCCGCTGCTGATGTAATGTTTTTGCGCAACCTTCTAAAATCGTACACCGTACTGCTCGGTTGTAATATGATAAAAAAAGTCAACATAGCATACGGTCTTAGTATGCTGCACAGGATGGGGATCACACAAGACGCAAGCACCGGCACTAGTACGGCTTCTATTGTCACGCAAAACACGATCGTCAAATCTAACACGGCTGTCTTAGAATTTACGTTCAAAGACCTGCTACAGATCGACTATCTGCGGAAACCGCTGACTATGCTGTACCCGCTCTAGATTCTTATTCCCCGCCGATACTTGTCAAGTACGTTCGGACCGGCCCAAACTCTGGGCATACACCGACCATCTTTTTTGTCGATGCGTCTTGAATGGCTACTATTTCACGCGTAAATTTTTTGATATTAATGTTAGAAGCCCGCTCAATTTCGCTGTCTGATGCGATGTCTTTTAGCGCCCACAAGTATCCGGCTCCGTAATTCGCATGCAGAACCGCTATCATCGGATTGGCATCCTGCGTAGCCGCGGTCGACCATCTAGCGGCCTGTCTGACTAGCGTTCTAATATTTTCATCATTCGCATTATGCGTGTTTGGCGCGTTTTGTGTGCTCTGCCTATCTCGTGTCGTCTGAACAAAGCAGAACACGACTAGGATGATTAATAAAAAAAGAGTGAGGTCACGCATATATATATTAGGCCTGCAAAATTTGAATCGTAAACTGTTTGAGTATGAATACATACTATACGTAGCACACGCATAGTATGGAACTGATCGATGGCCATCTTCTGATCAAAATAACAAAAGAGCCGTACTTCAATGAGGACGGAACGTACGGGGGTTACCCGATATTCTACAAGCTGTATGGGGTTGAAGATATACGGCACGATGGATTGGGCAAAATATATCGACACACATTGATCGGGACGTGCGTACTGTTCGATCGGAATGTAGACCCGGTGTATGCAGAGTTCGGCGCAGAAATCGTGTACGAATGTGTGTTGGCGTACTACGAATCTATCGGTCTAGGCTCCATCAACTCGCTATACATTGAACCAGAGTACCGCGGTCAAGGATACGGGCTGTATCTGCTGTCGAGCGTAATGTATCACTGCTACAACTACCGGAATCTAAGATTTCTAGAGGTCGATGATGTGTCGGACTACACCGGTACGACGCGCTCCATCTACTACAGAGCCGGATTCAGACCGGACTCCGACGATAATCATCTTCTGATAGATCTTAGAGCCGCCGAATTGGACTACCATAAGATTGTCAACAATAATGATGATGTTTAGTCTGTGTCATCAGATTCTTCTGACTCAACATCTGTTTCACTATTTGATTCTTCTGACTCTTCTGACTCTACATCTGTTTCATTATTTGATTCTTCTGACTCTTTTTCTCTAATATCCGCATCATCATTATCATCATCGTTGTACGCTTTCTTCGACGGTTTTGCGTTTTTTATTATGATGCTTTTGGCCAGAGTCACGCAGTCGGACATGTAGTTTATAATATGCTTCAGCGCGTCTGTCATGATAGAGAGTTCTGTCGCCTTCTGCACAAATAATCTGACCCGATCGTAGAACTCTGCGTACGATTTCTTCAGACCGACCACAGACACGTAGTTCGGTTTGCACTTTACGATATCCGCGTAGTACGATACGAAGGATCCGTATATCTGATACAGCACGCCGAAATCGTTAGCCGCCGACCGTAAGTGTATAATATTGGTCTCTGCGATTGGGGCGCCGCCGACCAGCCACGCCGATTCAAATCCCAGCATAAATTCGGCGACAAGCCTGTTCTGATCGATGTGTACGATCTTGGATCTGCTTAGTTTGCTTAGTCTACTCGATTTAGCCGTATCGCACACCATTATACTACACTCCCCGTCTATAGCCCGCTGCGTATCGTCTAGTACGTTCTTAATTATGTCGTGCATAGTTCTGAACTCTAGATCCATATTTAGCGCGTTCTGCTCGTTCGGCTCAGACCTACCGTTCCCCAGCCTATGCTTAACTATATCGTTTATCAGATCGCGCTTACTATACGCGTCTACACCCCGTATCATACTGAGCGATACGGTTGTCAACTGCAGAGCGGCTAGTATAGTATCAGGGTCTGTATTATTTGAATTTGAACTGTTCGAGCAGCTAACAATATTCGACGCGCCGTGTAAAAACTCTACCGCATTCAGATTGTGCAAGCCGATCGGTTCCGATTTTAACAGCCTCTGAAGGCGCGATGCTATAGAGTACGCGATAACAGACCTCATAAAATCCGGACTCAACGCGTCTAGCATCGGATCTGTCAGCTCACCATGCGCGTACACAATTTTCTTGATGTCTGACTTTATTTGCTTTTGTAAGATTACTATCTTATCCGACGTCTCGGCCGGCGTCTTTATTTGACTTATGGCGGATCGCAACTCATCTGCTTTTTTCGACAACACGTAAGACGAACTGACTCCGCTCATAATAAAATCCGTCACGGCGTTATGTGTCAAATCGTACGCCATAGAGTCTACTGCCGGCCCGACAACCGGTCTCTGTGCGAATACTATCATAAGCGCAACGATCAGCATGATCGATACGAATATTACGTCTTCCGTTGTTATACGCGATCCGAACGGCGATGCTATATTCGGATTGTTCAAATTGTTCTGATTATTTTGCAACTGCTCCTGTATCACGTTATTATAGCCGAAGTTAAGGGCATCCATCTTTCACTGCTTACGATGGTATATAATATCAGCGTACAAAAACATAGCGTAAAATAAAAAAAATCATAGCTCACCTCATCATATCGCATCATATCTGAGCGTAGTCTGTGCCATACATCTTTTGGATTTCGCCGGTATAGTGTTTAACAACGGCGGCCCGTTTCACTTTCATGGTCGGTGTCAATAAGCCGGATTCGATGGTCAGCGCCTCTCGAACGATGACATACTTCTGTATCTTTTGAGAATTACTTATCGCGTACGACGTGTTGTACGATTCGACGGCCGATTCGACCATACGATCCGCAATCTGCGTCTCCTCGCCGTTGAACACGACCAGAGTCAGATACTTCTGCCGGTCACCCACAACCATCAGCTGCGGCTCGAATGTTATGATACCGTTGGAATGACTACAGATCTCTGACCGGATTCTAGACTCGATAAGAATAGGCGGAATATTTTCACCGCCCGCCGTTATGATGAGCTCTTTCAAACGGCCCGTAATCTTCAGCTTTCCATCTATCAGAGTTCCACAATCTCCGGTCTTGAAATAGGAATCTTTGTTGAACTCTGTCTGACCGGGATGAGCAGTATAGTTGTAGTACGACTTGAACACCATCGGGCCTCGAACCAAGATCTCAGATGTCAACGGATCTATGACCAGATCGATATTCTTTACGGGCTCCCCGCAAAACTTATCTATGGCCGAAAACGGATCGCTGAGCGTAATGACACCAGACGTCTCAGACATTCCGTATATCTCGTGGATCGGCATATTCAGGCTCATGAAGTACTCTAATACTTCCGTACTGATCGGTGCGGCCCCAGACACAAAATATCGGCACCTATCGAACCCCAGCTGCTTGATCACGATGTCTGTCATGCTAGAAGACAAATAGAATGCCGGGTAGTTAATGAACGACGCTAGAGCCGACACGTAAGACGTATTTGAGCTGTTTGCCGTCTTCTGGTACGCGTAATTAACTACCTTGGCCGTCGTGGCTACACCCTTGAGCAGAGACCCTGTAACGCCCTTGTACTTTGATGCGGCCGACGCCAGAATTCCTTCTTTGATCTTCTCCCACACCCTCGGTACGCCTAAGAATACCGTCGGCCGTACGATTTGTAGAGACGTCTTGAGTGAGCCTTTTAGAGCATCCGGCATCGCGAAATGCACTTCACCGCCGTGATAGATATGTACGAAGATGTCTAAGCATTGTCCAGCGACATGAGACAGAGGCAGATAAGACAGCACGACCTCATGTACCGGATTAGATGCATCCCCGCCTAGCCGTATCTTCTCAAGCACTCCATCGACCGCCGCCATAATGTTCCGATTCGTCAGACCGACGGCTTTCGGATCTGATGTCGTGCCAGACGTAAAAATCAGCGATACGATGCTGTCCATGCTATCCATACTCCTCGAACAGTCTATAGCCTGCCTAGAATTCGTGTAGCTGTTGATCGTTGTGCCGAAATGCGTAATATGGCCCCACAACTTGGTCAGGTTAGACATCCTCTCTTCTGTCAGAGCTTTACATAGGCTCAGTATCTGCGGATTGTGATCTATGTCCTGTATGTGTTCGATGACCAAGATGTGTATCCCCAGATCGTACAGCTCGCCGAACACTTTGGCGTAGTGCTTGAACAGAGTGTCGTACGTATCGACAACCAGTACAGAGCATTCGGCCGTCTTTATGACATGCAGACACTGGTAATCTGTATTTGTGTTGTAGATCCCGGCGAAATGGCAGTTGGCCGCCATAGAACCTAGGGCCGATACAAACCATTCAGGTGAGTTGAATGCGTGGATCGCGGTGTGCCGATACCCGTGCTTCAGCATAAAATTCGCGTACCGTGTAACTAGGTCGGCGTACTTGTCCCAAGTGTATACGGTCTGTACCGCTAGAGTATTCGAATTTGTATCTTTGGCTTCTCTGACGTAAGAGACCAGGGCCGGTTTTATTTCGGTCTGATGAGATGCCGCATCCACAACATCGTAGAACTTTTGTATCAGAGTCCGCTCGACGTCTTGGTTGTTATTATGCTCGTCATCCGAAGACGATGATGATGCTGCTGCTAGATTTGAATCCGGGTCTATCAGGTTAGACAGAGCCGGGATATCCGCGATCTCGTCGATGTTGTCAAAAGCGAAAGCAGGGCTAGTTGAGAGCCGATCTTTTTGGTCAGATACGCCGGCCATTATGATTATACGTATGTGTGTTGTTATATGTCTATGTGTATATTTTTTTTTACTCATGACACAATGCGAACAGTATTTCAATTTTTTTGCGGATATAATTTATGGCCGACTACTATCGTACGTACCTCAAGTACAAGTCAAAGACGGTTTAGCTGTTCCGATGTCGTGATCCAAGAGCAGTACGATCCATATCAATACGATTACAGACTAATCTTGCTCAGAGTTAATTATCTTTCTGTTTTTCGTTTTATTCGGTCGCGCGTTACGTACATCTGTCTCTGTCGTGACCGATGTATCCGATGTCATAACATCCGTAGATTCTGCGGCAAGTCTATGGTCCTGAACGAACGACGCGTAGTTGGCTCTTTTCCTCGAGCAGTACAGCTGTTTTTCCGAATTAGCCAGCACGTACGTCTTGTAGTCGTTCAGGCCGCGCTGCAGATAGCTGTTGTCGATGGGCGGTGAGTCTTTGTATATCGCGGCGTACTCTATCCGGTTGTCTGTGATGAACTTATTAGCGTCCGGTCGAAGCTCCGGTCTGACGTCGATAGTTGAGACGAGGTTAGATAGAAAGCTGTCTAGCCTCTCTGTGTACGATGTGTATGTCTGTATGGCTAACCCTATATCGAACTGTTTGACGTACGCCAGCAGTATGAACGACACGATTGAAAAGACCGCGACTATGATTTTGAACACGAGGTTCAGCGTCTTGTAATCTGTTTCGTTGAGCCCGATGTTCGATACTGTTAGCAGAGACTGGATGCCTGTCAGTATAGTGGCTGCTAGAGTCAGGCGGTTGAACTTTGTCTGTAGGATGCCCAGAACCCTCTCATATACGAAGTTCTGTCTGTTTGACTCTTGGATCCATTTCATGATTGTCTGATCATTTTCATCGGACCAGCTGTTCCGCATCAGCTTAGTCAGTTCGATGTTCTGTATTTTTTTCTCTTGGATCTCGAACTCTAATGTTTCTAGATCATTGAACGCAACTTCTTTCAGATTATCAATATCGATCTGCAATGCATCGGCCTCCTCGTTGTACACCGCAACCTGTGTCATTAAAGAGAGCTGGCTATCTACATGTGGGGCATGCAGAGCTGTACTGCTTTTACTTTTGAGGTCTTCTAGAGATCTGACGGTTAGCAGAGGCAGGTCGTTTGAAACATCTGTATCGCTATTGTTTTGCTTGATAATGATCTTGTTTATTTTGATCTGACGCTTCCGTAGCTCCCGATTCAGATCGCGCAACTTGGCTTGTTTGGCTCGCTCTAATAGTCGGATATCGTTTTCATTTGAGCGGATTTGCTTCTGTAGGTCGCCTAAGTGTTCTAAGATTTTGGTTGAGTTTGTTGAGTTGTCTGGTTCGGCTTTGGCTTGAACTGGAACTGGAACATCTGTATCCGGCCCGATATTATGATCGGCTTGTGGTGGGTCTTGAGTATTAGACATCAGGTTGTGATGTATAATTGTGAAATCGATTTGCGCACAGGAAAAAAAGATCAATTTTAACGGGGTGTGATAGATTAGAAACGCGATGCCTAGGCTTGGCTGTTCTTGAGCTGCATGTACTTTGTCTTGTACTTGATGTATTTGGCGTAGTACGGGCTCGGGGTCGGATTATGGCCGCCGCCCAAAATGCCTCTATTTTCCAAAATATTCACTTTTATTTGATTATCATCGTATTTCGTCTTATCGTAACCATCTTCGTAGTAAAATTTACAATCGGGATCTGTGTAATCTTTTTCATTCCACACTCCGAACATATATGATGAAAATGGTACCCAGCTTCCTTTCTTGTAACTGAGACTCTGCATTGTTTTTGCGGTTCTAGGCATATTTTTCCAAATTGTTCTATTCAGCATGCCCTTCAAGCCTTCGGATCGACACAGATCACGATAGGACCGCAAAACATTTTTCATCGCGGTGTACATTGATTTTTTATTTGGATCAGCAGGTTCTTTTATTTTTTTGAAACTATCGTATGTCGAATCTATCGAATCGTCTGGTTTGTACGCCCCGCGCCTTACGATGGTTCCCCTTTTGTACGATTCGCGTTCTTCTTTAAACACCTCAGTATTTTGGACATGCCCGAACACAACATCTTTACCGTGCTCCTTGAAATATATTCTCTTCATCTCTCCGCGGATAATCGCCCCGTGGGAATAGCAAGCCATATTGATTTCTTTTTTTTGCGGGTTCGGCAAATATGTTTCGGCGCGATTAAACACGAACGGCAGCACTTCCAGATAAAATTTTTCGAAAGACGGCAGAGCACCGTATAGTTCGTCAGCCCCTTTTGTCTTAATGAAGTAATCGTATATCGAGAAATCGACACGAGGCCCGCGTATAAACTTCTTGTTCAAGAACTGCTCAAATCGGCTAATATATTCATTTATTTTGTTTGTTTCTTCTGTACTTGGCTGAATAGGTGCACCCTGTTGATGATAACTCTGCCTCGAACCCAAACCGGTTTTCAAACCATCCAGCAGGCTCTGTATTATCGCTCGCAACTTTTCCTCATTTTGGCAACTTCCGTCTTTGCCGTCTTTGCATTGATTTTCAATAATAGACTTTGCATCGATAAAGATCTTGTCGTCGGGATGTACAAACGGCCTATTTGGGTCGTTAGGGTGGGCGATTGTCATCATCTCTTCCAGCGTCTGAAACAGTTCGATATCCGAAAAATATTTGATCCAGCTGTGCTCGAGCCACTCTTTTATGAATAGCACGGATCTTTTCAACACATCGCTAGGCACGGCCCTGTTCGGAACATCAGTTGTCGCGATATTTAGCTCCGTATGCTGCACTTCGCTAATATATGGCACGACATAGATCACGGCGTTCGGCTTCATGCGTAAAGACATCAGGGCCGTTGTAATTGTTCTGAAAAGAGGCGATGCAAAAACGATATCGTAGTCCTGATCTTTAGAGTACGTCGCGCCTAACGCTATAGACTGCTGCAGACCAAAAAACGTCAGATTTGGCTGGTATATAGTGTGGGCTTTTAGCTTTTGCTGCGGGGCCGAAATTTTGAAAGGGGCGATATTCGCACACGATTGAGCGTGACGGATCCAGTCTATGTTCAATCGTTTGTCTTCAATCACAGTGACTTCTAGCAGTTTGGCCGCTTGAGCTTGTTTTGCTGCAATTTCTAAATTTCTATCAACCGCTATTTCTTCTTCCGGTTTCAATTCTTCTTCGATTTTTTGATATCCGACATCATTCGGGTTCGCCGTTTCCATATCGCTATCATAATCTGCCTCTATCTCTTCGGGCTCCATTTATATTTGTGTTATAGATTATTTCTATCACCGCGTTTTGATATATAATTTCAGTCCGATACAACGATACATCGATACAT
>Ga0315288_10005921_pt1 | contig 15499 bp, 8 predicted proteins | sample YL17G11_20_MG_FD_203454 | JGI IMG/M metagenome (GOLD analysis project Ga0315288, IMG submission 203454) | Sediment microbial communities from Yellowstone Lake, YNP, Wyoming, USA - YL17G11_20 | ecosystem: Environmental > Aquatic > Freshwater > Lake > Sediment | place: USA: Wyoming | collected...
TAAGGGGTAAGGTCCTGGTGTGTTGGACCTGACCCCAGGTTTTCGAATAGATTCACGTTTTAAGACCTGACCCCAGGTATTCGCATAAATTCACGATTCAAGACCTGACCCCATTTGTCAGCCCATTTCGACGCGGACCTGGTGGACCCCGCCGTCACCGTGCGGTGCGACGATGTTTCCCTCGATAGGCGCCCCGTCAACGATGACCCGCTTCACGCCCTTCGATATCCCTTCCGGCTTGTCTATGTCGATCTCGTATATCGCCCCGCGGAACCATCTCCGCGCGGATACCTCCCGCCACGACTTAGGCAGGCAAGGGTCCAGCCGCAGCCCCCCGTAAACAGGCTTCACTCCAAGGATGTAGCACCAGAACACGTGCCACTGCCACGCGGCTCCGCCTGTAAACCAGGAGTGCGAGCCCTCGCCGAAGTACTCGGACTCCGGCCCGATGATGTACTCGGCGTAGACGTACGGCTCCGACTGGTAGAGGTCCCCGTCCTCCTCGGAGCGGACGTTCGGGAGCACGGAGCGGTACGACTTCATCGCGGTGTCACCGTCACCTATCAACGCCCATGCCATCGAGGCCCAGGCAGTCGCGTGCAGGAAGATCGCGGCGTTCTCCTTGGTCCCGACCGCGAAGCGGGTTATTATCCCGACCTTGTGGTCCGGCTCCCTCCAGCCGGGCATGAAAAGCACACAGCCCTTGTCCGTAAGCAGCCTGTCCCTGACCGCCTCCATCGCCACCCTGGTCCGCTCCCCGTCAAGGCCCGCGATGACCGCCCAGCTCTGGGCGTTGGCGAACAGCGACCCGGCCTCATTGCCGTCCGCGCCGATCGCCTTTCCATCGTCGGACGTCCCCCTGACGTACCAGCCGCCGTCCCACGCGTGCTCCTCCAATGAGCCACGGAGTTTACGCGCAACAGTGTTCACGCTTTTAGCACCTGGAAGGCCCTTCACGGCGGACTCTAGCTCCAGGTATTCGTTACACAGGTACAGCAACTGCTCGCTCGCCATGACAGATTCTCCACGGCCCTCCCGGCCGACGTAGTTCATGGCGTCGTTCCAGTCCCCCTTTTCCATCAAGACGAGGTCGCGCGGGCTTCGGCGCTGCCAGACGTTCTCGATTATCCGGTAGATGAGCTCGGCCAGCGTCATCTCAACTTTGTCGCAGGTCGTGACTGTCTCATCTACCAGGTCCAGGTTGCCGCTCTCCTTCAGGTAGTAGAAGATCGATATAGGTAGCCACATCGCCACGTCTATGTTCCCCGGAGTGCCGGACGGCAGCGCGAGGTCATGGATGTATCCCTGGTCAACACTGCCATCGGAGTGGACAAGGTCGGCGTGCCACAGGATCCTCTGCCAGGCGTCCTCGAGGAAGCGCGGCATCGCGCCGAGTATGCACTGGGCGGAATCCCTGTACCCCCAGGTCTCGTTCCCGCTGCAGATGAAATAGGAGCCGTCCGACCGGTACCACCAGAAACAGATCCTGGCCTGGTACTTGAGCCAGATGTTCACGAAGTGGTTCGTCAGCTGGTCCGGGGTGTACGCGGTCTCGCCGTACGCGATGTCGAGCCAGTAGCGGTTTGTCGCCGCGAAACGCTCTTCGTACACTTCCGGGTCCAGGTGGTAGCCGACCCTGTCGAAGTCCTCCTCGGACTCGGCGATGCCCATCGCCATGATGACCCGCTCCTCCTGTCCGGGCTCCAGCTCGATGATGTACTTGTGGGCGAATACGGCTTCCCTTCCGTCGTTCTCTCGGTTAGAAAGGTCTCCTTCCATCACGGCGCGGGGACACGCTGTGTTCCCGCCAGGCCCGAGGAACTCCTCCCGCAGCGTCTCGAAAGCGTCCGGCTGCCTTGTACTGGCGAAGAAGACCTGCACCGGCCACTCCTGGTTGGGCACGAACGCCTCGCGGTTCCAGTAAGTCTTCGACGCCACCAGCATGCCGTCCCGAAGCACGACGCGGTTGAACAGTATGTTGAAGTAGTAAGAGATGATGTTGGGCATGTGCTGTCCGAGCAGGAGCTCGACGTACGGGTAGACCTCCAAGCGCTTGTGCTCCCCGGAGTTGTTGACGAGCCTGAGGATCCAGTACTCGAGGTCCGCGTCCAGCGGCACCAGGTAAGAGAGCCAGGCGCCGACTCCGCCCTTCTCCGCCTCGAGCCTCTGGTACCCGAGCCCGACCCTGCACAGCCACGAATCCAGTTCGGCGCGGTTCGGCGTCCAGTTCGGCGTCCAGATATCGTCGCCGTCCTTGATGTAAACGAAGCGGCCCGGCTCGTTGCCAAGCGCGGGCGCCCACAGGTTCAGCCCGTAGGCGGGCGCCTGTTTCCAGAAAGAGTATCCGCCGCCGGTGTGGGTTATGAAAGAGCAGTAGCGGCCGTTCGTCAGGTAGTTTATGTAGGGGTACTTGAGGCGGGGGTTGGTCACTATGTACTCGAGGCCGTCCTCGCTGAAGTAGCCGCTCTTTGGGTGGCTTCTTCTCCTGGACAACTCCAGCTCAACCTCCCGGCGGACTGCCTCCGCCCGTCAGTTCGATCGACGCAACTCTCTGGCAAATCTTAACACAGACCCGCGGCGGCGGCCGCCTGCCTGAGGCTGGATTCCCGGTCCTTCGACCGCGGCAGGCCGCGAGCCCGCCCCCGAGGCTAAGGTTCCCTACGCTCCCGTGACCGCGGCGCGTTCATCGCCGGACCCCTCGACATGCACGGCGTTCGTCATCCGCAGCAGGGCCAGCAGGAAGCTCACCGTGGCTTCCGCTCCCCGGTTCGAGTCAACCTCTCGAAGCAGGATTCCGTCCGCGCAGCTTCCCGACGCGAAATCGTACAGGGGCATCTCCAGGTCATTGCGCCCCAGGAACCATTCGAATGCGGACCGGGCAAGCCCCAGATAGCGCTCGTCCCTCTCGAGAACCAGTGCGTCTATGTAGGCCTCGACCAGGGACGCGGCTTCGATCGGCAATTGCCTGAACCTGGCCATGTTCCCGCCTCTCGTGTACCACCCCTGGTCGCCGACGAGTTCGAAGAACCCATCGCGGTAGCAGACCCCGGTAAGGAACTCCAGGCTCTCCAGGCCCGCCTCGCGGTACCGCCCGATGCGGGTCGCCCTGTACGCGAGAAGCATGGCGCGCGGCAGCAGCCCGTTTGCGTAGGTGAGCGACCTCTCGAACCAGTTCCATTCAGACGCCGACTCGCGCTGGTAGGCCGCCAGCAGCTTCTCCGCCAGCCGCTCGATGGAATCGACGACCAGGCTCGCCCCGGGGAAGCGCGTCAGGTAGTGATAACAACCGCAGATCGCGTTGGCTATCGCCCTGGGATATGACAGGTCCATCGCTGGCAGCGCGTCGTCGAACATCGCCTTGGCGAACGAGGCAAGCCCCTCGCTCGGCTCCAGCGCGAGCGTCAGGCCGAGGCCGGCCAGCGCGCGGCCCTGGCACTCCTCGCTCCCCACCTCGTCGGCGAAGGTCAGGTCGTAGTTGAGCAGGTTATGGAAACGTCCGTCCGGCAGCTGCATGTAGCGGAGGAACCCGAGGTAAGTGCGTGCCAGTTCCAACCCGCCGGGGTCGTCGGTCTGCAGGTGGCACAGCACCGCCACCGCCAGTGCGAGCGCGTTGTCGTCGGTCGTATAGCCGCTGGCCTTATCGGGGATATCGAAATGTGCCCGGTGGATAATGCCGGTGCTGTCTGTCAGCCGCACCAGGTGGTCCAGCTTGGGCCTCGGCAGGTCCCGGAACGACATCGGCTGCCGGTGCGCGGTGGCGGGCGCCAGTTCCCGCCCCGCGATGACCGTGCGGAAGAGCTTCACGTACTCCCCCGCTACCTTCGGCCAGGTCATGCTCCGGCCGAACTCGTACGCTTTCTCGCGCATGCCACGCAGTCGTCCCGGATCCTCGAGCAGCCCTGTGACCGCGCTGGCGAGACTTTCTGAGTCGCGGAAATCCGCGAGCACCCCGCGGCCGTCGGCCAGAAGCTCCTGAGCGTAGTAATAGGGGGTCGACACGATCGGCTTGCCGAGTCCCATCGCGTACGCAAGCGTGCCGCTGACGATCTGCCCCTCCTCGAGGTACGGGGTCACGTAGATGTCAGCGCTCGCCAGGAACTCGGTCAGCTCTTCGAGCGTAACGAAGCGCTCGTAGAAAAGCACGTGGTCTTCCATCCCGAGGTCGTGGACCCTTCTCTTCAGGTAGAACCGGTACTTCTCCCCCTCCTTCTTCTTCGCCGGGGGGTGTGTGGCACCGAGTATCACGTAAACCGCGTCGGGGAACCGCTCGACTACCCGCGGCATCGCCTCGATCATGTACTCCAGGCCCTTCTTCGCGGCGATGAGCCCGAACGTCAGAAGAACCGTCTTGCCCTGGAGGCCCCACGCTGCCTTGTGCCCGTCTGGGTCCGTGAACGGCTGGTCGGGGACTCCGTGGTGGATCAGGTAGATCTTATCCGGAGGTATCCCGTAGTAGCGCTCGAGGAACTCGATGGATTTCTGACTCATGACGATCAGCGCGTCGGAGAGGTCCGCCACCTCGACCAGCGTTTCCCGGCGCTCGGGGGTCGGGTCCGGCAGGACTGTGTGGACCGTTGTCACCACCGGCTTGGCGAGGTCCCTCAAGAGGTCGGTTATATAGATCCCCATGCTGCCGCCGAAGATTCCGAACTCGTGCTGGAGGCAGACGATGTCGACCCCGGACAGGTTGATGAAGTCAGCCGCCCGGTGGTAATCCCTGGGGTTCGAAGCGAGGACCTCGAAGCGGACCATAGGAGGATAGTCGTACCCCTCCTGCCTGTCGTTCATTGCCACGACGAAGACGTCGGAATCAGGGCCGAGGTCGCGTGAGACCCACCCGGCGACGTCGGAAGTGAACGTGGCTATGCCGCACTTCCGGGGTATGTAGTTCCCGACTATCGCGACGTTCAGGCGCGTGTCGCGCGGGCGCAAAGAATTCTCTTCCATGATCACCACCCTGTATTGTGCCGCATCCGGAGTCCAAGCCGTGCATACATCCCCATCGTGCGCGATAAGTATATCAGAGGCGGGGGAAGCTCCTCGTTTGGTATGAAGGGGTAAGGTCCTGGTGTGTTGGACCTGACCACCATGGGTGTCAGGCCAGAGCGTTAACTGGCGGGGGCTGTTAGACCTTTTTCGCAAACCGGGGTCAAACAGCTCTTTGCGCTGCATCAGCTTTGATTACGGTCTACGCAAAGAGCGGTTTGACCCCGGTTTGACCCCCGGTTTGCGTTTTCGCCGTTTCCGGTCCCTGCACGCTCCAGTACATGGAGCTTTGAAAGAGAGGGGTCAGGTCTCGCATAAATTCACGATTCAAGACCTGACCCCAGGTGTTCACCTGGCAGGGCCGCCCGTTTGTTGATAACATCTTGCCCTGTGCCAGGAACGCAAGCCAGAGGAAGTAATCCATGGTGAACCATCAAGTTGTTTTAGAAAGGACGACCCGGAGCGATGCGCAGAGCGGCCCGCCGAGGCTCTACATGAAGGAGTTTCTGGCCCGCGTGCGCGGTATCATTTTCAGAGGCGACCGCGTGGAGTGTTCCTGCTGTGGAAGGAGTTTTTCCCTTTTCATGTATTCCCCGTACATGGCCGCCCTATGTCCATACTGCCTTTCGGTGGAAAGGTACCGCCTGCTGTGCCGGTTTCTCCGTGACGAGACCGACTTCGGCGGAAGGCCTATGCGCGTCATGGACATCGGACCTCTGTGGTGCTTCCAGGAGTTCTGCCGGTCGCTGCCAGAGGTGGAATACGTGTCGGTAGATATCTCGTCCGAACTGGCGATGCGCCACATGAACATCAAGGACCTCGAGTTCGAAGACGACAGCTTCGACTGCATCATCTGCTACCACGTTCTGGAGCATATTGACGACGAACGGCGGGCGCTCCAGGAGCTCCGCCGCGTGCTGAAGCCGGACGGGTGGGCGATAATCCAGGTGCCGATCCACGTCGAGAAGACGACAGACGGCTCCGAACTCCCTGCGGAGGAACGCGACGAACTGCTGAAATGGCCGGACCACCTGCGGGCTTACGGAAAAGACTTCCCGGACCTGCTGAAGTCCGCGGGCTTCCGCGTCAATGTCATCCCGTTCGTACGTAAGTTCAGCGAGGACGAGATAAAGCGATACGGGCTGGACACCAGCGAAGATATCTTCGTCTGCACGAAGGATAACCTGGGGTCAGGTCTTGAATCGTGAATTAATTCCTGTTTTTGGGGGTCAGGTCTCGCCCTCGTCAGTTTTTTTCATAGCGTCAGGCCCTTTACGTAAATACTTACCAGATCCATGTTCCACTGCCAGGAGACCTGGCACCGTCTCTATAGGAAAAATTCACGATTCAAGACCTGACCCCATTAGCTCCCCGTTAACTTCCATGTCGCGCAGCTCGCGGCGCAGCACCTTGCCCACCGCGGTCTTCGGAAGCTCGTCCATGAACTCTATCTTCCTGGGGACCTTGTAAGCGGCGAGCTTCTCCTTGCAGTACGCGGTGATTTCCTCCTCAGTGAGGGTCTCTCCCTCTTTTACCACAACGAACGCCTTGATGGTCTCGCCGCGGTACTCGTCAGGGACGCCCACCGCACACGCCTCCAGTACCTTCGGGTGCTCGAACAGGACGTTGTCGATCTCGATCGGGAATATGTTGTAGCCGCCGGCGATCACCATGTCCTTCTTGCGGTCCACGATCGTCAGGTATCCGTCCTCGTCGAAGAACCCGAGGTCTCCGGTGAAAAGCCATCCGCCCTTCAGTGTCTTCGCGGTCTCCTCCGGCTTCTTGTAGTAGCCCATCATGATCTGCGGCCCCTTGATGATGATCTCGCCTATCTCGCCGGCCGGCATCTCCTTCGTTCCGGTCTCGGCATCGACGATCCTGAAGTCCGTGTCCGCCACGGGAGTGCCGACGGTCCCGGGCTTGATGGTCCCGCCCCACGGTGTGGCGGTAACGACCGGCGAGGTCTCGGTCAGCCCGTAGACCTCGAGCATGGTCGCGCCGGTGAGGTCCTTCAGGTCGCGGATCGTGTCCGCGGCAAGCGGCGCGGCCCCGGAGAAGAACCCCTTGATAAAGGAGAGGTCCATCTTCCTGAACTCCTCGTTCGCCAGCAGGCCGACGAATATCGTCGGCACCCCGGGGAGGTACTGCGGCCTGTACTTTTTCAGCAGTTCAACAAGTCCTTCGGGCTCGGGCCGGGGTATCATCACGTGCAGCCAGCCGGACCAGATCACCATGTTCTGCACGGCCGTGAACCCCGCCGAGTGGAATATGGGGAATGTACCGACGAGCGACACTTCGCCGTCCTTCAGGTCCGGAAACCAGGAGCGGAACTGCTGCACGTTGCTGCTTATGTTCCCGTGGCTCAGCATGACCCCCTTGCTGATGCCCGTCGTCCCTCCAGTGTAGATAAGCGTAGAGAGCTCTTCCCACTTTCCCCTGTCCTCGACCTTGTCTGCCGGGTACCTCTTGATCAGGTCCTCGAAAACGAGCACCTTCTCGGACGGCTCGAGCTTCTTGTACATGGCCTTCTTGACGTACGGGAAGAGCTGCTTCTTGGGGAACGGTAGATAAGAGTTGATGTTGCAGCCGATGATCTTCTCCAGCCTGGTGTTGGGCATCACGCTAAGGATCCTGGGGACGAGAAGGCTGAGCGTTATAGCGATCCTCGAGTCCGAATCGTCGAGCTGATACTCGAGCTCGCGCTCCGTGTACAGGGGGTTATTGAGGACCAGGACGGCGCCGATCCTGAACACCGCCAGGTCGGCGATGATGGCTTGTGGGAGGTTGGGAAGGATCGTGGCGACCTTGTCCCCCTCCTTGATCCCCAAGTCCATCAGGGCTCTCGCGAACTGATTGACCAGGCCGTCAAGCTCACGGTAGGTGATCATCTTGCCCATGTAGTTGAGGGCCACGTTGTCGGGGAACCTCCTGGCGGACCGGGCGAGGCTTTCAGAGATAGTGGTTTGCTCATAATCGAGGTGTTTCTTCACATCGGGGGCGTATGACTTGAACCAGAGCTTCTCTTCCATTTCGACCTCCAATCCCAGGCACGCTTCACGGCGTCGAGGTTGCTGGACGTAGTTACCGTATCCCAAAGTCGCGGACTTATAAAGGTCGAATTCAAGTGCATCAGGGGCTGAAGGCCTTTGCCCCCGTCATGGGGAATCAGAATAAGAGGGGGTGCCGGAAAACGCCAATAGGCTATCCACGATAAACAGGGTGTAGGTTATGCGTGGCTGGAGGTAGTCATAGAGAATCCATTTCATGTCGGTATGGTCGTGGGCAGGTTGACGATAGTTTTAAGCTAATAGCGATGCCTGTGGTGTGGGCACCCTGCCATTCAGGATGAATCGTAGAGGATAGACGTGCCGGAGAATCGTCGGTTTGAAATATGGGACTCCCATGTCCACATCCTGCCGCCGGGCAGAACAAAAGGGCTGGTGCGCTGGATCAAGAAGGCTTTCCCCGCGCACCCGTCACGTGAGGACATGACCCCCGAGGACGTGCTTGCCGACCTGCGAGCGTGCGGCGTGGAGAAGGTCTTCAACCTCGTCTTCCCGCTGAAGGATCCCGAGACTGAGGCTCTGAACCTTTGGAGCCGGGACATCGCGGCGAGATACCAGGAAGTCGTCCCGTTCGGCTCAATGCACATTGACACCGCTCGAAAGGAAGAGGTTGCCGAGCGGTGTCTGCTGGAGTACGGCCTGGCGGGAATCAAGCTTCACCCTTACGTCCAGGGCTTCGAGGCGTTCTCCGAACCTTTCGAGCCTTTGTTCCGCAAGCTCCAGGGGCTCAGGAGGCCCTTCATCGTGCATACCGGCTTCGACGCGTTCTACAGGAGGAGCGCGGACCTCGGTTACCTTCAGGGCATGCTGGAAAGATACCCGGAAATGCCGGTGGTGCTGGTCCACGCCGTATTCCCGAAGTTCAAGCTCGTGCACCGGTTGATGAGCGCGCACGGCCAGCTCTACCTGGACCTGACCAACGTCATCTCGGCGGTCAGGTACTACAGCGGCGCATCCCCCGGCGTCCTGCCCCCGGATGCCCCCGTGGACCTGGACGAACTGTCAGCCAATATCGATTACTTCTACAGGCTGCTGGATGACTACAGCGACAGGATAATGTTCGGCACGGATCATCCGGCCGGGATGGGTTCGCCCCGGCAGATATATGACGACTTCGACAGCTTCGGGTTCAGCACCGAGATCAGTTCGAACCTGCTGGGCGGTACTGCGCGGAGGTTTCTGAAGCAGCACTGCGGGCAGTGACGCGGGGTCAGGTGTAATCTTTGAAAAGCTTCGCTGCTGAGACGAAGATCACCGGCATCATGGCGAAAGTGCCGACGAGCGCCACCTGGTTAAACCCGTTCTCGAACCAGTTCATCTCGAGCGCCCGGGCCGCGAGCGTGAAGTAGATGTAGACCCGCATTTTTCATCAAACAGGAAGGAACCCTCCCTTATATTGTCTTAAGAATGCATTAGAATGGGCAATTCCGGCAATGCGAGGTTCCTGTCTTTCAGATGGCTGAGGTAGCGGTGCCCGAGAAGCTGTTCCGGTCGATGCTCTCCCGCATCCACCGGCTGGGGAGGGCGAACATGAGGGCGCCCGCCTTGAGCTTGTTAACGCCGCGGGGACAATAGGGTGGCCGGAAACATGGGACAACTGTCCCCGGACAACGGAAACCCAAGAAGCCTGGAGGTGACATGGAGAGGTCGGTCGGCGCGCATGCCGCAGACTCCAGTTAACCGCGCCGGAAGGGAGCGATTCGTGGTAACATCACGGCGTTGGAGAAGGCATATGAGGAATACCGGTTAGGAAGCCATAAACTGGCCATGTAGTACTTATCTGTGCACAGGAATCATTTCGTTATGATGAGAGGTTTCAAATGAGAAGACAGCTCGGGCCCCCGAGCCCTTACGGGATGTTGCATCAATCGAAGCCCGTTACCGCATGGCTCAACGATGTCGGCCTCGACGATCTGAGGCATGTCGGCGGTAAGGGGGCGAACCTCGGCCACCTGATGCGCGCGGGTTTCCATGTTCCGCCCGGGTTCTGTATCCTGGCGCACGCCTACGAGACGCTCCTTTCCGGAGATGAACTCGAAAGGTCGATCAGAGCCTCGGTCGAAGCAATCGACTTCACCGACTCCAGGTCCGTCGAAAAAGGGGCGGCCGGGATAAGGGAACTTATGCTCGCTAGCCCGGTGCTGGACCCGATAGGAAGGGAGATCGCCACCGCTTACCTCGAGCTCGTATCGAGCGCCGGAGAGAACGCCCTGGTAGCGGTGCGCTCGTCGGTCGGGACGAAAAACCTGGCCTCGACATCCTTACCCGGACAGATGGATACCTACTACAACCTCAGGGGCGAAGACGAGGTCGTCCGAAAGGTCAAGGAGTGCTGGGCGTCGGCCTTCAGCTATGCGGCGACGGCATACAGGCATGCACGCGGAATCGACTTCTCGGATATCTTCGTCGCTCCGGTGGTCCAACTCATGGTCGCCGCCGATTCAGCAGGAGTCATCTTCACTACGAACCCGCTTTCAGCCCGGACGGATCAGATGGTCATAAATTCCTGTTTCGGTCTGGGTGAAGGCGTGGTATCGGGGAAGCTCGACTGCGACCATTTCGTGGTGGACAGAGACACCTGCGAGGTCCTCGAGGAGCGGATAGGAGAGAAGGAGTTCAAGATCGAGTTGGATCCCGAGAAGGGTGGGGGCAGCAAGAGAGTACGCCTCTCCGGGGAGGATTACGGAAGCCCGTCGCTATCCGGCGACCAGATCGCGCGGCTGATCGGGGTGGCACTGCGGGTCGAGGAATACTATGGTTCCCCGCAGGATATCGAATGGGCCTTCCAGGACGGGGATCTCTACATACTCCAGTCGCGGAGGATATCAGCCACCGACGTCGGTGACAGAGCTGGGGCCGGGACGGCGGACGAATGGGTGTCCGAGTTCGACTCGACGGTGGACCCCGACTACGCCGACTACACTCTGGACAACATCAGCGAGGTGATGCCCGGTGTCTTGACTCCCCTCTCCATAACCTCCGGCATCGGACCTCTCGACTACGGTTTCGTCAAGACCAACACCGATTTTGGTCTCATGAAGGGCATCAACCCCAGGAGCGAGTATACGTTCCTCGGCGTATTCTACGGCCGCGCGCACCTCAACCTCTCGGTGATAAATGCCGTCACCGCGAAACTGCCAGGCGCCACGACACAGGAGTTCGAGCGGGTAATCCCCGGTGAGGAGAGCGAAGGCGAAGTGGTGAAGTTCCATCTCTCCCCAGGCGCCCTTTTCACGATAATCAACACCCTCCTCCGCATCGTGTACCGGATGATACGAACGCCCAGGGAGGCCGCGGCGATAGGAAAGGAGGTGGACGCGAGGATCGCCCGCTTGAGAGAGCGGGATTTCGAGAAGCTCCCCTACAGTCGATACCTGGCGCGCTTGAAGGAGAGCCAGGGAGACAGCGAACGAGTCTTCCCGCTGCATATAACCGCCTCACAGTTCGCCGTGGTCTTCTTCGACTCGTTGCAGAAGATGACCGATCGCTGGTTGGGGGATACGGAAGGCCTCCTAGCCTCCCGCCTCGTCACCGGACTGCACGAACTCGAGAGCGCGAGGCCCAGCATCGGCATCTGGGACCTCTCGCGCATCGTTAAGGACTCTCAGGAACTGACAGAGATCTTCGATATGAACGAACCCGGGCGAATACTGGAGATCCTCGAGGCAAGTCCCGCCACCGATGCCAGGGGATTCATGTTGTCCCTCCGCCTGTTTCTCGATGCCTACGGTTATAGGAGCGTCTTCGAGGCGGAGATGATGCTGCTCAACTGGGAGGACGATCCCAGCTACGTGTTCGCCATGATAAAGAACTACCTGGACGCCGACTCCGATGCAAGTCCGCGCAATCTCGCACGGAGGCAGGAGAAAGACCGGGACAGGGCTCTGGATGAGGCTTTCGGCCAATTGTCCGCCCACCGCCGGCTGCTCCTCCGATTTATAGTAAAGCAGGCACAGAAGTACATCGCTCTTCGAGAGTTCATGAAGGCCGTGCTGGTAAAGGGTATCGCGGAGGTGAAGAGGGAGAACCATATCTTGAGCAGGAAGTTCGCCAAAGAAGGTATCATCCGGGAACCCGGGGATCATTTCTTCCTCACCAAGCAGGAGGTCGAAACGATCCTTGGCGGCAAAGGAGCCGGCATTCCCGTGGAGGAACTGGTGGAGAGGCGCAGGCGCGAGCACGAGCGCAACCTGACCGTGGTGCTTCCTGAGTACAGTCAGGGCCGGCCGAAGCCTCTTTCCCCGGAGGAACTGGAGCTCCAGGGGGACTTCGAGGTCCTGCGCGGCATCGCGGTGAGCCCCGGTAAGGTCACCGGCAGGGCCAGAGTCATAACCGACGCGCGCAGCAACGCGGAGATGAAGCCAGGCGAGATACTGGTGGCTCCGGTGACAGACGCCGCTTGGACCCCGCTGTTCGTGACCGCCTCTGCCATCGTGGTCGACGTAGGCGGACCCCTCTCCCACGGCTCGATCGTAGCCCGGCAATACGGGATACCCGGCGTGTTGAGCGTACGCGTTGCCACCAGGCTGATCAGGACGGGTCAGATGATAACCGTCGACGGGGACCATGGCAAGGTATATCTCCACCCCGCCGAGTAAATACGAACGGGATGACATACCGATGCGCAGGGTCTGCATGAGAGGAGGTTCGTCGGGACAAATGAGAGACCAAAGGGAACTCGGTCCGGGAGAACGTGTGAGGGTGCGCGTTCTCAGCACGCTGTACTCGCTCTACAGGACGCGGAAAGGGGTGACCAAGCCGCTGGCACCCGACGCGGAGTGGCTTCACCCGAAGTCCCCCGACCCGGACTGGAACGAGAGCTTCTACTTCAACTTCACATGCCCTGGAGAGGGCATCGGCGGCTGGACCAGGCTGGGCATCGTACCCAACCAGGACAGCGACACGGGCGCCATGATGATCTATGCGGGTGGAAGCCGGATCCTCGCCTCCCGCGAGGAAGGAAGGATAACGACGGGCGGTGGGAGGCTCATGATGGGCTCCCTCGTCCACGAGTGCGTCGAACCGCTCTCCCGGTGGCGCATCGCCTTCGACGGTGTGATGGCGGACATCGATGACTCGAGAAAGATCCCGGAACTAGGACCCGAATCGGTGGAGCTCAAGCCGGTCAAGGTGGACCTCACGTTCGAAGGCCTCGCCCCGTGCTTCAACTTCAAGAACGCAGACCCGGATGCGCTGGCGGAGATGGTGGTCGGCGCCGGGACCAGCCTGGGCGACCTCCGCAAGGTCTCCCGGGTCTCGACGGAGCACTACGAGCAGGTCGGGCGGGTCAAGGGCACCATCTCCTTCGACGACCGCGAGTTACCGTTCGACGGAAGAGGCCACCGCGACCACTCATGGGGCCCGCGCGACTGGTCCGCGCCGCGTCTGTGGACCTGGCTCACCAGCCAGTTCGGTGATGACCTCGCGTTCAACCTCAGCAGGGTGGCCATCGCGAGCGTGGACGTGTTCAACGGGTTCATCATGAGGAACGGGGTCAACTATCCGGTCAGGCGGGTTGAGCTGGAGACGGAGTTCGAAAAGGACGAACGGACACAGAAGAGCCTGCGGTTCAAGGTGGTCGACACGTCAGGAGAAACCCTCGAGGTCTCGGGACGGGTGCTGACGGTGGCACCACTTATACTGGAGTCGATTGGGCACAAGACCCTCGTGAACGAGGCGTTGGCCGAGTACAGGTGCGGGGACAGGACCGGGCTTGGAATTGCTGAGTATCTCCATCAGCTTGGTTGAGCCGTTAGAGAAGGAGTTATTAACCCTTATACATGCGAGGTTCTTGAGCATCGATGGAAAGCTTCTTCCCGGAACAAGTATGAGACAGAACTGCTCCTCTATGACCAGCTCGATGAAAGGTGGTGGGCTCCGCGCGTGGTCCTTGAATGCAGCGATTTCAATACTGAAACTTCGATATTGGAGAGCGAGCGCATGGGCAATTTGATTTATTTCGAGTAGAAGTAAACGACAAGCGGCGCCGCGTTGACCAGCCTGTCGTTCACGCGGTTTGGCCTCCGGAAGAGAACGTAAAAGATGAGCACGATGGCGAAAGGCGCAATCCACCAGCCGACGCAGTTGCCGATGGGAATTCTTCCCTTACCCTTCTAGACCCGGGGTAAAACGCACAAAAGCCGCCTGGCACCGATTTCGCAGGGGGGCCAGGAGCTCCACAATACGGGATTCAAGCGCCCGGCGGGCGTATTATCTACCAGGGGGGTGGTTGCCTTGAAAAGAGCAGCGGTAATTCTCCTGATAGTCTCCTTAGTCCTGACTGGTTTTCTCGTCGTCCTGCCCGGTCACAGCGCCCTGGCGCAGGACAACAGGGAGCCCGTGATATTCATCCCGGGGTGGGGAGAAGACATCTTGGTCTTCACCGCCATGGTGACGAGGCTGAAATCGTGGGGAGTTGTGTGCTATCCCGAGTCCAACATCCTCAGGGGTGTTGTGGATATAAGGGACTCGGCAAGTAAGCTCGCCCGGAGAGTCAATGAGATAAAAGCCCTTACCGGCTCCAGCAAGGTGGACCTGGTGGGCCACAGCGAGGGCGGCCTTATCGCGCGCTACTACATCCAGAGGCTGGGCGGAGTCGCGAACGTGGACGACTACGTGTCCATTGGCACCCCGCACCAGGGGACGCTGCTTGCTCTCCTCGGGCTCCTTTCTCCTTCGGCATGGCAGATGGTCCCGGGCAATCCCTTCCTCGTCGACCTCAACACGCCCGACTGCACGCCGGGTAGCGTGAAGTACACCGCGATCTACACGATATTCGACGAGGCAGTGATCCCGTTCACCAACGCGATGTACCCGGACCCGACGGTGATCCATAAGAAGGCGACGTGGTTCGTCCTGCACATCGGGATGCTGTGGGACCCGACAATCGCGAGGTGGGTGGACGAGGCGTTGGATTGAGTCCCGGTCCCGCGTCGAGCGGGGCCTCTAACGGGACGTCTTCCGGGTGGCCGGATACGGTTTTCCCGGCGGCACCCGCGACCTGAATCGCTATCAGGGCCTGCGTCAACCTGCTTCTTTTTCCATAAAGACGAGAACGACTTTTTCGCCCGGTAGACCGCACGCCTGTTCCCCGCCTCCGGCACTCAACCGGCTCCCTTAAGCTCCTTCGCTTTCAACACGGCCTCGAAGGCGTTCGGGGCGTAGCCGCTCGCGCCTATCTCTACTGCGAACTCGCGGGTAACAGGAACGCCGCCGACGATGATCACGGCCGAGGGGTCGACCCCGCGCACCGCCTCGATGACTTCTTTCATATGCTGCATGGTCGAGCTCAAGAGGGCCGACAACCCGAGTATGTCCGGCCTGTGCTGCCGGTATGCGTCTACGAACTTCTCCGTCTTGATGTCCTCGCCGATGTCGATGACCTCGAAGCCGGCGCCCTCAAGGCACATGCGCACCAGGTTCTTCCCTATCGAGTGGATGTCGCCGTG
>Ga0315288_10005923_pt1 | contig 15496 bp, 6 predicted proteins | sample YL17G11_20_MG_FD_203454 | JGI IMG/M metagenome (GOLD analysis project Ga0315288, IMG submission 203454) | Sediment microbial communities from Yellowstone Lake, YNP, Wyoming, USA - YL17G11_20 | ecosystem: Environmental > Aquatic > Freshwater > Lake > Sediment | place: USA: Wyoming | collected...
CAAAGCCGCAAGGCGCTTCGGGAGGGGCCTGCGTCCGATTAGCTCGTTGGTGGGGTAACGGCTCACCAAGGCGACGATCGGTAGGTGGTCTGAGAGGACGATCACCCAGACTGGGACTGAGACACGGCCCAGACTCCTACGGGAGGCAGCAGTCGGGAATTTTGCTCAATGGGCGAAAGCCTGAAGCAGCAACGCCGCGTGAGGGATGACGGCCTTCGGGTTGTAAACCTCTTTTATCAGGGACGATAATGACGGTACCTGATGAATAAGCCACGGCTAACTACGTGCCAGCAGCCGCGGTAATACGTAGGTGGCGAGCGTTATCCGGATTTACTGGGCGTAAAGAGCGCGCAGGCGGTCGTGCAAGTCGGATGTGAAAGCCCCCGGCTCAACTGGGGAAGGTCATTCGATACTGCTCGACTTGAAGGCGGGAGAGGGAAGCGGAATTCCCGGTGTAGTGGTGAAATGCGTAGATATCGGGAGGAACACCAGTGGCGAAGGCGGCTTCCTGGCCCGTTCTTGACGCTGAGGCGCGAAAGCTAGGGGAGCAAACGGGATTAGATACCCCGGTAGTCCTAGCCGTAAACGATGGACACTAGGTGTTGGTGGTATCAACCCCGCCAGTGCCGAAGCTAACGCATTAAGTGTCCCGCCTGGGGAGTACGGCCGCAAGGCTAAAACTCAAAGGAATTGACGGGGGCCCGCACAAGCAGCGGAGCGTGGGGTTTAATTCGATGCAACGCGAAGAACCTTACCAGGGCTTGACATGACCAGGACAACGGCGGAAACGTCGTCTTCCCGCAAGGGACCTGGCCACAGGTGTTGCATGGCTGTCGTCAGCTCGTGTCGTGAGATGTTGGGTTAAGTCCCGCAACGAGCGCAACCCCTGCCGTGTGTTGTATCTCTCACACGGGACTGCCGAGAGAAACTCGGAGGAAGGTGGGGACGACGTCAAGTCAGCATGGCCCTTACGTCCTGGGCTACACCCACGCTACAATGGCCGGTACAACGGGCGGCGAAACCGCGAGGTGGAGCGAATCCCTTAAAGCCGGTCTCAGTTCGGATTGTAGGCTGCAACTCGCCTGCATGAAGCCGGAGTTGCTAGTAACCGCCGGTCAGCATTACGGCGGTGAATATGTTCCCGGGCCTTGTACACACCGCCCGTCACGTCATGAAAGCCGATAACACCCGAAGCCGGTGGGCCAACCGCAAGGAGGCAGCCGTCGAAGGTGGGATTGGTGATTGGGACGAAGTCGTAACAAGGTAGCCGTACCGGAAGGTGCGGCTGGATCACCTCCTTTCTAAGGAGATCCGAGTCGAGGCAATCGGTGCGCCTCGGCGTTGATGGCTCCTACGGTTGATCGCACGAGCATGACGCTTCAGTCGGACGGAGCGTCCGTCGGTCCTCGTGGCCGGCGAGTTCGATCATGCGAGTTCGACGAGACACCGAAACCCGATCGCCCATCGTGAAACGGACCTCCTGCCACTCTTCAAGGGTTAAGGTGCAGCCTGCCGATGTCCGGGATCCCCCGGCCGGCAGCGACCATCCCGTTCAGGGGCGTTTAGCTCAGCTGGTTAGAGCGCTGCCCTGATAAGGCAGAGGTCTCTGGTTCGAGTCCAGAAACGCCCACCACCGTCGCTCCGGCGTGGGGACGTAGCTCAGCCGGTAGAGCATCTCCTTTGCAAGGAGAGGGTCAGGAGTTCGAGTCTCCTCGTCTCCACCACCTCCCCCGGTCGGCACCACCATCGCAATTGAATAGTCCGCGAGCTCCAGGCTCGCTCCGTCTCCGCCGCGAGACGGCCTCCCGACCCCCTGATCCGTGTGCTCCTCCCGAGCCCACCGACCAGCGGATCGGCTGGACCCGGGCCCGCAACAGCGGAGGCCGGGAGGGACGCCGGCAATGGCGTCGCACCTTAACAACCTGATACGAGTGCAACGGCAGAATTGAGATCTTCAATTTCGTCGAGTTTTGTCATGGTGTATCCCGGACCCCCACGGCACCGACCGCTTGGTCAGACGCCGGAAGGGGTCAAGCTACTAAGGGCACGGGGTGGATGCCTTGGCGCCAAGAGCCGATGAAGGACGCGGCAGGCTGCGAAAAGCTTCGGGGAGTCGCGAGCAGACGTTGATCCGGAGATGTCCGAATGGGGAAACCCCACCGGGGCAATGCCCGGTGACCCCTGGCTGAATCAAATAGGCCAGGCGGAGGTAAGCCAGCGAACTGAAACATCTCAGTAGCTGGAGGAAAAGAGATCATTCCCTGAGTAGTGGCGAGCGAAACGGGAAGAGCCCAAACTCACTCAGCGTGATAGGCGGCAGCCGTTTCTGAGTGGGGGTTGTAGGAGTCGATCATCGAGGCCCTGCCGGGCTTCGGCGGAGTTACAAAGTCGTTCGCTAGTCGAGCTGCCCTGGAACGGCAGGCCATAGAGGGTGAGAGCCCCGTAGGCGAAAGCGAAACGACCTCCGAGATCGACCACCTGAGTACCACGTGGAAGGTCTCTCATGTGGGAAACTGGGCGGACCACCGTCCAAGGCTAAATACTCTTGGCGACCGATAGTGAACGAGTACCGTGAGGGAAAGGTGAAAAGCACCCCGGAAGGGGAGTGAAATAGTACCTGAAACCTCGTGCCTACAAGCAGTCAAAGGGTGTTGCCGGTGTCACAGCCGGTAGCCTGATGGCGTGCCTTTTGAAGAATGAGCCGACGAGTTACGTGCACGTGGCGAGGTTAAGTCCGAGAAGGACGGAGCCGGAGCGAAAGCGAGTCTGAATAGGGCGTCGAGTCGCGTGCAGTAGACCCGAAACCGAGTGACCTATCCATGGGCAGGCTGAAGCGGAAGTAACGTTCCGTGGAGGGCCGAACTCACTAGCGTTGAAAAGCTAGGGGATGACCTGTGGATAGAGGTGAAATGCCAATCGAACTCGGAGATAGCTGGTTCTCCCCGAAATGCCTTTAGGGGCAGCCTCGGGTGATCAATCGCGGGGGTAGAGCGCTGGATGGGCTAGGGGGCTTCCCGCTTACCAACCCCAACCAAACTCCGAATCCCGCGATTTATACAGCCCGGGAGTGAGACTGCGAGGGCTAAGCTTCGTGGTCAAAAGGAAAACAGTCCGGATCGTCAGCTAAGGTCCCTAAATCCAAGCTAAGTGGCAAAGGATGTGGAATCGCACAGACAACCAGGATGTTGGCTCAGAAGCAGCCATCATTGAAAGAGTGCGTAACAGCTCACTGGTCAAGTGGTTCCGCGCCGAAAATGTAACGGGGCTCAAGCTTGGTACCGAAGCTACGGATCGGCCGTCAGGTTCGCCTGGCGGCCGGTGGTAGGGGAGCGTTCTGTTCGCAGCGAAGGTCGACCGTGAGGACGGCTGGAGCGGACGGAAGTGCGAATGTCGGCATGAGTAGCGAGATGTGGGTGAGAATCCCACACGCCGTAAGCCTAAGGTTTCCTGAGGAAGGCTTGTCCGCTCAGGGTTAGTCGGGCCTAAGCCGAGGACGAACGTCGTAGGCGATGGACATCCGGTTGATATTCCGGAACCACCAGAGATCGTTTGCACCGCAAGGTGCCGCCCGGAGGAGCCGAGCGGAGGTTGGCCGACATTGGTCGGTCGAGTCCAGGAGGCGATCCCGGATGAGAGCAAGGGCATGACACGGCACGGTAGCTCGAGCGCCTTATTGGATTGGCGTCCAAGCCGGTAGGGGGAGGAGACAGGTAAATCCGTCACCTCATCAACCCCGAGCAGCGATGGTAAGCGGTTTATTCCGCAATTCGAGTGAGCCGAGCTGGCGAGAAAAGTGTCTAGCGAGATCAAAGGTGCCCGTACCGCAATCCGACACAGGTAGGCGGGTAGAGAATACCAAGGCGATCGGGAGAACCCTCGTTAAGGAACTCGGCAAAATGGCCCCGTAACTTCGGGAGAAGGGGCGCTCCGCATGTCGGAGCCGCAGTGAAAAGGCCCAGGCGACTGTTTAGCAAAAACACAGGTCTCTGCTAAAGCGAAAGCTGACGTATAGGGGCTGACGCCTGCCCAGTGCCGGAAGGTTAAGAGGAGGGGTGCAAGCTCTGAATCGAAGCCCCGGTAAACGGCGGCTGTAACTATAACAGTCCTAAGGTAGCGAAATTCCTTGTCGGGTAAGTTCCGACCCGCACGAATGGCGTAACGATCTGGGCGCTGTCTCAACGAGGGACCCGGCGAAATTGAAGTACGAGTGAAGATGCTCGTTACCCGCGATAGGACAAAAAGACCCCGTGGAGCTTTACTGCACCCTGATATTGGATTGGGGTTCAGCTTGTGTAGGATAGGTGGGAGGCTGTGAAGCTGGGGCGCTAGCCTCGGTGGAGCCGACGTTGAAATACCACCCTTGTTGGATTTCGGTTCTAACCGCGACCCGTAAGCCGGGCGCAGGACAGTGTCAGGCGGGCAGTTTGACTGGGGCGGTCGCCTCCTAAAGTGTAACGGAGGCGCCCAAAGGTTCCCTCAGCCTGAATGGAAACCAGGCGAAGAGTGCAAAGGCATAAGGGAGCTTGACTGCGAGACCTACACGTCGAGCAGGGACGAAAGTCGGGCTTAGTGATCTGGTACCTCCGAGTGGAAGGGGTATCACTCAACGGATAAAAGCTACCCCGGGGATAACAGGCTGATGGTGCCCAAGAGTTCACATCGACGGCACCGTTTGGCACCTCGATGTCGGCCCGTGGCATCCTGGGGCGGAAGTACGTCCCAAGGGTTCGGCTGTTCGCCGATTAAAGCCGCACGCGAGCTGGGTTCAGAACGTCGTGAGACAGTTCGGTCTCTATCCATCGTGGGCGTAGGGAACTTGTGAGGAGCTGCTCCTAGTACGAGAGGACCGGAGTGGACGAACCGCTGGTGTGCCAGTTGTCCCGCCAGGGGCATTGCTGGGTAGCTATGTTCGGTTGGGATAAGCGCTGAAAGCATCTAAGTGCGAAGCTCGCCTCGAGATGAGGTTCCCCACCGGGTTAACCGGGTAAGACCGCAGGGAGACCACCTGTTTGATAGGCGGCGCGTGGAAGTCCGGCAACGGATGAAGCTAAGCCGTACTAATGGTCGAGGGCTTGACCTCTTCCGCGACTGACCAAGGGTCAGCGCCGCGAAGGGTTCGTGATACATCGGGCGCGTGGCGCCCGCACCTCGCGACATTGAAGATCCCGGCGCCTCCCGCGCGCATCGCGCGATGGAGCCGCTGCCGATTGCACTCGATCAGACGCACGAAATCCTGGTGACTCTAGCGGAGAGGCCACACCCGTTCCCATCCCGAACACGGAAGTTAAGCTCTCCAGCGCCGAAGATACTGAGAGGGCAGCCTTTCGGGAAAATAGGACGTCGCCAGGATTTTTGCGTGTTCGGGCTGCTCGTCCGGGGCCGGAGGGGAGAGGACCGCGGCAGTGATGCGGGCGCGCGGCGGCTATCCTGCCGGCATGATCGAACGCCCGGCCACCCCGTCGGCAACGCCGGAACCCGCGGCGGCCGCCCTCGCTGCCTGCCCGCATCTTGCCTCGGTGGACGGCGCGTGGCACGGCGCAGCACCCTCGCGCGCCCATCGCTGCCGGCTCCTTGCGTCCGGGCGCCCGACACTCGATCGTCAGCTGGCGCATTGCCTCACGGCGGCTCATGCCGCCTGTCCGACGTGGCTCGAGACCCACGGCAACGAGGGTCCCCGGAAGCGCCCGGGGCCCTTCGTTCCGATGGCGCCCGTCGTTCTCGAGGGCGCCGGCCTCAGTCTGCCGTCGGATGCGGCTGCCCGGCGGTTGGCCGGCCCGGTGACGGTAGTCGTCGTGGGCGTCGCCCTCGGCGCCCTCGTCCTGTCGCGCGGACCACTGGCGCCCGGCTCATCCGGAGCCGGCGACGACGGGGCGTCGCCAACCCCTGTTGGCACGATCGCGCCGGCGACGGCCACCCCCAGTGGAGCGCCGACGGCGGCGCCGACGGCGATGCCCTCCGAGCGCCCGACGCCGACGCCGCAACCGTCGGCGGCCCCGCGGCCCCGCACCTACAAGGTCCAGTCGGGCGACACGCTCAGCGGCATTGCAGCCCGCTTCGGGACGACGGTGGCAAAGCTCGCGGCCCTCAACAACCTCACGAACCCGTCGCTCATCCGCGTCGGGCAGGTGCTCAAGATCCCCTGATCGAGATCGCGCGGTTGGCGACCGGCGATCAGCGCTGGCACGACCGGCAGAAGGATGTCGCCTCGCGGCCCCCTACCTGGCTGATCGTCGTCCCGCAGCGCGGGCACGGCCGGCCGCCGCGCAGGTGCACGCGCAGGTGGTCGCGCACCTGCTTCTCGAACGTCGGAGGAACGCGGTCGCGCAGAAGATCGACGGCCGCGGCGAGGGTTGACCGCATCGCGGTGAACAGGGTCGCGGTCTCTTCCGGCGCCAGCGTCGAGCGACGGCGGAACGGGCTGAGTCGGGCCTCCCACAGGATCTCGTCGCTGTAGGCGTTGCCGATCCCCGCCACGAACGCCTGGTTGCGGAGGAGCGCCTTCAGCTCGCCCGGATGACGGCGGATCCGCGCCTGCCAGACCTTCAGGGTGAGGGCCGGGTCGTCGGCATCGGGCCCGAGCTCCGCGATGCCCGGAACGCCCGAGAGGTCGGCGACCGCCGCAAGGTAGATCTTGCCCATCCGCGTCGGATCGAGGTAGCGGAGCTCCAACTCCGCGTCCGCATCGGGGAGCCACGAGGCTCCTGCAAGCCAGGCGGCCGGACTTCCCTGTGGCGCGCGACCCGGACCGAACCCGATTGCGACGGCGGCCCTGGGTCGGGCGGCGCCGGGCGCGGCCAGGCCGAATCGCCCGCTGAGCATCGGGGCGGCCCAGATGTCGTGGCGCTCGAGCCGGAAGACCAGGTGCTTCCCGCGCCTCCCGACGCCCTGCAGGACCTCGCCGCCAAGCGCCGCCGCCTGGTCCGGCGTCGCCCGCACGACGAGCGGATCGACGATCCGAACTGCGGTCACGGGCCGGCCCTGGAGCGCCGCGGCGAAGACGTCGGCGAGGATCGCGAGATCGGGCAGCTCGGGCACGCGCCGGATTGTACCGGCCCACCACCCTGTGCTAGACTCTCGCGGCCCCAGCGGGGCGACAGCCGAAGAGCTAACCCGACCGACGCCACCGGAGGGACGGACCGCACGCACGGCGCACGGACCGCGAACCTGGAACCCGACGACGGCTCGAGCGAGGCTCGGCCGTCGCTCTCGTTTCCAGGCGGAATCCAGACCAGGAGCAGGAACCCTTGACGGAAGATCAGCAGCAGACGGCCACCCCGGAGCCCGCGGCGCAGGACGCGCCGGCCGAGGCACCTGAGGCAGCGGCGACGGCCGATCCGGCGGTCGCGGTGGTCGAGGAGAGCGCGGCGGCCGAGGCCGCCGCGGAGTTCGCAGACGAGGCGATCGTGGCGGACGCCGTCGCGGAAGAGCTCGCCGTGGAAGCGGTGGAGGCCGAGGCGGCCTCTGAGGAGCTCGCCGTGGACGCCGTCATCGCGGACGCCGTCGCCGAAGAGCTCGCCGTGGAAGCGGTGGAGGCCGAGGCGGCCTCTGAGGAGCTCGCCGTGGACGCCGTCATCGCGGACGCCGCCGGCGATGGCGATGCCGCCGAGGAGCTTGCCGCCGAGTCGTTCGCCGCCGACGCCGTTGCCGGGGAGCTCATCGCGGAGGCGATCGTCGCGCAGGATGCCGCCGAGGAGCTTGCCGCCGAGTCGTTCGCCGCCGACGCCGTCGCCGGGGAGCTCATCGCGGAGGCGCTGGTCGTCGAGGCCGCCGCCGTGGAGCTCGCCGAGGAGGCGGTCGCGGCCGCCGCCGTAGCTGACGACCTCGCGGCGGAGATCGCCGAGGCGCCCCCGGCCGAGCCCGAGCCCGAGCCCGAGCCAGCCCCGCCCGCGGGGCCGGAGCCGTCGACGATGGCCGAGCTGCTCGCCGAGCAGGACGCCGACATCCGTAGCTTCAAGCACGGCGACGTCGTCGAGGGGACCGTCGTTCGCATCGACCGCGACGAGATCCTCGTCGACATCGGTGCCAAGAGCGAGGGCGTGGTCAGCAACCGCGAGCTGTACGGCCGCAACGCGGAGTCCGCCCCGACGCTCAACATCGGCGACATTGTCCTGGTCTACGTGCTCCAGCCCGAGTCGCCGGAGGGGCACGTCGTTCTGTCCCTCAGGCGTGCCGGCCTCGAGCGCAAATGGCGCTCGATGCAGGAGCAGTTCGAGACTGGCGTCATCATCGAGGCGCCCGTCATCGACCACAACAAGGGCGGCCTCATCGTCGACTGCGGCATCCGCGGCTTCGTGCCGATCAGCCAGATCGTCGACTTCCCGCGTCGCCCACAGAACGAGCAGCCGCGCGACGCCGCCCAGGAGATCGCCGAGAAGCTGCAGCCGTACGTCGGCCGCCGGCTTCGACTGAAGATCCTCGAGGTCAACCGCAAGGCGAACCGCCTCATCCTCTCCGAGAAGGTGGCGCTCTACGAGGAGCGGCGCGAGAAGCGCGACGAGCTCTTCAGCAGCCTCCAGGTCGGCCAGAAGGTCACCGGCTCGGTGCGCTCCATCGCGCCGTTCGGCGTCTTCATCGATCTCGGCGGGATCGACGGCCTCGTCCACAAGAGCGAGCTCAGCTGGAACAAGGTCAACAACCCCGAGGCCGGCTACAAGGTCGGCGAAGAGGTCGAGGCCGAGGTCATCGACATCAACCACGAGCGGGGCCGGATCAGTCTCTCGATCCGTCGCCTCCAGCCGGATCCGTGGCACTCCACGGTGGCCGACTTCCGCGTCGGCGACGTGATCGACGGCACCGTCACGAAGCTCGTCAACTTCGGCGCCTTCGTGCGCGTCCGCGACGGGCTCGAGGGCCTCATCCACATCAGCGAGCTGAGTCACCAGCGAGTTGCCCACCCGGGCGACGTTGTCCGCGAGGGCCAGACGCTGAAGCTCAAGATCATCTCGCTCGACTCCGAGCGGCATCGCCTGGGCCTCAGCCTGAAGCAGGCCGAGGAGGCGCCGGCCCGGCCGGCCCCCGAGGCGCGACCGCGCCGCGAGCGTCCGGAGCGGGGCTACTCTCTCTCCGACGCCGTCCAGGAGCCGGAGGGCGGGATCGACAACACGTTGGCCGCCGCGTTCGCGCAGGTGCGCCAGCAGCTCCAGGAGCCCGAGCCGGTCGCCGAGCCCGAGCCGGTCGCCGAGCCCGAGCCGGTCGCCGAGCCCGAGCCGGTCGCCGAGCCCGAGCCGGTCGCCGAGCCCGAGCCGGTCGCCGAGCCCGAGCCCGAGCCGGACCCCGCCTGATTCGACGCCCGTTCTGCGAGGCGCTCCCCCTTCAGGGTGGGCGCCTCGTCGGCGTGTCCGGGCCTGACATCCGTACCGGGGTGACGTCCGAACAAGGAGTTGTCGCTGTCGAGACACGAGCCGGCGCCCGTCCGTGCCGTGCCGGGGCGGCGTGCTAGCATGACCCGACCGGCGGCATGGCCCGCCCGCAGAGATCTCGCCTCATGGACCGCTTCGACAAGTTCACCGATCGCGCGCGCAAGGTCCTGACCCTCGCGCAGGACGAGGCGCAGCGGTTCAACCACAACTACATCGGGACGGAGCACCTGCTCCTGGGCCTCGTCCGCGAGGGCGAGGGCGTGGCCGCGCGCGTGCTCGAGAACATGAACGTCGAGCTGGCCAAGGTGCGGACGGCGGTCGAGTTCATCATCGGCAGGGGCGACCGACCGGTGGTCGGCGAGGTCGGCCTCACCCCGCGCGCGAAGCGCGTCATCGAGCTCGCTATCGACGAGGCGCGCCGCCTCGGCCACAACTACATCGGGACGGAGCACCTGCTCCTGGGCCTGGTGCGGGAGGGCGAGGGGATCGCGGCCGGGGTCCTGGAGTCGCTGGGCGTCAACCTCGACAAGGTGCGCCACGAGGTGATCCGGGTCCTCTCGCAGAGCTCCGCCGCCGGGCCCGCCCCGGAGACGAAGCGGACCAGCAAGACGCCGACCGTCGACCAGCTCGGGATCAACCTGACCGAGGCCGCCCGGGCCGGCAAGCTCGACCCGGTGATCGGGCGGGAGAAGGAGATCGAGCGGGTCATCCAGATCCTCTCCCGCCGGACCAAGAACAACCCCGCGCTCATCGGGGAGCCGGGCGTCGGCAAGACGGCGATCGCCGAGGGCCTGGCCCACCGGATCGTCAACAACGACGTCCCCGAGACTCTGGCCAACAAGCGCGTCCTGACCCTTGACATCGGGTCGCTCGTCGCGGGCACGAAGTACCGCGGCGAGTTCGAGGAGCGCCTCAAGAAGATCATCGAGGAGCTGCGCGCCACGAACGACGCCATCCTCTTCATCGACGAGCTCCACACCCTCGTCGGGGCCGGCGCGGCCGAGGGCGCGATCGACGCGGCGAACATCCTCAAGCCGTCCCTGGCGCGCGGCGAGCTGCAGTGCATCGGCGCGACGACCCTCGACGACTATCGCAAGTACATCGAGCGCGACGCCGCCCTTGAGCGGCGCTTCCAGCCCGTGATGGTGGAGGAGCCGACGCTCGAGCAGACGGTCGAGATCCTCTTCGGGATCCGCGAGCGCTACGAGCAGCACCACAAGGTCACCATCTCCGACGACGCCCTCCGCGCCGCCGCCGATCTCTCGATTCGCTACATCACGGACCGCCATCTCCCCGACAAGGCGATCGACCTGATCGACGAGGCGGCCAGCCGCGTCCGGCTCCGCTACGCCTCGGCCCCGCCCGCCCTGCGCGAGGCCCAGAAGGAGCTCGGGCGGCTCGAGCGCGACAAGGAGGCCGCGGTCAACGGCCAGGAGTACGACGAAGCGTCCCGTCTCCGCGAGCTGGAGAGCGCCGCGAAGGCCCGGGTCGAGGCGCTCCGCGGCGAGTGGCAGGCGCAGGTCGCGGGCGACCAGCCGACGGTCGACGAGGAGGAGATCGCGCAGATCGTCGCGATGTGGACCGGGATCCCGGTCACCCGGATCGCCCAGGAGGAGTCCGAACGGCTCCTGCAGATGGAGGATCACCTGCATAAGCGGGTGATCGGCCAGCAGGAGGCGATCGCCACGATCGCGCGGGCCGTCCGGCGCGCCCGGGCGGGCCTCAAGGATCCCAAGCGCCCGATCGGCTCGTTCATCTTCCTCGGCCCCACGGGCGTCGGCAAGACCGAGCTCGCCAAGGCCCTCGCCGAGTTCATGTTCGGCAGCGAGGACGCGCTCATCAAGGTCGACATGAGCGAGTTCATGGAGCGCCACAACGTGAGCCGTCTGGTCGGTGCCCCGCCGGGCTACGTCGGCTTCGACGAGGGCGGCCAGCTCACGGAAGCCGTCCGCCGCAAGAGCTACGCGGTGGTCCTGCTCGACGAGATCGAGAAGGCGCATCCCGAGGTCTTCAACATCCTCCTCCAGATCCTGGAGGATGGGCACCTGTCGGACGCCAAGGGCCGGCGCGTCGACTTCCGTAACACCATCATCATCATGACCTCGAACCTGGGCGCCCGGCAGCTCCAGACGAACTCGTCTCTCGGCTTCCGCGCGCAGGGCGAGACCGAGGCGGCCCGCGCCGAGGCCTCCCATGAGCTGATGCGCGAGAAGGTCCAGAAGGAGCTCAAGACCGCGTTCCGGCCCGAGTTCCTGAACCGGATCGACTCCACCATCGTCTTCCGCTCGCTAACGCAGGACGAGATCCGCCAGATCGTCGACCTCATGCTGGCGAGGGTCCGCGACCAGCTCCGGGCGCAGCAGCTGTCGCTCGAGGTGACCCAGGCCGCCAAGGACCACATCATCAAGATGGGCTACGACGTCGCCTACGGGGCCCGGCCGCTGCGTCGCGTGATCCAGAACATGATCGAGGACGTCCTCGCCGAGCAGCTCCTGCTCGGGCGCCACAAGCCCGGGACGACCATCGTGGTCGACAAGGGCGAAGAGGCGGGTCTTTCGATCGAGGCTGCCGACGAGAAGACGCCCGCCGTCGTCGAGGCCGTCTAGCGCCGTGGCGCGGCCGCAGAGCCGCTACGTCTGCCAGGTCTGCGGCGAGGCCTTCCTCCGCTGGGAAGGGCAGTGCCGCGCCTGCAGCGCGTGGAACTCGCTTGTCGAGACGGTCGTTCGCGAGGTCCCGGCCGCCGCCCGGGCGCGCGCCGCCGGCGCCGCCCTCGAGCCGGTGCCCCTCGCGTCCCTCGCCGACGAGGTAGTCCCCCGGCTGCCTGTGGGGCTCGGCGAGCTCGACAGGGTCCTCGGGGGCGGGCTCGTCCCGGGATCGCTCGTCCTCGTCAGCGGCGAGCCGGGGATCGGGAAGTCCACGCTCCTCCTCCAGGCCGCGGCCGGCCTGGCCGCGGGGGGACGCCCGGTCCTCTACGCGACGGGCGAGGAGTCGGGCGGCCAGGTTCGGCTGCGCGCCGACCGCCTGGGGCTCCTCGCCGGGCCGGCCGCCGGGGCCATCCGGATCCTCGCCGACCACGACGTCGAGCGGATCGTCGCGGCGGCTCGCGTCCTGCGCCCGGCGGCGGTCATCGTCGACTCCATCCAGACCGCGACGCTCGACGAGCTGAACGGTCCGGCGGGCAGCGTCGGCCAGGTGCGCGAGGCGGCGCTCCGCTTCATGGAGCTGGCCAAGGGGGAGGGGATCGCGGTCATCCTGGTCGGCCACGTCACGAAGGACGGGAGCATCGCCGGCCCGAAGACGCTGGAGCACCTCGTCGACGCGGTCGTGGCGATCGAGGGCGAGCGCGGCGGCACCCTGCGCCTGGTCCGGGCCTCGAAGAACCGGTTCGGGGCGACCGACGAGGTGGGCGTCCTCGAGATGGTCGAGGCCGGTCTCCGGGAGGTGGCCGACCCGGCCCGTGCCTTCCTCGTCGAACACCCGGTCCCGGCGCCCGGAAGCGTCGTCGCCGCCACCCTCGAAGGCAGCCGGGCGCTGCTCGTCGAGGTCCAGGCGCTCGTCGCGCCGAGCGGCTATGGAACCCCCCGCCGCACGGCCATCGGGCTCGACCCCAACCGGCTCGCCCTTCTGGTGGCCGTTCTGGGCCGGCGGGCCGGGGTCGGTCTCGGGACCCACGACGTCTACGCCAACCTGGCCGGCGGCCTCGCGGTGGCCGACCCGGGGCTCGACCTGCCCCTCGCGATCGCCCTCGCCTCGACCCTGCGGGACCGTCCGGTGCGGCCCGGCACCGTCGCCTTCGGCGAGGTCGGGCTCCTCGGCGAGCTCCGGGCCGTCGGGGGGACGGAACGCCGGCTCCGCGAGGCGGCGCGCCTGGGCTTCGCGCGCGCGCTCGTTCCGCGGACGCGATCGGGGCCGCCCGCCGTCGCGGGCATGGACGTAGTCCCCGTGGCCACGGTGCGCGACGCCCTGGCCGGCGCCCTGGACGGTGCGGGGCGGGGCTGATGGACGGCCCCGTCGGCGACCGGGGCTCACAACCGGCGACCGGGGACCTGACGGCGCCCGTCGGCGGTGCTAGGCTCTCGGTCCGTGATCCGCGTCATCCGTCTCCTCGGCGCCGCCCTGGGCCTTCTCGTTGCCCTCTCGTTCGTGGTGGGCGGCAGCGGGATCTTCGGGCAGGGCGCCTACGCGGGCGCCCTCATCGCCCTCTGGCTCGTCGCCTGGCTCGTCGTCGGCTTCGCCGTCCTCCCGTACCTGACGGTCGTTCCCGCCGCCTGGCTGATCCGCTGGGTCCAGGAGCTCTCGACGGCGGAGTTCGTGGCGGCCGTCCTCGGTCTCCTGATGGGCCTCCTGCTGGGCCTCCTGCTGGGCTTCCCGATGGCCGCCTTTCCGGCCCCCTTCGGCACCTGGCTGCCGGTCGGGGTCTCGATCACCCTGGGCCTCGGGATGGCCGGGCTGACCGTCGCCAAGCGCCACGACCTTATCACTGCCGCCGAGGCCATCGGGCTGCTCCGGCGTCGGGGCGAGGAGCCGGCCGCCCCCCGCCGCGGCGAGCCCCACGTGGTGGTGGACACGAGCGCGATCATCGACGGCCGGATCGCCGACATCGCGGAGGCCGGGTTCCTGCAGGGGACGCTCGTCGTGCCGCGCGTGGTGCTCGAGGAGCTCCAGCGGATCGCCGACAGCCCCGACACCTTGCGGCGTGCGCGCGGGCGCCGCGGCCTCGAGATCGTGGCCCGCCTCCAGAAGGAGGACCGGGTGCCCGTGGAGATCGCCGACGAGACGCACCCCGAAATCCCGGAGGTGGACGCCAAGCTCGTGGCGATGGCGCGGGCGCGCAGCGGGGTCATCCTGACGAACGACTTCAACCTGAACCGGGTCGCCGAGATCCAGGGGCTCCGGGTGATGAACGTCAACTCGCTGGCGAACGCGATGAAGCCCGCCGTCCTGCCCGGCGAGGAGCTGCGGGTGCGCGTCATCCAGGAGGGCAAGGAGGCGGGCCAGGGCGTCGGGTTCCTCGACGATGGGACGATGATCGTCGTCGAAGGCGGCGCGCGCCACCTGGACCGCGACGTCGGGGTGGTGGTCACGCGGGTCCTCCAGACGGTCGCCGGGCGCATGATCTTCGCCCAGCCGCGCGGCGAGTGAGCGGGGTCGACGCGGTCGTCGTCGCGGCCGGCCTGAGCACGCGAATGGGCGGCGGGGACAAGCTCGGCCTGCTCGTGGGGGGACGCCCCGTGCTGGCCTGGACGCTCGCGGCCCTGGCGGCCGCGCCGATCGTCCGGCGGATCGTCGTCGTGACCGCCGCGGCGCGCGTCGGCGAGATCTCCACCGCCGCCTGGCTTCCGTCCCGGGTCGTCGCCGTCGTCGAGGGTGGGGCGCGACGCCAGGACTCCGTCGCGTCCGGGATCGCGGCGCTCGGCGAGGGACTCCCGGGCGACGTCGTCCTGGTCCACGATGGCGCGCGGCCGCTCGTCTCCCCGGAGCTGGTGGCGCGGGTCGCGGCCGCCGCCGCCGAGCATGGCGCGGCCATCCCGGTCGTGCCCGTGGTGGAGACGCTCAAGCGCGTGGTGGATGGGCAGGTCGCGGCGACGGTCGATCGGACCCTGCTCGCGGCGGCCCAGACGCCCCAGGGCGTCCGCCGCGACGTCCTTGCCCGTGCCTGGGCCGAGCAGCCGCCCGCCGGCGCCGCGACGTGGACCGACGAGGCCGCCCTGCTCGAGGCCTGTAGAATCCCGGTCCATGCGGTCCCCGGCGAATCGACGAACCTGAAGGTGACGCTGCCCGACGACCTGGCCCGGGTCGAGGCTGCGCTGGTGGCGCGCGGGGACCTGGCACCGATACCCACCGCCCCGCGCGTCGGGTTCGGCGACGACGGCCACCCCTTCGGGCCCGGCGCCCCGCTCGCCCTCGGCGGCCTCGTCTTCGAGGGCGCCCCGCGCCTCCACGGCCACTCCGACGGCGACGTCGCGCTCCACGCGGTCTGCGACGCGCTCCTCGGCGCCGCAGGCCTCGGCGACCTCGGCCGCCTCTTCCCGGCCAGTTCGGCGACGCCGGCCGGGATCACCAGCACGGAGATGCTGGCCGCCTGCCTGGAGCGCGTCGTCGCCGCCGGGTACACGCCGGTGGCGATCGACCTCACC
>Ga0315288_10005927_pt1 | contig 15493 bp, 13 predicted proteins | sample YL17G11_20_MG_FD_203454 | JGI IMG/M metagenome (GOLD analysis project Ga0315288, IMG submission 203454) | Sediment microbial communities from Yellowstone Lake, YNP, Wyoming, USA - YL17G11_20 | ecosystem: Environmental > Aquatic > Freshwater > Lake > Sediment | place: USA: Wyoming | collected...
TCCGCAATTCGCTCTTGCTGGCTCCGCGTCAGCCGGCCGATGCGCCGGCCCGTGCGCGAGATCACATAGGTCGTCAGGGGCGCGAAGACCAGTATGAACAGCGTGAGTTTCCAGTTCAGCACCAGCATCATGACCAGGCCGGCCAGTACGATGGAGGGCGCCGCCACGTAGCTCGTCATGTCTGCCGCGACGAGCTGCTGCACGAGGGCGACATCCGTTGTCAGCCGGGACATGAGATCGCCGACGCGCTGCGACTCGTAGAAGGCGAGCGAGAGGTGCTGGAGTCGCTCGAACAGGCGCATCCGCAGGTCGATCAGCGCTCTGCCGCCCGCGTACTGACCAAGGTAGTCGCGGCTGTAGGCCAGCAGCGCCCGCAGCAGCGCCATGATCAGTGTGGCTGCGATCAGGAACGCCAGGGTCCGCAGTCGCGTCTCGGTCGTCCCGCGAAACAGTCCGTCGAGCCAGTGCGCCCCTCGCACGAAGATCGGGTACCCAGCCATCCACGGGCGCAGCCTGATCTCCTTGGGCTCGAACACGTTGAAGAGCGCCCCCACCAAGGCCGGGAAGAACGCCACCTCCACGAGCGTGGCGAAGAAGATGACGACCAGCAGAAGGGCAATGCGGCGTCGCTGGGGTCGCAGCAGTTGGGCTAGGAGTTTCAGGAGATGCATGAGCGCCGGCCTGGTCCCGTGGGCCGGAGGGAGGATAGAGCAATCACCGCCCGGTGTCAATCACGGATGCAGGCGAGCCGGACGCGTCTACGCCAGCTCGGCAATGGCGGAGGTAAAACGCTTGGTTGCGGCCCGCAGGGAGGAAGGCTCGCGGCCCGCGACGATCACGCCGATCATGATGGCGTTGACCCCAGCGGATCTCACCAGCGTCGCGACTTCCTCGGGTCGGATAGCGCGCTGCGTCGGCACGATGATGGGCAGGTTGGTCGCGGCGCGGACCTGCCGGTAGGCGGCAATATCATCGACCGAGAGCGGCTTGCCATAGCCCCCGTGAGGCACGATCGCGGCCTCCAGCAGCTCGAATCCCAAACCGGCGTACTCCTCCATGCTGGCCGCGGTCCAGGAGTCGCTGAGCGCGATAGCGCGAGTCATTCCCTCGAACCCAATCATCCAGGCCGGCATGTCGTGAGCGTAGAGGTCGAAGAAATCCACCCCCATCGCCGCCAGCTCGCGCATCTCCTCCGGCGTCGGCAGATCATCGCCCGCTCCTGGAACGACTCCGGTGGGCAGCCCTGCTGCCAGAATTCCCTCCAGGTTGGCGCGCTCGGCAGCGAGGTCTCCGAACTGGGTGCCGGAGGCCTCGTGCCTTACGTGCAGATGCACCTTCAGCGCATCAGCTCCGCCCTCCGCGGCTGCCCGCGCGAGATCGGGAGAATTGGAGGGGAGGCTGACGATCAGAGCAGGCCTTCGTGCCAGCAGTTGCAGGAGACGGCCAGCCACCGCTCAGACCTCTCCCGAGCGCTTGAGGGCGTCAAGCTCAATCGCCACCATGATCGAGGGCATTTCGAGGATGGAGGCCAGGCGCTCGATGGCACGAGCCAGATGACGCTCGTGAGCATCCTCGTTGCCCGCGGCATCAAGTCGCAGGTCTTCGTCGGTGCGCGCAATCCAGCTCACCGCCTCTCGTAGGAAACGCGCCTTCGACTGCGGATACTGTCGCTTCGGGAGTTGCTGGTATTGCCGGTGCATGCGCTGGACCAGCTCGTCCCACGGGCCCTCCCCGGCGCTCGAGCGCGGCGCGGGCGCCCCACTCGCATATTCGGCCGCGGAGGCCGCGGCCGCCGCCTTGCTCTTGCTCTCGGCCGCCTTCACGACCTCCCAATCCTCGACCGAGTTCCCGTCGATGACTCGGAAGCTCAGCCGCCGACCGGCGACAAGCTCCAGCGCGTTGAGGATGGAGTTACGGTTAGCTGCGGTCTCGAGATGCCCCGAGAGATGGCGTTCGCTTCCGGGGAAAGCCAGGACCACCAGGTCGCCGTCGATGACGATTGGCACAGCTGCCTGCATAGACTGGTTGAGCGGGCCAAACCGGTCCGAGCGTATGAGGACGACGTCGGTCGCCTCTCTCCACACCTTCTGTGGCGTTGGATGCCGCAGCGGGTAGGTCTTCTTCGGAAGCGCGCGGTCATACTGGTATCGCCGCTGCTGGTCGTTGAGGGTCCGGTAGGCCTCGTTGATGAGCGCGAAATACTGGGCTTTCTCCGGGTCTCCGGAGGTGACGTCCGGGTGATACTTTCGAGCTAGATCGTAGTAGGCTACCTTGATCTCATCCGAGGTGGCGTCGCGATCCAGGTCTAGGACATCATAGTAGGTGGCCGGCCTTTGGGCCGGGGCTGGGCCTTGGTCCTGCGCTTCTCGTCCAGGCATAGTCTGCCTCCACCCGCCTCAAGCGGGATGATTGCCGCGCTCTCCATCAGTCAGCGCGACGAGTAGCTCGATCATGGTGATCAGATCGAGTCGATTGTGGTGGAACACGGGGGCAATCAGCCGCGCGTCCTGTTCTCGCACGTAGCTATGATAGCGTTGAGGGATTTCCTGCGAAGGGACATCGCCATTGCGCCACCGGCCGCACAGGTAGCGCTCCAGCGTCTTGAGCTGGCAGTTGGGAAGTTGGTCTCGCCACCGCTGACGCGACGCGTGAAGCAGGTCCAGGTGATCGAATGCGGCCTCGACTCGCAGCCGATGGTACACCATGCGATCCCGGATGAACGGCCAGTCGAAGGCCTTGCCGTTGAAGGAGATCAGCAGGCTGACCTGCGGCAGCAGATCGGCGAACTTCGCCAGCAGGGCCGCCTCTTCGGCGTAGTCGCGGGCGAAATACTGGGCGAGTACCAGGTCATCGCCCTGGCAATAGACGAGGCCGATCAGGAACAAAGGACGCCCGTGGAATCCCGCGGTCTCGGTATCGATGAGAGCCGTCGCGCCGGGACGGCCGGCGCCGAGCACTCTCAGATGGCGGGAAACGGACTCATCCTCTCCGCGCCCCGCGAGGGCCTCGAAGGCGCCGAAGTAGCGATCCCTGAGCCCCTGCGCATCCGAGTGAATCTCGCTCAGCGGGATTTCGCAGGCGAACACCCCGCCACAGGCGGTTTCGCACACCACGCCCTCGGGAAAGCAGTCCAGGAGGTTTGACGAAAAGCGCGGGCCCGGCGATCCTATGACGCGTGGTTCGTCCGGCTGCGCCCGTCCCCGGCGCAACGACGAGAGACGCACTCTCAGGTCATCAGATAGCATCACACCACTCATTGCGCTCAGTTTATAGTGGCGCTAAGGTGCAGTCAAGGCGCGGTCCTACAGCCCCACCCGCGGCCTCCGGACGTTTCGCAAGCGCCGCGTGAGCTGATCCGCCTCCGACACCGCCTCCGGCGCCTCAGTCTTCGCGGGCGGGGCAGGGAGGTGCTTGGTCCTGCGCGCCTGGCGGCGCTGCCGCGGGAGGTAGGGCTCACGGCCCAGCAGGTGGTGCAGCAGGACCAGCGCGGCTTCCTTGTCCGGTATCGGGTAGCCGTGCCCTAGATCGGGGTCCATTTGCTGCGCCGGCTGGGTCACCGGCAGGCCGACGCAAGACGGGCATCCGCCCTCGCAGGGGCAGCTCTCGATGGTTTTCAGGCAGTGTTCCATCAGCTCGGCGAACAGCTCAAAGCCCCGCTCGGAGAACCCCATGCCGCCGGGATACCGATCGTACAGGAAGATGGTCGGGCTGCCGGTGTTGCTCGAGTTGACGATCCCCCCGACGTCGAGCCGGTCGCACATCGCCAGCAGTGGCAGCATGTTCACGGCCACGTTCCTGATGCCGACCATCCCCTCAATCGGCTTCAGCCCATGCTTGGCCGGGAGAGCCAGCGCCTCTTGCGGCGGCGTGAACCAACAGGAAGCTGTCTCCAGGTGCTGCGCGGGCAGGTCGAGCATCGACCAACCGATGCTCTCCTGGGTGTAGAACTTGATTTTCTTGAAGGCGCTGGTGCGCCAGGTCACAGTGGCGTCGCCGAAACGCAGCCGTCCCTGGCTCCACTCCTTTTCCGCGCGCACCTCGCCCGCGCGAATGCTCGAATCGAGAATCGCCTGCGTGTAGTAGTCTACGTCCTGGCGCTCGACATAGGCCGCCCGCGCCTCGAGGTCCAGCCCGCGCACCAGATAGGTGTCGCCCTCGTGCAGGTAGACTCCGCCGGGATAGACCGTCTCGGGCGCGCTGATAGCATCGACGGTACCCAGCACGCGGTTCTGATTCTTGCTGTCCATGATGCTGTAGGTGCCATCCGAGGCGCAGCGCAGGCTCATCTGGGCGGCGGGGTAATCGGTGCTCGACCAGTACCAGGCGCGGTCGATCTGCTTCATCTGGCCCAGGTCCCCAAGAATCTGGGCGATGGCCGAAGTATGCTCGCCGAAGATCTCCGCTTCCTCCTCGCGCACCGGCAGCTCGAACGCGGCACAGCGCAGGTGTCCGGCGAGGATATAAGGGTTCTCCGGATCGATCACCGCGTGCTCCGGGGAGCGGCCGAAGACGAACTCCGGGGTCTGCATCAGGTACTGGTCCAGCGGGTCGTTGTAGGCGACTAGCACCACCAGCGATTCGTCGGCCCCGCGGCCCGCTCGCCCCGCCTGCTGCCAGAGGGAGGCGATGGTTCCCGGGTAGCTCACGATCACCGAGGCGTCGAGGCTGCCCACGTCGATGCCCAATTCCAACGCATTCGTGCTCATCACGCCCAGCAGCTCGCCCGAGAAGAGCCTCCGCTCTATCTCTCTGCGCTCCTCCGGCAGATACCCCGCGCGATAGGGGCGAATCGAATCAGCAAGCAGGGGATTGTATTTCTCAAGCGTCTCCGCGGTGTAGCGATAGAGTAGCTCCACCACGACGCGGGTGCGAGCGAACGCGATGGTCTGCACTCCCTGGCGCAACAACGCCACCAGCAGGTCGTGCGCCTCTTCATTGCTCGACCTTCGCTCCATCTTGGCGCTGTCGATGAAAGGCGGGTTCCAGAGCGCGAAGCGCTTCGGCCCCTTCGGCGATCCGTCGCAGTCCACCAGCTCCACCGGCAGGCCGATAAGCTTACCAGCGAGTTCCTGGGGGTTGGCGATTGTCGCCGAGCACATTACATAAGTAGGCTCTGAGCCATAGTGACGGCAGATACGGTTCAGCCGCCGCAGCACGTTCGCGACGTTCGAGCCGAACACGCCTCGGTAGGAGTGGATCTCGTCCACCACCACGTATTTCAGATCGGAGAAGAAGCTGCCCCAGCGACTGTGATAGGGCAGAATGCCCTGATGGAGCATATCGGGGTTCGACATGATGACGTTGCCGTCGTTGCGCAGCTTGCGCCGGGTGGTAGCAGGAGTGTCGCCGTCGTACGTGCCCGCGCGCACCAGCCCGTCCAGGGCCGGATCGGCGTCGGCCAGCCGCCTCAGCCCGCGCACCTGGTCCTGCGCCAGCGCCTTCGTCGGGAAAAGATAGAGCGACTTCGCGCTCGGGTCGCCGAGCAGCGTTTCGAGCACGGGCAGGTTGTAGCAGAGCGTCTTACCGCTCGCCGTCGAAGTTACAATCGCGGTGTGCTTGCCCTGGCGCACGTTCCCGACCGCCTGCGCCTGGTGCTGGTAGAGCTGTTCGATCCCCAGCTTCCCCAGCGCCCGCTGCAGAGGCTCGGGGAGAGGGGTGGTAAGGCTTCCGTACACCGCCTCCCGCGCTGGAATCTCTTGCACGTGGACCACTTGGCCCCGGTAGCGCCGAGAGGAAGTGAGCTGTTCCAGAAACTCGGAGAAGTCTGTCGCCACCGCGCCCTGTCTTGCTGCGGAGATGGCAGGAGTATAGCACAGATGTTTGGGAGGGGCAAGGAAGATGGTGCCGGGGTGGTGTCCTGATATGAAAGCAAGCAAGCGATGAGAAAGCCAAGCAGGATGCGCTGTCTCGTTTCGACCTGTCGAGCGACCAGATAGAGCGAGTCGTGTCAGCCGACCGCCCTGGCTGGAGCGTTTACTCAAGCCCCGATGCCATTGCTCAGAACCCGTATGTCCTGGCGGAGGAATACTCGGGCGATGGTGTCGATGACTTCATCTCCTTCAGCAAGATCGACCACGGTATGATCCCCTCGCCGGATCTGGGCGGAACCAGGCTGGCCGAGAAGGACGACTGGCGGCGCCTGCGGTCGCTCTGTGTAGAGAGATTGAGAAGAGAGACCCGAAGCACGTTCATCCGGTCCGACCGCATGATTGCGCAGATCAACGACAGGCTCAAGCCATTGCCGGAATGGAAGAGACAGGACTTCACCGAGCGCTATCTTGAGGTCGATGCGGCGCACCTGGAGGCGGCGCTGGTGCTCCGAGGATCACGTAACCTAAGCATGACACACGAAGGGGGGCTTTTCCATGCGACTTCTCCTATCGAAGCGAGAACGGGAAGAGCGTCGAGCAGCACAACTGAAAGCCAAGATCCAGCAGACTAAGGACGAGATCGCCAGGCTAGAGGTAGCACTAGACCCCCTCCTCATAGCAGCATCCCCCGAGCAAGTGCTGCAGGCAGCTGTCGAAGGAGTGGCCCAACTCGAGAGCAAGCAGCGGACAGCAGACGAGGACCGGATCCTGTCCTCTCTGAAGGAGGGCATCGCCGCCCTCACGGCGATCATGCATCCTCAAGATCGGCTCACCCAGCGCCCACTCAGATTCTTAGTCTGGCAGCCCTGGGATGGTTCCAGTCCTCCCCCACCATGCACTGACCTGTCAGAACTGGCGGATCAACTCAGGGCAGCAACAGCAGAGACTAGAGAGATCAGGTGCGACCCAGCCACCATGCTCGTTCCGCGAGTCAAAGCCCGGCAGATCGAACAGAAACTCACTGAGGCCAGGTTGAGACTGAAGCGCCTCGAATGGGCAGAGGGAGGCGGGAAGGGCAAGCCACCAGGCGATGGTGGCAACCTGCCGAGAGTACCATTCAGGTTCGCCTAGATACCCAGAGCCGGCGAAGGCCTGCCGAGCACCCTGGATCGTGCTCATTCTGGGTCCCTGTGACCCAGCCGCAACGCCGTGAGAGGGAACTGCCTGCTCAGTCAGGAACAGCTCCCGTGTAGAACCATGGCGTAAGACCAGGGGGTACAGAAATGTTGGGGGATGAAGCGACGGTGTACGTGGGTAACATGCCCTGGCAGATGACAGAGGACGACCTAGCGCAGTTGTTCGGTCAGTTCGCAGACGTGGTTGGCGCTCGGGTGGTCCAGAATCCAGAAACAGGGCGCTCTCGGGGTTATGGTTTCGTGGATCTGGCCTCAGCGGAGCAGGTGGGCACAGTCTGCGCCAGGCTGAACGGGTGCCAGTTCAATGGCCGGAGCCTCGAAGTTAAGCCGGCGAGGTCAAAGCCGGTTCGCCAGTAGCCGCCGACAGCCTCCGACCCTTTGAGCTAGAGAGGACCGATCTGTGCACGAACTCGTGACGACGATGGTGAAGGCGCTGGTGGACCGTCCAGAGCAGGTGACGGTGAACCAGGTCGAAGGGGAGCATAGTATCGTCTTCGAGGTGCGGGTGGCCCCTGACGATCTTGGGAAAGTGATCGGGAAGGGCGGACGGATAGCAGATGCGCTGCGGACACTGATTCGTGCCGCCGGAACGAAGGAACACAAGGCGATCTGGGTGGACCTCAATAAGCATGGAGAGCCATCGACAGTCCCCGACCAGTGACGGCCGGCATCCCTGGACGACAGCAAACTAGCGTCGGTTGTACTCACGCAGGATCAGCGTCCCCAACGGACACAGGAGGACACTCTCAGGGGGTTACTGTGCGGGGAATGGGGTAGGATTGCAGTAGCTACTAAGTTCGAGGCAGGATCTGGCTTCGGGAATCCGGCGAGTTGAGCCACCCAGCTGTTGACGCTCCCAAAGCCGGACCCACCTGCCATCTCCAGCAGACCTGCTCCTGTCCTCCTGCGCAGCCTCCTCACATCCTCGCAGCGGACTCGTCTGGGCGTGCACCTGTGCCGCCACCTCATCATTCATGTAGGTGTAGCGCTGAACCGTGTTCAGCGTCCGCCATCCGCCGAGCCGCATCACCGCTGGCAGAGGCGCCCCGTTCAAGAGGCTCTGGGTGGCAAAGGTATGACGCAGCAGGTGGGGATGGATTCGGCGGATTCCCGCCTTCGGGCCGATCAGCTGGAAGCTCATCTCTACGGTCCGGTGCTCGGCCGGCATGCCTGACTCCTTGACGAAGAGGTGAGCGCATTCCCGGCCTCTCTGCTGTAGCAGGCGCTCTCTCCGGCGCAAGTACCGGCGAAGGTGATTCCTCAGTGACTCGGAGAGAGGCACGACTCGGAAGTCGCCGGTCTTGGTAGTCCGGATCAGCGCCTTCCCCTGCACCAGATCGACATCGGTCTCAGCGCCTCTCCCAGCCTGAGCCCAGTGTCCAGCAGTAGCAGCGCCAGTATGCCCGTTCGGTAGGTGCCAAAGCGTTCTCGACGGGTCTTCGTCGATGCCCATCGGACAAGCCTGCGGCACTCATCCTCCGTCAGCGATTCCACCGGCTTCATGGGAACGTTCTGGTACTTAAGGCGGGCGGCGGGGTTCTTGTCCTGAGGGAGGATCCCCTCCTCTGCCAGCCACCTGAAGTACACCCGGAGAGAGGAGATGACATTGTTCACCTCGCAGATACCGACGCGCTCCCCCTCGTGGTTAGCGAAGCGGACCAAGTCCCCCGGCTTGACATCCTCATCCTCCTCGACTCCCTGCTCCTCCAGCCAGCGGCTGAGTCGTCGGAGGCCACTGCGGTAGCGTGTGCGGGTGGCCTGTGCCCTCCCTCGGGCCTGGGCATAGGCGAGGAACTCCTCGACATACAGCAGTGCACCCATCGCTGCTCCTTCCCGCAAGAAGGCAGGGGGTGCGAAACTTCGAGGGTATCCGGGGATTTCTCTTGGCTCACATACCCCGCAGGTTACCCTCAAAAAAGCCTGGAAATTGCTTACTATTTCGGCATGCCAGCCATTTACAATCGCTTTCTTGATATTCAAGCAAGCACTAATCCCAAGGTCGAAGGTTCGAATCCTTCACGACCCACTCCCGCTACCGAATGTACCCCAGGGATTTGAGCTGCTCCTTTACGTTCTCCGGCAGGGCCTTCTGGTCAGTCTTTCGCGATGGCGTTCCGGCGGCGGACGGTGGCAACCACACCCAGATGCCCCAGTCCTTGACGTCAGGTGGAACGGGCGGCCGGTCTGAGACCAATGCGGCGCGGGTGCCTGCCGCGATCACCACTGGTATCCCCGACGCGGGCCCGCCGCTCCTCCCGAGGTGGAAGCGCGCCGCGCTAACCGGGGTTGCGCCGATCCGAGCCGTCACCGAGATCGCCGCCCCCTCTTCCACGGTATCGAACCGGACAACCTGCGGGTCGCTGCTTGCTGGCAGCCGCAACTGTACGCGCTGCACGGCCCCGCTGCCGCTCTTCCCAGGAGGCCGCGCTACCGAGGGAGCCGCAGCCCCGATGCTGACCGGTCCCTCGGGTCGGCCCAGGGGGCCGTCGACGTAGGCAAACCCGACGCTGGATTCCAGTTCGATGGTCAGCGGCTCGCGGCGCGGGCCGGTAACCACGAGGCGGCATCCATCGGCCGCCTGCATCGCGAAACGCGCCAGCAGGTCGCGCATCTCCGCGAGTTCGCGGGGAGATGTCGCGGCGAGGTTGCGCTTCTGACCCGGGTCGCGGCCCATGTGGTACAGCTCCTCGGACCGGTCTCCCGGCTCGCTCACATACCACCATGGATCCTTGCGCGCCGTCCAGCCGGTCTGACTTCCCGCGAAAATCGGTCGCGCCTGGCTCGCCCCACCCTCTATCAGCGGCACGAGCGAACTCCCCACCATCGCCTCCGGCTTCGACACACCGGCTAGCTCCAGCAAAGTGGGAGTCAGGTCTATCAGCGACACCGGCTGTTTCACCTTGCGCGCACGCCATTGGCCGTCTGGCCGGTAGAAGATCAGAGGGACATGGGTCACCTCTCGATAGGGCGTGCCACCATGCCTCAGGACCCCGTGTTCTCCGAATGCCTCTCCATGGTCAGCGGCAATCACGATGATCGTGTTCGTTGCCCACTCCTGGGCGAGCAGCCAGTCGAAGAAGGTTCTCAGGTGACGGTCGGTATGCCAGATCTCACCATCGTAGAGATCGCGCAGGTACCGCAGATCGGCCGACGGGAAATCCTTCGGGTCGGCATAGAGCGCCTCCCGGAGCTGGTCCGGGTCGGTCAGCCGTCCGTTGTAGCCGTGGTCAAACCGATCCAGGCCGTGGCGCCAGGCCCTGCGATAGTGGTGGACTTCATAGGTGTGCAGGAGCAGGAAGAACGGGTCCCGCCCCCGGCCTTGCAGCCGTTGCTTGACCACCGTTAGCTGGTCTGGCAGCATCGGCGTCTCGGTGGGAGCCCAGTACCAGTCAAAACCGGCATCGAAGCCGAGCGCCGGATCGAGGTAGCCTCCACCAACGCAGGCCAGCGCTTCATAGCCGCCCCTGCGGAGTTCGCCCTGGAGCGACGCCGGCCACGCCGCGGTCTGCCGCAGAGGCGCGTTATCGTCGCCGGTTGAACTCGCCCCCTTCGGCCTCGGGATAGCCCTGACGAACTGGTAGCTCGATGTCAGTATCCCCCTGGTCGAGGGGAACGTCGAAGTTGCCGGCGAGGTGGCATCGCTGAACAGAACGCCGTGGGAGGCCAATCCGTCGATGAACGGACTCGTGTCGCGGCTGTAGCCATAGCACCCAATGTGATCGGCGCGGAGATCATCCAGCAGCACCAACACTATGTTCGGCCGCGATCCCGTCGCCGGCGCCGACACCGTAGGGTTGACCCAGAGAGCCCGTGCCGCCGCCGGAACCCTCAGCTCGCCCCCCTTGGTGTCGCCGACGAGTTCGGTCGCCAGCTCCAGTTCGATCTCTCCCTCGGGCAGCGACACCGTGATCGGCGTCCAGTTGGGCGCATCGGGGGTCTGCCGCCCCGTGAGCACCGCTGACAGCAGCTCCGTGGACTTACCATCTCGCCGAAGCGTTGCCGTGAAGCGGACGCCGGGGCCCGTCCTCCCGCCGCTCGGGACTATTCCGAATGCGGTGCGGAGCTGAGCGCCGGCCGGCGCCCGCAGCTTCTGCCTGAAGACATAGGGCGCAGGAGCGCAGAGCACGGGCTGGTGGGCGCTCCTGATCGCGATCCGGCGCAGGCCGTCCGCGCTCCGCCTGATCCCCTCTGGGACTGCTCCGCCGCGGAAGTGATCGACGAAACGGAACACCTGCCCCCGCGCCAGAGTGACAGGGGAGCCCGACTCCGCGGGAGCGGCTTCGCGGCGGCCGCACCCCGCGGCGCCAAGCAGCCCCACGAGAAATGCAGCTGCCAGTAGCCGATGGAGAAGGGGTGCTCTAGGGACCGGCACGCGCGACGACATGCCACCAGCCTCCCGGAAGGACGCTCCCAAAAGACACTTGGATGTTCACTACGCGGGAGATGCAATCCTGCCCGCCCCCGACGAGCGGCACTCGACGCGGTCGCGGCCTCGATCAGGAGGCCCGGCGCAGGGCCTCGGCGATCTGCCCGATCAGTATCGCCAGCGAAGCGTGCATTACCGTGTCGCCCGTCGCCGGGTCGATGTTCATGGTCGCAAGGCAAGGATAGGCGTGGTGGAACTCGCCTGCCCGCTTCGGCAAGCTCTCATCGGCCGGGAGCCCGACCAACTGCTCCGCCACAAACGCGGTGAGCCCGCACGGCGACCCGCGCAAGACCTCGACCGCTGCTACCCTGCCGTCGGTCACAGTGATTCTGAGGGATGGGAGGCCGACTTTGTACTGCTCGCAGAACTCCTCGAGCGCGGGCGTGGAGGGACTCAATGAGCAGAACGGCTTCGGGAAGGCCGACTCGATCTCGTGTTGAGCGCAGGCGAGTGTCACCTGGCGCTGCAAACCCGGCTTGACCCAATTCGGGTCCTCGATCGGCGCGACTAGCACCCGCACGGAGCCGCCGCCAACCCGAGACGGAATCTCCAGCAGCAGCTCCGGGTGGATGTTGATGGCGACGATCACCTCCGCCTTCCCCAGCGCCGGCGGCAGGAACTCGGCCGGGTCGTCCAGCACCGGCGGAAGCGCCTTCGGGACCTGGAAAGCGGTCACGGTTCCCGGAGCCATCGACGAGAGGTAGGAGATGACGCGCTCGGCGTACCGCCCACCCGTATGGACCACCTCAACCCGCATCCCGGCTCCTCGTCCCCCCGCCTATCGCGAGCGGTAGGCCCGCAGGAAATCGTCGCAGTATACGGCCTGGTTTAGCAGCAGCTCCGCGGTAATCATCGCGTCCATCATCTCCGAGTCGAGCACGTCGAGGATGGCCGCATCCAGACCCGCCGTGAGGGCCATCACCAGATACGTGCGGTTGATCAACGGGCGCTGCTGCGTCCCCTGTGAGACATTGCTCAACCCCAGCACCGTCTTCGGCGCAGGGTCGGCCAGCAACTTGACGTTCCGGATCGCCTCCAGCACGTGTCCCGCCGTCGGCTGCGCCACGTTCGCCGGCAAGATCACCGCATCGATCATCAGCCGTTCCATGTCGAGGCCGTGCTCCATCGCCGACGCCACCGCCCGCAGCGCGATCTCGGCGCGGCCGTTGGCGTCCCGCGGGATGCCGGCCTCGTCGATCGTCAGCGCGATCACGGAGGCCTGCAGCTCGACCGCCATGGGGATGAAGATGTCGAGCTGCTCCTGCTGGCCCTTCGTCGAGTTGATGATCGAGCCCGGGCCCGCCACCTCCAGGCCGCGCCTCATCACCTCCGGCTTCGTCGTATCGATCGCCAGCGGCGCGTCTGTCACTTCCCGGATGGCCTTCACCAGCCATTCCATGGCCACCAGCGGATCGGCCGCCGCCGGTCCCACATTCACGTCGAGCGCATCGGCGCCGGCCGCCAGTTGCTTGCGCGCCAGCTCCTGAATCGGCGCCGGGTCCTGCTCGCGGATCGCGGCGCCGACGGACTTGAACATCCCGTTGATTCGTTCCCCGATGGAGTACATGGATCAGGCTCCCTCGCTCATTAGAGAATCGACCATCGCGCGCAGTTGCTTCACCGCGCGTGGGTGCCACATCACGAAGATGTGCGTGCCCCCGTGCAGGAAGCAGGCCGCAGTGGCCGCCTCCCACAGCACGCCCCTCTCGGCCGCTGGGCCCCAGCTTGGGGCCGCTTCCTCGGGCAGACGCGCCTCCTTCACCTTCCAGCACTCGTTCCCGAGCACGGCCAGCAGCGGCATGGACAGCGTCTTGTCGCCTGACAGCGCCGCCAACCGGGTCCGCTCCATGATGGAGTAGGCATACTCCATGCCGTACCCGAGGCCGCCGGTCGATTGATACATGACGATCCGGGAGAGGTCCATGCCGGCGTCGGAAACGAGTATGTTCACCTGCTTCTGAATGTTGATGTCCAGCGGCGCTTCGGTGATCAGCTTGTGCCCATCGGCCAGACAGGCGGCGGTGATGGTCTTGTAGTTGTCCTGGGTCGCCGTGCCAAGCAGGCAGTTTTCGCCGGCCGCCGCCTCGCTCACCCGCGGCATCACCTCGTTATCCTTGTCCGCCTGGCCGCACCCCAGCACGATCAGTGGTACCTTGACCGCTTCCAGCACCGACTTGACCACTCCCGCGCAGTCCTCCGCCGACCGATTCTCGCGATCGGGATGCGCGCCCGCCAGGCGCAGGCACACCATGTCCGCGCCGAACTCGCCGGCGCACTTGGCGGCCCAAGCCGCGGGATCCCCAGCCACGTCCCCGATCGCCTCCGCCAGGGCTGGTGGCAGCTCGGGCGGAGGTACGTCCATCACCTCCATCGCGACCACCGGGCGATAAGGCGTCTTGCCCTCGAAGTGCAGGAAGGGAAGCCCCGTTTCCCCGCCCACGGTCACGACCGACTTCCGAGTCCCGCCGTTCTCCGCGGTCGCCCCGATGGTCACCGTGTTGACCGCCCCGGCCCACTTCTCGACTGGCATCTCGAATGGCATCGTAGCTTTCCTCTTCCCAGTCTTCTGATGCGTCTCTAGCTCGCGCCGCCCGACACTCCCAGGCCGATGGCGCGGCAGATTCGATTCAGGTCCACGTGCTTCTCGAACAGCGCCTTACCCCGGTCTATCTTAGCACTCTCCCGCACCCGCATCCTGCCCACCACCTGCTCTACTCGCTCGACGGTGGAGAGCGTGTCGTGCGGGGCCAGCAGCAACGCCACCCCAAGCTGCTGGGCCCTTCTCACGATCGGCGCGCTCGGATAGATGTTGCCGGTAAGCACGATCGCCTTGGTGGGTGTCTGCAACGCCGCGAGCTGGATATCGGCCCGGTCGCCTCCGGTGATCACGGCCTTGTCGGCAAGCTGTCGGAAGTAACGCGCCGCGCTGGCCACCCCCATCGCCCCGATCGCGAAGTGCACGACCAGTTCATCCAGCGCCTTCTCACAGCACAACACCTTCGCCGGCAGATGCTCGGCCAGCTCCCGCACGGTGATCGCGCTCAGGAGTTCATCACGGGGAAGGATCCCCATCACCGGTATCCCGTGCCGCTCCAGATAATGCTCCATGTCGCCGCGCAGCGTCTCCTCCTCCGCGGGACCCACGAAGTTGAAGACCGCTCCCAGGAACCGGTCCCCCAGCACACGCCGCGCCAGCAGCACTTCCTCCGCCGAGGCCGGCGAAACGTACTTGGCGAGCGCCAACACCTTGGTATCGAGCAGCTCCGCCACCGCGGGCGCCGACAACCCGAAGAGGGAGCCGCGGGCCAGAGTCCCCACCCCGCCGATGATCACCACCTCGCGATCCGCCGCCAGTCTCTCGTAGCACCCCCTGATCCGGTCGGCCATCTCGCCGAGTTCCCCGCTCAGCGCGCGCATCATCAGCTCCGGCGTGATCAGCACCGGGCAGATGCAGTCTAGCGGGGCGTCGGGATTCAAGCGTTGTGTGATGAAGTAGGCGTCTTCGTCCGTAGTGATGCCGCGCACCGAATGGGGCAGCGTCCCGAGGGGCTTGAAGTAGCCCACACTGTACCCCTGCTCCCGCAACTGCAGGCCGATCGCCAGCGCCGCCAGCGATTTGCCGGCGAACTCGTTGACGGAGGTGAGGTAGAGGGAAGGGGTCATGTGCGCGCCGCCAGTTGCTTCGCCACCGACGGGAAAAGAGACAGGTCGGTGTGAGGGAGGAAGAGACCGGACACATACCGATCCATGTAGCCTGCGACAGTGCTCAGCTCGAAGTTGGTCATGCGGCCCGCCAGCTCCTGGATGCGCCGTCTCGCCTCTCGCGAAAGCAACGCTAGCCGCGCTCCCGCAATCGCGGTGTTCCCCACGAACTGAATCCGATCCAGGGGGACATCCGGGAGCAGCCCGATCGTCACCGCGTTCTCGGCATCGATGTAGTTCCCGAACCCGCCCGCCAGCAACACCCTCTCCACCTGGCCGGCCTCCATTCCCAGCGTTTCCAGCAGCGTCGCGACACCCGAGTAAACCGCAGACTTCGAGCGGATCAGGTTCTGGATGTC
>Ga0315288_10005933_pt1 | contig 15483 bp, 17 predicted proteins | sample YL17G11_20_MG_FD_203454 | JGI IMG/M metagenome (GOLD analysis project Ga0315288, IMG submission 203454) | Sediment microbial communities from Yellowstone Lake, YNP, Wyoming, USA - YL17G11_20 | ecosystem: Environmental > Aquatic > Freshwater > Lake > Sediment | place: USA: Wyoming | collected...
CGGATTCAGAAGTAGCGCCGAACGATATAATCGCATCTGTGTCTATCGGTACGACTAGAGAGTTCCGGCTTATATCGGCCGATTTCAAGAATAACGATCTGCCGATGTACTCTATTAAATTAGAACCGGGATCTCTGATCATCATGAACGAGTACGCCGCGAAACACAATTGGAAGCATGAGATCGTGCAAGATCCGAAGATAAAAGAGCTACGTCTGAATATCACATTCAGGCCTAATTAGTTTGATTTGTTTGATTAGTTTGATTAGTTTGTTTTGACTAAACTAATATATGCTATTTGATTATGTTCGCATTAGACAGATGCGCGATATATTTGAGATACGTGCTAGATCACGCGTACTGCTATCTGTACTCTGTGTCTCACAGGATAAGTATGCGAGACATCTACAATCTACGGATATGGATTATATACGCAAGCCTGATCCAGTTTCTGCTAATCGTATCGCCCGTGATGTACTTTATTTATGCTGTAAGCTCTCTGATCCTATTCCATCTGATGATGCGAGTAGAAGAGCGGTTCGATATACCGGCGTCTAGTGTTGTTGCGCATAACATTAAGGTTCGGCGGTCTGATGATACGCAAAATACGAATACATATCACACGATACTAGGGGAGTGGGCCGGTATGAGGCCGTACATGGAAGACCGTACGCTAGTGTTGGATTCGCTAAATATATACGGTATATTTGACGGGCATAGCGGATCGGACATGTCAGAGTTTATGGTAAACAATTTTGAGAAGTACTACGAGCATATCGAGCATACAAAATATAGTAAGTTGCGTAGATTAATAAACACGATAGAACGATTAGAGCGCGGGGCCAAAATGAACAGAGTCAGAGGTGGATCGACGTGTGTGGTTGTGCAAATCTTACGAGACAGCATACTGTGTTCGAGCGTAGGAGATTCGGAGGCGCATATATTCATGTCGGATAGTACGATCGTACCTCTCACATCGGCTCATACGTTTAGCAGATTCGACGAGTACTACGCGTACTGTACGAAACATAGATCAAGTAAAAAACATCCACTACACGTATCGAACACTATCCGGACGTGTACAGGTCTGATGCCGACCAGAACGATCGGGGACTTTAAACATAAGAGCCGAGATCCCGCATTGATATCGGAGCCGGAGACTAGATCTGTACGCATCGATTCCAAACAATGGGAAGTCATAATCATCGGATCCGACGGCATATTCGATCGGCTCAGCCCGAGGCGCATTATCGACGAGATGTATCGGGCGCGAATTATGACCGAGGATGAATGCGGTCACATGTACGATCTGTCTGACTACAATATATACGGTCTGATGCAAAGGCTAGGACAGATCACGACAAGTTATCCGAGCTCTTACGATAAGGTGCGAGATATATACGGCGGGGATAACTGTTCCATCTGTATACTAATAAATCAAAATCAAGCGGGATAGATAAAGCGTGTGGCGTTGCCTAACATCGTACCGATTATACCCCCGCATACGGTCATAACAATCCAGTTGTGTTTCCATAAGGCGGGATGCCAGAGGACGGTTGAATTAAACGGCGATCGGACGTACTTGACCAGATTCCGCGGGACGAATACACCTTCTCTGTACAATACGTTCCGCATGCCTTTCGATTCTAGAAGGGTGATGAATAGCAGAAAACCTACTAGGCCGCCGGTTAGGCTACAAGCCAAACTACTTACGGCTACGCGCATTAGATGCATTGGATGCATTGGATGCATTGGATGCATTAGAACTGTTTGGTTTATACTGCTTCATTTTATTAGCATAGTATCTTTTCGCATCAACTTTTTGTCAAAACACGCGGCTATCGGTTCTGCGTGTTTTTTAATAATGCCGCCATATAATAGTGATGCAGTCAGAGCGTACGCCGTACGTTATTCATATAGGGAAGTGCGCCCACTATTACAAGTCTAACAAATGGAACGGAGACACGCCGTATTCCGATATGGTTGATTTTTTTATACGGAACATCTTCCAGGAGTTCATAGAATATTTGCTCAAGGATCGTCATAAAATCATACCCAGCGACATCGATAAAACGCGGAACATCGTACTGCGGTGTGAGTGTAGCAAGCGTAAGACCGATATCGGTAAAGACGTAGATACAGAATATCCGTGCCTACATGATCTGATACTGATATTGCGAGATGTTGCGGCCGATACGATGAAAATATGGATCGAGCGGATCAATATTATTCTTTTCCCATCTATCGATGATGTTATGGAAGACATATTGGTTGGCCGTAATGATTCTAGAGATACAGATAACGCAGACACAGCTCTAGACAAGGTGATCGATTTTCTTGCGGATAAAGTGATATCGGGCACTAAATCAACGCATCCGATTCTGATAGAGGGCGGTGTAATACGAGTACAAGACAGATCGTACAGCATAGATTCGTGTATCAACGTGTCTAACTCTTCGACCGTCATCAAGGCCGTGCGAAATAGTGTGCCGTACGCCATCAAGATCAGTACAAACGATATACATTCGAAGCGTGTCATAGAGTACGAGATAAATATGGTGCAGAGGCTGAAGCAGGATACGTATGTTGGTGCAGATATTGGTGCAGATATTGGTGCTGAACCGTGCTATCCGACGATCATAGACACGTTTTGCATAGATGCGTATAGCAGTAATCATTGTTGCATCGTAATGGAGCTGTACGGCCCAGACCTGTACGAGTATATCACAACGAAACGCGGGTCTAGCCGATTTCCGCGAGGTCTGAGTATGAGTGAGATTGCAGGCATAGCGTCTCAGATCGTTTCGAGCCTACGACATATCCATGCGTGTTCTATTATACACAACGATATCAAATTGGAGAACATTGTTATACGCAAAGTTATACGCAAACCGGATATCGATTCAAATGCAGATCGTGTAGTACTTATAGACTACGGTCTGAGTTTGTGTACGACGGATGAGATCGACAAAATCAAAGAAATTCGTGGAACCATAGCGTATCTGAGCCCGGAAGAGCTGAGCGGATCGGGCCATTCTACCAAGTCTGATATATGGTCGTTCGGCATCGTGATGTTAGAACTTCTGACAGGTACGGAGATCATGACCGGGGATATTATTGAGAACATGTTCATAATAGAGCGCATCTTTGACTATGAGTTTACTAGAATACACAAAGATATCGGTACGATGATTATGTACAAGATCGGCCGATCACGTCTAGATAAATATGCCGCTAGCAGTGTTGGCATACTGTACGACAAACACTTTTTACAGAATACGATCGATGATGTTGTGTTCAGAGACTTTGTAGAACGATGTTTGTGCATCGATCCAGATAAACGGGCAAGTGCGGATGAGCTGTGTAGTCATGCTTTTTTGAAACGGGATTGACTCTACTGTTCTTGACTTTTTAGTTCGCATCTATTGGGATCCATCTTACTGTAGCCAAACAGTTCGAAGTCCTTTGAATAAACGCCATTGATCAAGCGTACAGAATCGGAATTCAGATAGTCGTAGTAGTTTAATCTAGCAGCGTTCTTATTTTCAACAATATCGAAGTCCGTGTACCCCAGGCCGTGCATCCCCTCTGTTAGGCTCTCTGTTTTGAGTATCAATATGTCTTGCGCTAATGCAGTATAATCATTGTCATGATTGTCATAGTCCAGTACGAATTCAAACTGAGGCATATTATGGTTGTCGTAAGAACTGCCGTCCGTACTATGCAGATCCGCTACGTATGTCTGTATAATATTATACACTTCGTCCGGCGTCGATGATACGCTGATCAACTCGTTCCAAAACAGATCGCTGATGATCCGCTCGTACGGGTTGCGTACTATCGTAATAATTTTCAGCGTCCGATCGAATACTATGCTGCATTTTCTCTGTTTTTGTACAGATCTCTATAGAGCTGATGCTGTAGAGATATATTATTATCGATACCCATCGCCATTCCGTATTCAGAGAACATAGATTGTACGTCTAGCGGTACGCCGTACCTGTTTGAAAAATACATCTCTAGACTCGTCCCACCCGTTTTGGGTATGTGGATGAACAGCAGATTAATTGCATCCGTCTGAAAGTAAGGCATGCCGAATTTATACTATGCGCGCAAAATAATACGGCCATTATGTGAGTGTGTGGGTGTGTGAGTGTATGGTTAGTAAGATTAGATGCAAGACCGTACGGCTTCGGCCCGATGGTCAGATCGTATGGCTTCAAGTACGGTCATATTCTAGTCCATCCATCACATGATGATCATGAATCAAAAAACTACAGACCAGTACAAACTCATCGATCTGCCCGCAAAAACCAGTTAAGGGTCTCGATCTGAGGCCCAAAACGGGCTTAGAACATTTTTTACGAGCCAAAAGTGCACACCCGTTAGAGGGTTTCCCTAAACTCTCTCGCGATCAAAACACTTTCCGGGATTTTTTTTGAGCGCGCGCGGAGCTCTTTCTCCCATATGTCAGGTAATGTTACCCCCCGGAAATGCATAATCATCGCATCATATACTTTCTCTCAATTCTAGATATACGTTCTACATAACAATACCTGACAAGGACATAACAATACCTGACAAAAACATAACAATACCTGACAAATATATAACATTACCTGTAATTCTCATAGTTTGAGTGTGTTAATATACGATTTTAAATATGCTCGCCATATATTAGAAATGGACGAAATCCGTAACATGTGTGATAATTGTAATAAGGTGTTCACTAGAAAGAGTGGACTGATGATACATCAAAAAAAGCGCATCTGTTACGACAAACCTTACAAATGTAAATATTGTTCTAGTACATTCTCTATGGAGAACAGCATGTATCGGCACATGAAACATACATGTTCAATGAAGAACAAAACTAGTAATGCAACAAAGGGGAACAATGCAAATGCAAACGTGAACGATGAAAATAAATTAGCATCAACTCAAACCAGCGTAATCCAAGAAGCTATTGATCTAATAAAAAGAGAGAAAGATGATCTGATGAACGTCATTCAATTCCTCGTCAAACAGTTGGATGATAAAACAAAACAAAATACCCCAAACAATGATGCCATGAATATCAACACAGTCAATATGGTCGGCACGGTCAACAATAACAACATCATCAACAACACAGTCAACAATAACAACAACACAACTAACAATAACACAACAATCAACATAGTTGTTGGATACGGTAAAGAGGACCTGACACGGTTGAATCGTGCCGATATGGTACACATCGCAAGAGGAGGATATATGGCTGCTGCGCGTTTTGTTGAGATAGTTCATTTCAACCCGGAATACCCCGAATTTAGCAACTTATATTTGCCGGATACTAAAAACAAACATGGTATAATGTTCGACGGAGAGGATTGGATTAAAATAGATCGCGATGATCTGATAGACAAACTTTATGAAGATAAGAGAGACTACATCGAAGACAACCTCGATGAACTAGTTACGCAATTACTTGACAGAGAAAAAAAACAGCGAATAGCGTGCCTAAGAGATTGGCTCGCGACCCCCGATAGTGATCCCAAAATAAAGTGCGCAAAACAGTACATCAAAGACATTATACATAACAAAAGAAAATATGCAGTAAAATCCAAAAAACAAATGGATACAGAAAAAAAGCGCACGGGGTCACAAAAACAGAACCAAGAACAAGCATAATCTGATACAAAACCGTCTGGCAAACAAATAAAACCAGACCATACACCTTTGGCATAATGCTCAACGTTCTACTCGTACAATCGTACGACTAGACAAACAATCATTCTAACTTCTCACTTCTCGCGCAGCTCAGCATGCCGATTATGCTCAGCTATATCACCGGCCTCCCATGGGTACACGATCCACCGATCATCGACGACAATCAGAGGGAAGTAGTGTTTCAGCTTGGTGCTGATGTAAGACATATTAGACAACCCGGCGTCTTTCTTCTTGTGATGGATCATTAGGGCGCTTAGATCTGTCACCCCATCTGCATTCAGTTTGTTAATCACGAACTTGAGCGTAGACCCCGTATCGTACAGCTCATCGACTATCAGACACTTTTGGCCTTTGAGCTGAGATACGGCTGTCTTGTCCCACTGAACTATAACTGGCTCATCGTTGATCCGATCGTCAGAATAGAACTTAACAGTCACGACGATGATCGGCACATCGACAATACGCCGAAGCATCCGGGCCGGTATTAGACCACCGCCACCGATCGCGATAATGTAATTGAAATCCGCGCCCTTCAGAGCCGACGCATTGGCATCTATGGCCCGATGGATCTCATCATAAGTGTAGTACAGCTTGGAATTTGTATTCGAGCCGCTCATGGTATACGATCATAGAACACGGTGAAGCATTAGGTCATTTCGGTCGAGTTATACGGCATACGATCCAAAAAATTGAAATTTGTCATATGCTACAATAAAAAGTATAGGATCTCAATAATAATCAAACAGCCCCGATGACCGAGAGTGAAATGGGTAAGTCTTGCAGCAAAGAGTTTATTTTCATCCCTACGTGCTGCAGCCATGAAAAAAACCACGATGTTGAGTGCAAATACTATGGAATTAGGCTAGATTTCGAAACCTACTATTCGAAATTCAAAGCGGCCTTCTATAAGAATGGTGGCTGCGGCGCTCTTCCATCTACCTATGTTCCGAAAGATCTTGAGACCTATCTCATGCTTCTCGAAAGACTCTGTATCGATAATGATAACAATAATAATGTTACATTCTTTCTGACTTTGGTGTCGTTCTTCACCGGCGACCACAAACAAGAACATATCACATCAACCGCCGCAAAAAATGCCCAGCGTCTGAATAAGATATCCGCCATGAAAGCGAGAGTCGGCCAAATGTTTTCAGACCGCATCGACACCCTATTGAAAGGCAACTTCTATCTCTGGTACCGCAACTACGCAGATTATATCGATCCAAAGATACTTCTCGACAAAATTATCAGGTTTCGCTTGGCCGAACTGTTGAGCAAGGTTTTGAACGAAATGTGCGATGATGTGAATGTGAATGATAAGGACATTACGGTAGACATCCCATCGTTTTCGGATCTCAAGATTCTAGTTCCGAAAAAGATCGATCAGATCCTCGGCGACGATTCAAATAATCCAAAAGATCAAAAAGATCCAAAAAATGCTGCTGCATTCGCCGATACGGTTGTAGTATTTGCGGCCCACTCTGGCTACGTCAAAGTTATAGACATTATGAGTGGAGCGATCGATGCTCAGCATATTGTGTGTAGGGAGATCGAAAACATGCTATCGGATCCCGAAGCAAAGTTCTACGACTCGTACTGCGGGGGCATGTTACCGATCGCCAAGACCATCACACCAGAAGGAAAGCGCAAAATCTCGAAATGGGAGTACATGGTTAGCGCTATCCGGAACGGGCAGATGAGGCGTGTAGAGTTCATGTTAGAGTGCTTCCCTTTCGAGGATGTTGATAACTTTGTCAGAGATGAGATCACCAAAATCAAGATAATAATCAATGAATTCGGCCATCCCGATTTCAGATACACAGATATCTACGAACTTCTGTACCACGAAAAATTCAAAACAGACCTCAAAAACCACAACTGGGATCAGGCCGACATCTTCTTGCACGACTATGAGAAGTATTTCGGAAAAAAGTATCGGAGCGTAATCAATTGTGATACTGCATTCCACTGGTATCTGACAGATCAAGATTTCGAAGTCTTCAAGTACCTAGTCCGGAGCGGTATGGAGATCGAGTTCAGCATCATATACTGCGGTTTTCGGAATATATTGAGGAATTTGCTTTCAAACGTCTATAAACAGCTCCACGATGATCCGTCCGACCCCGCGCCGTACAAATTTGCCAAAGATCTTCTGCCGAAACTGAACTTCTATGCCAAAATGCTCTTCCACTGTTTTAATCCTGAAGTCAAATTGAAGGCCGAGACAAAAATAGTCTATGTTATGGTGGAAGGGGATGTTGAAAAGGATGTCGAAGAGGATGTTGAAGAGGATGTCGAAGAGGATGTTGAAGAGGATGTCGAAGAGGATGTTGAAGAGGATGTCGAAGAGGATGTCGAAGAGGATGTCGAAGAAAAGAAAGCTGATAGCAGTTCTGACAAATCTTCCGGAAAGACCAAAAAAGTCAAAAAGATACGAAAGAGAATCGAACAACCATTCTACTACGAACCGTTTGAAGAAGCTCGAGATCTGTTGTGGCCTCTGATCCAGCCCGCTAATTTTGGCGAAATTACACTCGTGAATCTACCGTCTTGGCAAGACGCATTCGATATGAGTCAGAACCTAATGGCCATCCACAAAAAGTACTTCCGCTGGGAGTAGCTATTTTCTCTAAAACGTTTTTTTTATGCTCAAACTATTTTGACGCTGTGTCTATAGAAAGCATTCGATGGAGCACTATATCGAATACCAAAAACTGAAACTGATCGAACTAAAAATCGTGTCTCTTCTCTTCATGCGGCAGTACACTAATGTCGATCTGATGCCGTATTTTATCGAGGCTGCCGATCCTCTTACTCTTAAGATGCTGATCGAAAACCAGAGCATCCGTACGTACGATAGGGAGACCGTAGCTTTGTGCCGCATTAACTTTTCAGATAGCGAGCTGAATTTACGAGTGCTAAAAGGCGCCGGTTCAGAGTTTTGCGATTACAGACAGAAGCCGTTCAAATACTACAACTTGGACGAGATGACGGAGCGTGTATCGCGCGACAAGGTTGAGTATTCTAACCTTCACAATTCGATGCTGGAGCATAACGCTATCAGTTCGCACGACGTGCCGTACGAAGATTACGAGTTCCACAAGATGCATACAGAGTGCCCGGCTAATCGGTACTCTCACAGCAAGCTGCATACGATTTACAAGATCGAGTACGACGTCAGATACGAAGAGAATGATTCGGGTCTAAATGAAATTCGGTGTGAAGATTGTTTGTACTTGTGCTACTCAGCGAGAGACGACAATCTGGACGTATTCAGAGGCGGGGACTACTACCGGTACGTCAAAGAGCAGAACGATCATGAACGGATCCGATATCTGAAATGCGCACTGAATCATCGGCGTTACGACAAAAAGATAGCCGACCGTAATGCGCGATATTTCAAAAACGAGGCCGTAAATAAAAATTGATCCGATATGTCTCAGACTTAATCAGATACCCATACAAGCCCATACATGCAAAAGCAGACCCATGTCATTAATATGCTATCGGGTCCGGGCTCAGGGAAGAGCACTCTGGCTGCCGAACTGTACGTCACGATGAAGAAAGCTGGCTACAATGTCGAATTCCTTCAGGAGTATGCCAAGCAGCTGGTGTGGCAGAAGGAATACGATATTTTGAACGATCAGTACTTCGTGTCAAAGAAGTACTACGAGTCGATCAAAGCCATGGTATCTCACGTAGATTTTATCATTCTAGACAGTTCGCTCTTGAACGGGCTGTGGTACAATCGGAACAACCCGCACAACGAATCGAATGTCGATCGAACAGAGCAGCATATTCTGAAATACTACACAGAGTTTTCGAATATTCTGTTCTTCATCAAGCGCGGGGCCTATGCGTACGAAAAAGAGGGCCGGATACAAACAGAAGAAGAATCTATACAGATCGATCAGGATATCCAAAACCTGGTGCGCGAGAAGGGATTCGACTTCATCGAGATAGACATGACGCAAACCGATTGTGTACAGCAGATCCTGAGCGTGCTAAAAAGCAAAGCAAATGACGATATTTAATTAATAAAAAAATGGAAACATGCAATACCTACTGCCGTCTAGACCGCGATCGACATGCATCGTCAAGCATTCGTGGTAACTTTTCATCGCATCTTGTTCTGTCAGCCTTGTCAGAATCTTTTCTGCGTCTTGCTTTGTTTTTTCGACGCATCTGTCGAAGCATGCTAATATATCTTGTGTGTTTTGTGACTCTTGTACGCCGTAGCACGCCTGTTTGCAGTGCTCACGTTCTGGGGTGTCTTTCGTACTCATGGCGATGTATGTGTGTAATATGCAAAACATTTGGCTACAGCCCTTTTTATTTTCATCATTTTCTGGATGATGGAAAGCATACGGTGATGTTTGATTATAAAAAACGGCGGCATGCAAGTCCTACAAGGCGTGCCGATCACAGCGGACTCTGTCGGTCAGTATATTCAGCCTTGCCACAACCTTTTGGTCTTCAATGTCTTGCTTCGTTTTTTCAACGCATTTGTTGAAGCACGTCACAAACATTTTTGTTTGTTCTACATTTCCGATACTATAGCACGCCCATTTGCAGTACTCATGTGTTTGGAACTCTGCCACTGTATCCGCATCTGTCTTGTTCGTACTCATGGCGATGTATGTGTGTAATATGCAAAACATTTGGGCTACAGCCTATTTTATTTTCATTATTTTCTGAATGATGATCAAACACTATAGACGAAAAATAAATCAAAAACTACTCAAACGACACGACCTTGCCGAGCATCACGCAAGCCTGACCATCCATAATAGCGATGCGGGCCATGCCTTCACACTGTTCGAATCCTTCAACACACAAGGGTTGTTGAGGCGTGAATTCAACTTCTGCCGTATCGCCGGCCTTGATGTACGCGGGATTCTCAGACTTCTGGCCGCTTGTCTCCTTACCTGATCGCCAGAGGATCTTGGTGATGCGGCATGAGCTGTGAGCGGTACGGCAGAACACAATCGGCGAGTAACCGATGGATAGTTGGCCAGGATGATCGATGACCTGAACCTGCGCGATGAAGCTCTTGGCCTTGCGCAGTGTAGCATCCTTCCTGAACACCATAACATCGCCGGTCTTGGGCATGTTTGACTTATCGAGACCCTTGATGCTCATGCCGACGTTGTCACCGGCTGCAGCGAACTCTACAGACTTGTGATGCATCTCAACACTGAACACCTTGCCGGTACACGGCAGGGCTTCTGAATCCGTCGGCACGAACTTCACTTCATCGCCGGGCGAGACCTTGCCCTGTTCGACACGACCCGTCAAAACATCACCGACACCCTTGATCTTCAGAACCTGCGAGATCGGAACGCGCAGAGGCTTATCAAGAATACGCGGCGGAATCTTGACCATGTTGTTCAGAGCATCGAGTAGAGTTGTCACATGTGTAACGGCCTTTGTTCGGGGATCCACAACATCCATACCCTTCCACCAGGGCATGTTCGCCGATTGTGCGATAAGATTGTCGCCCTTGAATCCCGAGATCGGGATAAACGCGACAGCCTTCTCAACGAACATCTTTGGCCATCCGACCCTGACGAGCATATCCTTCATCTCATCGCGGATCTCTTCGTATCGCTCTTGCCTGAAACCGGCAGATCCCTCATCCATCTTGTTGATTCCGACGATCAGCTGCTTGATGCCCAAGAGATTTGTGAGACGGGCGTGTTCACGGGTCTGACCCTTGACCTCTCCGGCCTTGTGATCTCCCTTCGCGATACTTGTTGCAAAGTTACCATCGGCTGGCACCATCAGCAGTGCGACATCAGCTTGTGAGGCTCCTGTGATCATATTTTTCACAAAATCTCTGTGGCCAGGGGCATCTACGATAGTGTAGTGATAGTTCTCCGTGAAGAACTCTTTCGTCTGACATTGGATAGTCACGCCGCGCTCTCTTTCCTCCTTCGTGGTATCCATGTAAAACGCGAAAGCGAAAGATCCCTTTCCTAGACGATCAGCCTCGTCTTGCAGCTTCTTCATTTCACGCGAATTGATGCCACCCAGTTCGAAAATCAGGCGGCCGGTTGTTGTTGACTTTCCGGCATCGACGTGACCACATACAACGATCGATACGTTTGCCTTTTGCCCGTTTGATTCGCTCATGACTTTGTATAAAATATATGTTTTCGGCATATATCGCAGGGTTATGCAAAACAAAAAAAGTTCAACTTTTCCCAGGCTAACCATAACGGCTTAGCCTACAAAAATTGACCATCGAACCGAATAATTAAAAGTAGATGTACATCAATCAAGCACCTCAACCACATCAACCCTACGATGAACTACCATTTTGAACTAGATCCAAAATCGACCCCGACTTACAGGAAATATTGGGTTGTCAGTAAACAATACGAATGTACAGGCTTTGTTGTTTTTGAACTGTACGGATTTGTATGGAATCTCGAACTTATTTGCGCTTCCCCACAACATCAGGGTATCGGGACTAAACTTCTACAGTACGCCTTACATCAAGAAAAGCTAGACCCGAAGCACATGACGGTATGCCCATCTCACGCAGACCCAGACTATATCCGATTTTTTGAGAGGAATGGTTTCATCATCGAAAAATGAAATACGATCATGAGAAAAACATCACAGGGTAGTGATCCAGCGCGTACTCATAGATCTTGTCTCCCTCGGTGCCCAGAATGTAGTTGGAATACTTTTTCCCGCTGTACTTATTAATATCCGGATCGAACAATCTAGCCAGAGGGTGCAGACCCGGGATATCGGCATCCTTGCGCGCCAGATGGACTTTTTCTAATTCCAGATCGAAGTCAAGCTCGCCCAGATAGAATTTGTAGCACCGTTTGCCGAAGAGACACGGTCTCATCCCGCCGTACCGATCGCGGTAGCATTTGTTTTGCTTATCGTACGCAGTCGAATTTTCGTACGGTAGTAAGACCATCGCATTTGTCAAAGCATCCGGATTCTGTTCGAACATCCGGATAGAGACGTGGGTCGTGCATTCAAAATTCTCATCAGACATCACGTGCTGATACAGGGGATCGCCGATAAAACCGTACACCACAAATCCGGCTTCGGTCAAATCGATACCGACCGGATCGCCGACCTCTTGCGAGTATTCGATGCTTGGCCGAAAATCCGCCGTAACAGACGGCAGCCAGACCTTTTGAAAAGTTCCAAGCTTTGAAACCTCATCCATCAGCCGCTTGAACTGCTCCATCTTGTTGTTGTACTCGTCTAACTTTTCCACCGGGATCTGTTTTTGAACAGACACCTTAGGATAGTAATCGCAGTACGGGGGATTGAATCGCCACTCATTCCGCTCTCCGTAGCCGATCTGTTTCAAGTACTCCATGATAGAGTCGGGCGGTGTGAGATATTTGACATCGATCAACATCTTAGTCGGGTCGCTCAAACTTTGCGGATCCGGTTGGCTTACGGACATAGTTTTGCCGACCAGCTTCAACTCGTAACATCCTGTCAGCTGCCCGTGTTTTTCCTGATTTTCTTTGCTCTTGACCTCGCCCACAAAAAACTTTTTCTGTGTGCGAGAGTAGTACGGGATCGGTCTTCCGTACTCACCAAAATTTGTCAGTTCGAACTTTTTCTTCGATTCAGTATTTGGATCGTACTTTACGATAATCTTCTTCGAATCGTGAGTCACTTCGTATGTGGCGTAAAATCGATCGTCAGTGCGCGGATTGAATACGTGTTTCTTTGTCTCTTGTACACTCATTACGATTTGTCACGATTTGTCAGGATTTGTTATTTTGATGCGTTTTGATGCGTTTCAATCAATACGATACACATGCTGTTAAAATATCAATTTTTTTATGACCGATCGTATCGATTGATAAAAATTGAAACAGAATAAGCTAGCCCCCATATGCTCTGTGACGCAGAACTTTATGATCCAAACCCTGTATATATTTTGATGGGGAACAAACACTCGTACGGCATCCGCGAAAAAGCGCCGGTCAGACCGTTCGATCAGTATGCGCAGAATCCAAATTATCCGAACAATTCGATGTATGCAGATTATCAAAATTATCAATACAGCTCAAATAATTCAACTGCTACGAGCGATCTCGCCGAACCAGCCGAACAAAATCAAAAAGCAGAACAAGATGGATCCGACAAATCGTACGACGACAATATAGTATGCCCGATCTGCATGGAACGGAAGATCAACGCGGCCATCGTACCGTGCGGGCATACTTTGTGCTATGACGGGCCGTGTCACAGATCTCTAAAAGCGTGCCACATATGTCAAGGCCCGATCCAGACCGTCATCAGATTGTATTTTAATTAAACTAAAGGTCAAACCGCATAGAGTTCGACGCCCATTTGAATCCGTTCTTCTTGTAGAACCCGATCCTGTCATCCGTACAGTCTAGAAGGATTTTATAAATACCACCCAAACCCGCGCATGCATCCTTGACAAACCGCACAATCATAGAGCCGATACCGATCTGTCTGAACTCCGCCAAAACCACAACATCTTCAAGCCGGGCGACGCATCCCATCCGGTGTATAATTTTTTGTTCGATCAGAATAGAGAATGCGCCGATCACTCTACTTTCGTACAGCACGACGTAATTAGTCTTGCCCTTTAGCGAGTTCGACAAGATTAGTCTGATCCGATGGTAATCTGCTTCCGTTACATCGACAGTTGTCAGCTCCGACAAACAGGACACGTATTCAGAAATAAAACTGTCTGTCAGATCGCACGTCGCTAGATCCCGTATCTCAAACTTTGTCAAATATTCTAGACGTACGGCCTGCAGCTGCTCAACGGTATTTGCCCCCATCGTCTCATCGTATGACGTACTAGACATGTACAGTCTGATCGGCTCAACTTCGGCAGATGCGTGTAAGCTTTGAATTATACGCGGCACGTCTGTCAGATACAGCTCATCACAGCTATCACGATCTATCAAAAATACGTAGCCTATCGACTCAAATAGCGAATCCGCATCGAAAGCGTAGACGCCGGTATTGATCAGTTTGCATCGCTCTGCATCCTGTAATCCAAGCCGATCTATGTCTCTCTGTTCGACTATATTCACTAGTCTACCGTTCTCATTTGTTACGATTCTACCGTAGCCGTATGGGTCATCTTTCTCTTTGCAGCATACGACGGCCCGACAACCCTCCGCTACGTTTATCATATTCAACATCGATCGTATAGTCTGCTGAGACACGAGCGGTACGTCTGCGCTCAACACGATAATGTTTTCCGTATATAGCGAATGATGACCGGCATTCTTATAAAACACATCTCGCGCGGCTTTGATAGCCCCGCCCGTTCCGTTTGATATACTTTGGTCTTGTACGGCGATCCACACTTTGATAGAGCGGTACGCATAAATTAGGGGATCTAGTTTGTCTAGCGTAATAAAGTTCCTCATCGTCAGAACGTTCAGTACGACATCTTTGTTCGTTTTTGACAAGACTAGTACGGCGTCTATTTCCAACCGATCGCACAGATACAGTAGATGCATAATCATCGGCATATTTCCGACATCTAGCAGCTGCTTCGGCACGTCGTACCCCATCCTCTTGCCCGAACCACCGGCCATGATTATAGCGTGCGCGCATTTGTTCATTTTATAAGGCACGTCTAATAAAAATTGAACAAATAAAGCACAATGTACGTACAATAGTGAGACGATTATAATCTGTTCACAGAGTATGATGGACAGCACTCTATCCTACTCAGCGTATTTGGACGACGCACATAACGAGTACGCTACAGAGGCTAGACAGCTC
>Ga0315288_10005936_pt1 | contig 15480 bp, 10 predicted proteins | sample YL17G11_20_MG_FD_203454 | JGI IMG/M metagenome (GOLD analysis project Ga0315288, IMG submission 203454) | Sediment microbial communities from Yellowstone Lake, YNP, Wyoming, USA - YL17G11_20 | ecosystem: Environmental > Aquatic > Freshwater > Lake > Sediment | place: USA: Wyoming | collected...
GGAAACCAACGGAATCGCCGAGCGCATCAAGAGAACGGTTTTCCGGTCGAAGAAGAATTACAGTTATAAGATTCACATCAGGTATTTCACGTTTCACATTGAGCGAATTGCGGAGCAATCCGAGGACGTGTGCGATAGACTGTCGATCGCGATCATAAAGAGGTTTGAATAGCAGTGGATCTCACTGTCTGGTTTTTTATCACAAGCGGACTTTTTCTCGGCTGGTCGCTCGGCGCAAACCACGCTGTGAACGTGTTTGGGACGGCCGTGGTTTCGAAGATGGTCCGCTTCCGGGTTGCCGCTGTGATAGGGGGAATCTTCGTCATCCTTGGCGCTGTCTTCAGCGGTGCGGGAACGACGCGAACTCTCACGGATCTGGGCTCCATCAACGCTCTCGCCGGAAGTTTTGCTGTTGCCCTGGCGGTGGGGATCGCCGTGACAGCGATGACAAAAGCTCAGCTGCCCGTCTCGACGTCGCAGGCGGTCATCGGCGCCATCATTGGCTGGAACCTCTTCACGGGTTCTCCCACCGATCAAAACTCGCTGTCAAAGGTCTTGTTCAGCTGGGTCGCGTCGCCGCTCACTGCCGCGCTCTTCGGATTCCTTCTCTTCAAGATCGTGAAGAGATTGTTGCAGAAGCAGAAGATCCATCTTCTCGAACTTGACGGGTACACTCGTTTCGGCCTCATCGTGGTTGGTGCGTTGGCTTCCTATTCACTGGGAGCAAACAACATTGGCAATGTGATGGGGATGTTCGCGTCTGCGCCATTGTTCTCCGACCTCGAGGTAGGAGGTCTCTTCACAATGACCGGGGCTCAACAATTGTTCCTTCTCGGAGGGGTGGCGATCGCAGTCGGTATCTACACCTATGGCGAAAAGGTTATGGTCACGGTTGGCAATGATCTTTACAAGATTTCCCCGCTCACGGGGCTTGTCGTGGTATTCGCCGAGTTCCTGGTACTCACGCTCTTCACGTCGGAGGCGTTGGAGAACTTGCTTGTCTCGCTCAGCCTTCCGTCGTTTCCGTTGGTTCCACTGTCGACAACGCAGGCCTTCATCGGCGCGGTCATTGGCGTTGGTCTGGCAAAAGATCCGCATTCAATTAATTTCAGAGTTCTCGGGAAGATCGCCATCGGGTGGGTGGTGGCGCCTGTCAGTGCAGGGATCATCACGTTCTTCTCGCTCTTCTTCATTCAGAATGTCTTCGAGCAAAAGGTGATCCACCTTGTTCCCTACGAGGTCACCGAGTCGGTGATTGCGCGGCTGCGGGAATCTGGAGTCCCGACCAGTGGCATCGGGGACCTGGTCGGCAGGCAATTTGACAACAAGAGAGTCTTCAAGAACGAGCTGATGAGCCGCGCGCCGTTCTCCAACGAACAGATTTTTGATATCTTCCAGTATTCGCTCATTGACAGCATCCGGGTTGACACCAGCCTTGTCGTGTCGCAGCTCAGTGATGGGCAATTGAGCCAGGAGCAGTATCAGTCTATTCGGCTCAACCATGGCGCCACGTTCCGTCACAAAATCGACTTCGCGCAGTCTGTTTTCAACAATCAGGCCGGGTGGTTGGCAACCGGAGACAAGATCACTGACAGGCAACTGAGTCAAAAGAAGCTAGAACTCATGAAGCTGTTCACAGTTGAACAACCAGCAAAATAGGAAAGGGCAAAACGATGAAACGTTGGAAGACACAGTTAGCGTTGGTCATCGGGGCAATGCTAGTGAGCATTGCGGTGGCCAGTGCGCAGGATTCAAGGGTCCCTGGTGGAGCACAGAGTGTTCCGCTTGGGGCTGAGGCGCGCAACGGGAAGCCCTTGTTTGAATCCAAAGACGGCAATTTCCAATGGTGGTTCGATTCGCGTATCCAGCTTGACGGAGCGGCGTACTTCGAGAACAAGAATCCTCTGAGCAATGGCACCATTTTCAGAAGGCTCACCTTTGCCTTCAAGTCCGTACTCTGGAAAGACTGGCAGGCAGAGATGGACGTTGATTTTGCCGAAGCGGTTCTCGATTTGCGTGATATGTGGGTTCAATACACAGTCCCCGATGTCAACCTCTCATTCAGAGCGGGGAATTTCAAAGAACCGTTCGGAATGGAGAGATTGAACAGCTCTCGCCTTCTGACGTTCCTGGAACGGTCTGCAGTGTCAAATGCTATCCCGCTCGGTCGCAGAATGGGCCTCGCGGCACGATACTGGACTGACTATGGTCAGGCGACTGTCGGGGTCTTTGGCCATGAAGGAGGAACAAGAATTGACAAGGGGACTGCCGATGAGGGGTACTCAACCAATCTGCGACTTTCTGTCGCGCCCGTCAATGAGCACGGCAAGAACCTCCACATTGGTGTCGCTGGCTCATACAAGACTCCCGATGCGGTTCCTGATCTGACTCCGAATACTATTGAAATCAAAGCAAGAACTGAGACGTATGTCTTTGATCCGAAGCTCCTGCACACCGGCGATATTTCTGGCGTCAACTACTACAACCGGTTCGGCGGAGAGCTCATGGGCATCTACGGCCCCTTCTATCTCCAGGCAGAGTACATGGCCACTCAAGTGAAGCGATGGTACGGCAAGCCAACCGTGGATGTCCACGGTGCTTACGCGACGGCCACGTGGACCCTGACGGGTGAAACGCGCTATTACTATATCGATGAAGGCGAGGTCGGACCGATCGAATCGCCGAAGAATTCCTGGGGCGCTTTGGAGCTTGCATTCCGCTATAGCATCTTGGATCTCAATGATTTCGACGCCGGCATCAAGGGCGGCAAGTCAAACCAGATGATGTTCGGTCTGAACTACTATCCCAACATCAACATCAAGCTGCAGCTGAACTACTCGCTCGTCGATCTTGATGATTATGCGACGAGCAAGGGTAAGTCCGTTGGGAATGATGACCACTCGTTCGTCCAAGTAAGAATTCAAGCATCATTATAAGACCTGGGGTGAGATCATGAAAAACTACCTGCTTCTCATTTTCTTCATTGCTTCGCTTATGTTCGTTTCCTGTGAAAGACCTGAGCCCGTCATAGTACCGATCGTGGTCGAGCCGACGGTTATCAAGATCAACGAGATCTACAGCCGGGGAGTCACGACGGATCCAGATTGGGTCGAGATCTACAACGCGTCATCATTTCCGGTGACTCTGACCGGGTACAAGATCTATGACGGCGGCGGCCAGGGTGGCACGAAGCCGAAGATGTCGATCCCCGCAGGTGTCACGATCCCTGCAAAAGGATACTATGTCATCGTCACGGATATTCTGACCACGGTTGATCCGAGCGGCTTTGGGTTATCGAGTGCCGGCGAAGAAGTGTGGCTGGAAGACGCTTCGGGCAAAGTCATCGAAGATGTCACGTTTCTGGCTATGGATGTCACGCAATCGTACAGCAGAGTACCCGACGGCGGTACGTGGGTTTTGACGTCCACGATCACCAGAGGTGCTGCGAATAAGTAATGGTTGGAAGCGCGAGAGGGCTGGTGTTCCTGAATCCGGGAAAGTGACCCGGCGCGAAAGAATCGGAACATGAAAAAACTGGTTATGTTGGTTCTGGGACTTCTCTCGTGCTCCTGCACGAGAGAGGAACCGGGTGCGGGCATCGTCGCTCCGGTTGTGACAGCGCTTGTCCAGCTTGCCGTCTATGACACGTCCGTTCCCGAACCGTCCGGACTCGCGTACAACGCTCAACGCAATTCGTTGATGACGGTGTCCGATGGCAATTCGACGATCTATGAGATTGATTTTACGGGCCGGATTCTGCGATCGTTTGTCGTCTCAGGTTCTGATCTTGAAGGAATAGCGCTCTCTGCCGCCTGCGATACGATCTATGTCGTCGAAGAACGGAACCTGCTGGTGAGCTCCTTTTTGTCAAACGGAATTAAGCTCTCCTCCTTCCCGGTCAATGTTGCCACAAATTTGAGTAATGGCCTGGAAGGGGTTGCCCGTGACAAGAGGAACCATTTGTTCATCCTGAACGAGAAGTTGCCACGGATGCTTCTCGAGTACTACCAGGGCCAGGAGCTATTCCGGAAGGAAATAACCGCCGCCATCGATCTTTCCGATGTGTTCTATGAAGAACAGACGAATTGCCTCTGGATCGTAAGCGACGAATCGAGAAAGGTCATGAAGCTGAGCACGAGCGGGACGGTGCTTGCAGAATACTCCATCCCGTTCCCGAAGGGTGAGGGGATCACCATTGTGCAGAACAAAATCTATATTGTTTGTGATGCTGATGGCAAGCTGTATGTGTTTCAGAGACCGCAGTAGTACATCGTTGCCCAGGCTTCAGCCTCAGCGTCAATAGGTGCGGTACGGAGTTCAGCAGATTGCAGACTAAAGAGCGGTGCTTACTCACAATTCCAAAGGAGTCTTTATGAAACCAGTTCGTTTACTGCTCCTCGTGCTTCTTACTTTGTGCCTGATCGGTACCTTGGGTATCGCCCAGACGTCACTGGTGAAGATGAACGAGATCTACTCCCGCGGGGTTCCCACGGCCCCTGACTGGATAGAAATCTATAACGGATCAACAACACAGCTTGATATCAGCGGCTACAAGATCTATGATAGTGGCGGACAGGCTGGCACGAAGCCCAAGATGGCGTTGCCGACGGGTTCCGTCATTCCGGCAAAGAGCTTCCTGGTTGTCGTCACCGATATCAGTACAAGCGTTGACCCGAGCGGCTTCGGCCTCTCGAGCGGCGGGGAGACAGTGTGGCTCGAAAATACGGCAGGTGCTCTCATCGACAGCATCACCTTCACCGCGATGGACACCACGCAAACGTATGGCAGAATGCCTGACGGGGGTGGCTGGAAGCTTCTCAATACCATCTCCCGCGGTTCTTCCAATTCACTTGTTCTGATGAACGAGATCTACTCCAGAGGTGTGCCCACTGATCCTGACTGGATTGAGTTGCACAACAGCACTTCGTCCCAGATCGACATCAGCGGATACAAAATCTATGACAGCGGCGGCCAGGCCGGCACAAAGCCCAAGATGACGTTCGCGACCGGCACGGTCATTCCGGCAAAAGGTTTTCTTGTTGTCGTGACAGATATCAGCACCAGTGTTGATCCGAGCGGCTTCGGCTTGTCGAGTGGCGGTGAGACAGTCTGGCTGGAAGACAAGGCGGGAGCCATCATTGACAGCGTGACCTTCGCTGCCATGGATACAGTGCAATCCTACAGCAGGGTGCCGGATGGGCGAGTCTGGCAGCTTGTGAACAAGAGAACGCGCGGTGCGTCAAATGGTACGAGCACTGCAGTTCAGGATCAGTCACCTATAGCGGCGGAGTATGCATTGCTTCAGAACTATCCCAATCCGTTCAATCCTTCGACGACCATCACGTTTGCACTGCCACGGCAGGAGCAAGTTCAACTGACAGTGTACAACGCGGTTGGTCAGCGCGTCAGAACTCTGATAAACAGCCAACGGCCCGCTGGATCGCAAACGGTTGTGTGGGACGGCAGGGATAATCAGGGCCGCGAAGTTGCAAGCGGCGTGTATTTCTACGAGTTGATGGCAGGCACGTTCAGCAAATCTGCAAAGATGCTTCTGGTGCGATAGGCGAAGCGCTGCTGCAGAGATTCGAGAGGTGGAAAAGGAAGGGGCTGCCCCAAATGTCATTCTGAGGGCCGACGCTTCTCAGTCGGCCGAAGAATCTGATCGGAAAAGCAGATTCCCCGCCTGCCTTGCATGTTCAACGAGGCGGGCAGGTTCGCTTCGTCCTTCGACTCGCTTCGCTCACTCAGGACTCCGCTCAGAATGACGTCGGCCGTTGCGGGACAGCCCCTTTCCGTTTCAAGAACCACTCTAGGCAGAACAAGGTTCGCTGGATCTGGATTTTCCTGCGCTCTGCTTCTTCTTCCTCAGTGCCTCACGCCCAAGTACACCCACTCCACCGTCACCAGCCGGCTGGCCTGAATTGCCAACTCGTTTGTGTCTTTGAGCAAAGATGGGTCAGCAACAAACTCCAGCGTCTTCTCCTCTACGGGCAACGAAGGCCAGCTCTTTTGCGGGAAAATCTGCGGCAGCGAGGGCCTCACGCCGCCGCTGAGGAGTACGCCGTTCATCTTGACCCGGAGATCGCCGGCGATGAGTGAGTCAGAACATTCGATCCGTACGATGATGCTCCGCGGCCGTGACGGTTCGAACGTTCGTACAATCACCGACTTTTCTTCTCCCCTCCTCAACTTGACCGGAACCTGACCGGGAAGACTGACCCCTGGTACAGGATAGCGGGGAATCGCAATCGTGTAGAGCTTGTCCTTGCCGATGAGCAGCTCGGGATTAGCGAGCTCAGCAAGCACCTCGGTATCAGCTTCAAATCCTGCATCCCACGCGACGAAATAATTGAAAAGGTAGATGCCATCCGACCCGGCCTGGTGGAGGAGTGCAGCCGCGGCCCGCTTCTCCTCCCGAGTCATCTGGCGCGCTCCGATGGTGAATTCGATGCAGGTGTAAATCGGAACATCTCCGCACGCGGCTTTGAACTCCTTCACTGGTATGTCCGTCTCCGTCGACAGAAAAGGCGCAACGGTGAGGAAGTCCATGAGTCCTTTCCGGGACCATGTCGCAGGATCAACGCCGAGATGAGCACAACCTTTGAGCGATGTTGGCACCCGTGCTGTGAGCAAGATCTTTTTCCCGCGTGTGGAGCCGATGCTGTCCGTGAGTTGTCGTACGCTTTCCACGAATCGTGTCATAATCTGTGCATATGATTCCATCGAGTCGGACTTGAACGGGAAATAGTACGGAAAGCGCATAAAATCCAGTTCCAGACCGTCCAGATCGTACCGGTCGATCACTTCCTTGAGTATGGCAAAAAAGTATTCGCGCACATCTGGAACGGTGTAGTTGAGCGCCTCCTTGCCCCATCCCTCGTATCCGCTGACGCGGTATTCCGGGTGAGATTTCCAAAACGCGCTGAGAAGGGGACTTGCAGGCTTGTCGACGTCGTGCAGCTCGTTCATCCGGAATGTCAGCATCGCCTCCATCCCGCGGAGACGTGCACGGTTCATGACAAGAGAGACAGGATCGATTCCATCAAGTGTGAGCCAAGCGAGGTTGTTGCTCATGTTGAGGCCGAGTTTCCCCCACGCTTCTCTCGGCGCATCGGGGGGAGGATCCCAGTGATACATCTGAGCTGCCTTGCTCGCATAGCCCATGTTCATGCCGGGGTTCACATTGTGGATGAAGGTCGTGACTCCGGTGTGTGCAAAAGGATCGATTCGCTCATATGCGCGTCTCGGCGTCAGGGTGTCATAGGCCATCAGGATATTCGACCCGTCGTTGTTGTAGAGCAAGCGGCGGCGCGGGGGAGATGCCTTCGCACCGATCCCCGATTCTTTCACTGGAATGGAGCTGAGGGCTCTCTTCACATCGATCGGCTTGAACCCAAGCGCAAGAGCGGGCGATTCCGGCTTCAGATCGAAGTTGTCGGACCCTGCGTCGACGAAGAGGGGATCGGCAACTCTGGAATGCCGGTCGAAGCCGATGTGCTGCCATCCAGTAAATGTCAGGGAATCGACGCGGAACCCACCCGCCATCGGCCAGTAGAGATTGCGTTCGAAGACGGCGTCGCCGTCACGCATGTTTCCCTGAATCATTTTTCTATTATTCCAGATCACGATGTTGTTCTCAAAGGCGAAGCTCGTGTGCTTCTCCGGCCTCGTTCGCTGGATTTGCTGTTCTTTTCCGAATGCAAAGATATTGTTCCGGACGATGTTCTCCCTCCCGTAATGCTGGTGGAATCCGCCGTGGATCGTACGATAGACGACATTGTTCTCTGCAAGAAGCCCCGTTGTTCCCTCATCAAAATAGATTCCCCATCCTCCGTATACTCTGGCTGATATGTCGCGAAAGACATTGTTTCGGATGATTGTTCCGCGATGATTGCCGAGCGTATAGATTCCGCCAAGGTCGCTGAGGATTGGACCGTCTCCGTCGCTCATGACGCCGATATGATGGACGTGATTCAACTCCACGATATTCCCGGCCGCATCAGCGGGTCCATAGCCCCACGTCCAGCCGATTGAAAAACCAGAGTAGTAGAAATCGTGAACGTGATTGTGGATGAATCGGTTGCGCGGACTTTGTCCGACCCAGATTCCAATGGCGCTGTGGAAGATCTTCCCGCCGTCATGGATGTGGTTGTTGATGAAGAGGTTGTCCGATGTGGCAATCAGGGGAGAGGATGTGATCGATTTCATCCCGATCTTCAGTCCGCCGGCGCCGAGATCATAGAGTTCACATTCTGCAATTCGGTTGTTACGGCACCCTTCGCCCAGTGCAATAGCGTATGTCCCCAGGTGGGAAACAACGCAACGTTCAAGCGCACTGTTGTGCACACCCGTCCATTCGATGGCAGCGGGCACTCCTGTTGCCGCCTGGACGAATCCGCCGGCATCCGCGTTTCGGGAGTCTGTTTCGCCGTGCGGGAAGTGCCACTCTGTGTGGCTGAACTCGATGTCGCGGAATGTAAGATGCTCGACGAACTCCCCTTTCATCGTATTCCCTCGTACGATCAGGAGCTGTGCCCGAAGCGGAATCACCGCATCAAGCCGCGATTTGTACTCTGCATTGGTCGGGATGTAGTGAAGAACACCGCGCACGCCGTCGTGAAACCATTCACCGGTTGTGTCCAAAGCGCTGCGGACATGGATCGCATAGAACGGATCGCCTTTTTCCAGGCGAAACACTGAACGGCGGGTGAAGGAAAGGAGGTTTTCCTCGGGATTGTACTGCTCGACGGGGAGGTGGGACTCGACCCAGCGATTCATGACGACGACTTCCGCTCCACGGAAATCTGTGGAAGATGCTATGTCGCCTCTGCTTGGCGCGAAGCTCTTTTGTCCATCCATCCACTCAGTCTTGTCCGTCACATCGGGCACTGACTCTACTTGCAGGTACCCGTTGTTTGGAAGACGGGCAGGAGAGCGGCGAGTGCCGTTGACCCAAAGCTGCCGCACGACGGGTAACGAACCCTCCTTTCCCGGGACCGTTGCCGTCAGCAAGCGTTGTTTGCCAAGCATTCCTTTCTTCCACCCCTTAAGCTCAACACCGCCGCTGATGACCGGACGCTCGCCGGGAAAGGAAGCATACACTGTCGGTGACGAGATTGTCCCTCCATCCTCGGGTCCGAAGAAGAGCGGCTCGTGCAAGAAGTATCGCCCACCGCGCAGAAGGACGAAGACCGTGTCGTTGTAACGGGGATTTTGTTTTCGGAATGCGCGGACCGCGTCTCGCGCCTTGGCAAGAGTGCAGAAGGGTTGGGTTTTGGTTCCCCGATTGCCGTCATCCCCAGAGGGGGAGACGTAGAATTGCCTGGTTACAGCCAGGGCGGAAACTGAGAGCGCGAGTGCGCAAGCCGGGAGAAGGGCAAGCGTCCGGACCTTGAGAGGTACTGTGACCATGATTCACCCTGTACGAATTTCTAGGTAGAATAGTGTGGTCTGTCCATTCGGAAAGCTCGCAGGTGCGATGGCCTTTCTATTTACCTTCTTCGCGGCGTTGCACAGTGACCGTTATGAGTGCAGAGGTAACATACCGCGCCTCTTCGCCGCTCGTCCGATCAGTGAAGAGGTGCATTTCTTTGAGGTCCAGTTTGAACAGATAGGCACGGCCCCCGATTGTCCGTTCGCGTTCTTTGATGGGTCTCGGGGGAGTGAGGTCCCCGTGAATCGACCCGAGGCCTGCGTCGTCCACAAAGACTTCGAAATTCGATACAGCAAGACCTCCCCTGGCGACGGCCATGTCGGCGATTACGCTGAGTTCAAACGGCGGCTCCGCGTTGATGGCAAGCAACGCTGGTGGTTCGATGTCGATGCGACGTTTTCCATACGCAAGAAAGTAATCATGCTTCCACGCAAAGTTCTTCAGCGTTGAATCGTCCTTCGTCGGATTGGCGAGCTCTTCTCTGATTTGTGATGCCAGCACGCTGTACAAGGTCTTCATCTCGTCCACTGAATACTCCGCCTCAGCCGTTGCGACCAGCTGTTTGCTCTGGACGGAAAGGATCCGGGCACAGGCGTGCCACTTGAGTCCTTGGAGAATCGCAGATCCAACGACAATGTAGTCCACATTCAGTGCTTTTCCCACGTTCAGACATTCGTCTTGCTTCAACAATCCTTCCGGTTTCATTCCTTCCTCTTCAATCGCATGGTGGATCGTCGCGTCATCCGGAATCTCAAATGCACCATTTGCTCTCATCGCCGCCTGGAGATTCGTTGAAAGATCCTCAACGATCGTTCTTCGCTCCGGTGTTTCCTGAGAGCTCTTGAAGCGCACGACTGCGATCTTTGTCGTCCGGGGTTGTTGCTGGGCCACGAGGGCTTGGGCGGCGGTCAACGCCATCGTCATGATGTAAGCAGCTACAACAACGATTCCGTAACTCCGAGAGTGATTCATACGGTTTTCCTTTCCTGCGATCAAGGGAATTGCCCGGCCGTGAGACGATGCACATCATGTTCCGCCTCGACCATACAATATAACAATCTCGCCGCAATCCGGAGACTCTCCCACCTTGAGGTGCCTGTCGATTCATGCTTGAAGGCGGAAATCTGGATTCGCAAATCTGACAATTTCCTCTACAGCCGTGAATCCAGCCAGGTTGTTCGTGCTTCTGAGCCTGCTTACTCGCTACGTAATTCTGTTAACTTTTCTTCCGAAACTACGTTAGTAGATGGAGCGCCACGCCTGATGATCGGAAAGAAAGATCATCGTATGGACTTAAGACTTCTTCGTTGCATCATCACTATCCTCAACTTCTCTCCTTCTGCGATTTCTCCGGAAGCCACGATCTCGCCGGAACCACGGAAAAGACATGCTTCTCACAACAGAAGAGGTTCGCAATGATGCGTTCACAACGACTCTGCCACTTGAGAAAGAGCAGCGCGCGCTTCATCGCCATTTCTTTTCTACTTCCGGCGCTTTGCACAGCGCAGGATACGGAAGGGGAAAAGGTGGCCGTCGAAAAGGCGATCCATGCCTCGATCGGTTGGGCAAAGAAGAAAGATTTCAGTCTTCTCTACAGTGTCATTGCAAATGACTCGGCTTATCTCGAAGTCTCTCCGGGCAATCGCATCGTGAATGGGTTCGAGCAATTCAAAAAGGCCGAGAAGTTCTGGGGGAGTCCGGATTTCAAAGCCGTCAGGTACGAGATCCGGGATTTGAAGATCAGTCTCTCGAGGTCCGGCGATGTCGCCTGGTTCTATGGTGTGTTGGATGATGTCAATGAGTGGAAGGGGGAGCCGGCGAACTGGATGAACACGAGGTGGACGGGTGTGCTGGAAAAGCGCGATGGGAAATGGGTGATTGTGCAGATGCATTTTTCGTTTGCCAGCGACAGATGATATGAACTCAACAACATCGCTGCGGCCGCAGTGAAGCGCCAGATCTCACAAATCTCCCGTGGCTTCAGGTAAAAGGGAATCGAAAGGGTCTGCCATGCTGATGAGAAAGAATGGTGTGCGCGTTGCGAGAGGTCGCCAGTCGCTGCTTCTCGCCCTGTGTTTCGCTCTCACATCGTCGCTTTGGGCACAAGTCCCCTCGCGGTCGAACTCATGGGGTGCCGAGTTCTCCGAACAGGTAAAGGGGTGGCTCCAGGACGCCCTCGTGCCGGGCATCTCCATTGCCATTCTGGAGGAAGGTCGTATCTCATGGGAGGGTGCTTTCGGAATGAAGAACGCCGAGACCGGGGAACCTGTAGCCGAAACGACAGTCTTTGAGGCAGCATCGCTGAGCAAACCCGTCTTTGCGTATGGAGTCCTGAAACTCGTCGACAAAGGGGTACTCGACCTGGACAAGCCGTTGGCTGACTACATCGGCAGCGCTGATATGAAGGGTGTTTATCCTCCCATCGCCTCTGCTACCGATGTCCGGTGGAAGAAGATCACCGCGCGTATGGTGCTGACGCACCGTGCAGGTTTCCCGAATTGGTTCAACGGCTCTTCGATGAGCTTTCGCTATGAGCCAGGCCAGCGGTTTTCCTACTCAGGCGAAGGCTTCTCGCTTCTCGCCGCATCCGTGGTCGTGATCACCAGCCGCTCGCTCAATGAGTTCATTCAGGAGTTGGTGTTTGATCCACTTCAGATGAAAGCGAGCAGTTACGTCTGGCGACCGGACTACGATACCACTTTCACAGCAAGTCATAACAGGCTCGGTCAACGGACTGCAAGGGCGAAAAGAACTCAGTTCATGCCCGGCGCCTCTTTATATACCACGGCTGGCGACTACGCACGATTCCTCCTCGCTCTCGGCACCGGGGCCGGTCTCAGCGAAAAGACCTGGCGTGAGATGACGAGATCCCAGGTGCAAGTGACGGATCGCGATGAGAAACCATGTTTCTCCTGGGGACTGGGTGTCGGGATTCACCAGGCGGAGAAAGATATCACAACACTCTGGCATTGGGGCGACAACGGCGATATGAACTCCTATTTCGAGATTATTCCGGATCAGAAACGCGGTGTAGTGTTTTTCATGAATGGAGCCAATGCTCATGCAGTTACACCCCTCCTCGCGCGACGAGTCTTGGGGATATCAAGGCCGGCGATTACAACGAGCTACTTCAGGTACGACACTCTCAAATCGCCGACACTGGCCATCTTCCGTGCATATCGCACCCAGGGGATTGCAGCGGCCATTCAGGTGGCCGAGGCCAGTCCCGAAAATCTGAGCGTGGCGAATTCTCCTGAGGTTCAGGGATTGATGACATTGGCTGGAATCATGGTAGGGAAGGGCGAGATCTCCGGAGCCAAAGTTGCGGTCGTCGCTGTTCTTCGACATCAACCAGCTTCCATTCCGGCGCTGGTTACCTTGGGAGGTATTCATCTTTTTGAGGGGAATGAGACTGCCATGGAGGCATCGTTTCGACAAGCACTTCAGGCAGTACATAGCATGAAAGATACCATCGAGGGTGCCCGTGTTGCAGAGTCTTCAATCAACAGCGTTGGGTACAGGTTTCTGAATCAAGATAAACACGATGCGGCAATAAAGGTGTTCAAGTTCAATGTCGCATCGTTTCCTGCCTCTGCTAATGTCTATGACAGCCTGGGTGAAGCCTACATGAAAAGCGGCAATAAGCAACTGGCGATTGACAATTACAGGAAAGCACTGGAACTCGCTCCGGGTTTGCCAACTGCAAAAGACGCATTGCTGGAACTTCAAAAATAACTCCCTATGAACGATTGACAGATTAAGCTCATAAGAATTGAACAAAGAGTTTGGTTGATCAGAACGAACTGTAACGAAAATGAAACACGTCAGGATGAACTTGTACCAAGATGCCAATGTAGTCCACGCTCGAAAAAGTCCGCAGATTCCTGATACCTGTGGAGAGCGATCAATGGAATGGATGAACTGATGGCTAAAGCTCAGTACGCATACCCCCCGTTCCTTCTAACCATCTGCTTGCTGTTCTTTGTTCACTGCAACCACACGCCTTCGGAGCCTGAAGCGTCAGGAATCCAGGTTACCCAACCGGATACAGCGGGAGACGGGTGGCAGACAGGGACACTGGCCAGTGTTGGAATGGATCAGCGCCCCTTTGAGCAGCTTGTTGGAAGTATCGGAAAGGGAGTCTATGGGGAAGTTCACTCGGTTGTCGTCGTGAAGGACAACAAGTTGGTGTTTGAAGCATATTGGCCTGGCCACGATTTTGGGTATGCCAGTCCCAACTATCACGGAGCGTACACTCGCTTTGACAGGAATACGCGTCATGACACCCATTCCGCGACGAAGAGTATAGTCTCGGCACTGGTGGGAGCAGCGATTGATCGGGGATGGATTCGATCACCGCAGGATGTCGTTTTTGATTACCTGCCGGAATATTATGAACTGTGGAAGAACCAGGGACGAGAAAAAATCACCGTCGAACACTGCCTGATGATGGCCAGCGGGTTGCGGTGGAACGAGTGGGAGACGCAGGTGACTGCAAGCGACAATGATCTGATGATTTTCATTCGATCATCCGATCCGATTGGATATCTTCTCTCGAAGCCGGTGACGACGGAACCGGGAACGCGCTTCTACTACAATGGTGGTACGGTAAACCTTCTCGGTGTGATGATTGCGTACGCATCCGATCAAAGCGTGCAATCCTTCTCATCGCGATATCTCTTCAAACCGCTGGGGATCTCGAATTGCAATTGGCAGGTTCTTCAGCCGTCTGGCATCACCTTCTGTTCTGGCGACATCTATATCACCCCGCGCGACATGGCAAAGCTCGGGCAACTGTTCCTGAATGAAGGGCAGTGGAATGGAATACAGATCATTTCGAAGGAGTGGGTGGAGCAATCGACTCAATACCATATCAATCCGATGGTCTCCTGGGCGGATGGCTACGGATACCTCTGGTGGTTAAGAAACCTGCGAGTGAACAACAAGACGGTTACATCGTTCAAAGCAATAGGATGGGGTGGTCAGGAGATTTTCGTCTTGAAAGATCTCGCGATGGTCGTCGTTTTTACAGGGGCGAACTATACGAGCAATGTGCCCTGCGACGAGATCATGCAGCAGTATATTCTTCCCGCAGCAGGGATGTGAAGGTAACGCACGATGAAGTTCGATACGGGATTTAGTACGGACCAACAAGAATTGAGAGTGGAACGCTGAAAACAAAGGAGAGAACAGAATGAAAAGAGATCTGTTTGTCTTGTGCCTCTTTGCGATGGCAAATGCCGTTTCCCAGCAGCGTGATTTCCCGAGACTGGCCGGGCCTTACCTCGGACAGAAACCTCCCGGCGTCAAGCCGGAGGTATTCGCACAGGGTATTGTCTCGACCGCTGCTCATGAGTTTTCCTGCTGCTTCTCGCCGGACGGAAAGGAGTTCTACTTCGCACGACGGCATCCAGAGTTGAATGAGACCGTCATCATGGTGTCCCTCCAACGAAATGGAATATGGACAGAGCCCGGTGTAGCACCCTTTGTCGAAAAAGAATTCTCATTTGAGCCCTGGGTAACTCCTGACAACAAGAGGCTCTATTTCCAGTCCGGCAAACCCATTCCGGGGCAACCCGGGCCTCCCATGAATGTCCTCTATGTTGACCGTGAGGGAGATGGTTGGGGAAAGGCGAAAGACCCCGGGTTCCCTTTCAACCCCGCAAAGGCCATGCATATTTCTTCCATCAGAGACGGAACAATCTATACAACCGATATATCTCAAGGGCCGGGCAGCGAACGCTTAGCAGTTTCAAGAATCGTCAACGGAAAGTACCAAACATTGGAGAGATTGGGTCCGCCGATCAATGGGGAAATGCAAACCATGCATCCGTATGTCGCGCCGGATGAGAGCTACATGGTTTATTCTTCAAGAAGGGCTTCGGAGAAGGCAAGTTTCGGACTGCTCATCTCGTTCAGAGAGCCGGATGGGAGCTGGAGTCAACCGAAGACAATTGACCTGGGCATGAGTGCGGGATTGCCCTTCGTCTCGCCTGACGGCAAATTCCTCTTCTTCACAGGGGAAGAGCCAGATCAGAGCACGAGGG
>Ga0315288_10005937_pt1 | contig 15476 bp, 17 predicted proteins | sample YL17G11_20_MG_FD_203454 | JGI IMG/M metagenome (GOLD analysis project Ga0315288, IMG submission 203454) | Sediment microbial communities from Yellowstone Lake, YNP, Wyoming, USA - YL17G11_20 | ecosystem: Environmental > Aquatic > Freshwater > Lake > Sediment | place: USA: Wyoming | collected...
AGAGGGTCCCGGAATCGGGCTCACCTGGTAACCGGCCGCCAAAGCTGCGCGCACCAACTCGTATCCGGGATCCGAGAGGCCGGGGGTGCCCGCGTCGGACACCAGTGCCACGTCGCCTTGGGCCAGCTCGACGAGCACCCGGTCGAGCCGGACCAGCTTGTTGTGCTCGTGGTAGGAGATCAGGGGGGTGGTAATCCGGTAGTGGGAGAGCAGCTTGCGGGTGTGGCGGGTGTCCTCGGCGGCAATCAGCCGGACCTGGCCAAGGATGGTCAGGGCGCGCCGGGTCACATCCTCGAGGTTGCCGATCGGCGTCGCCACCAGGTAGAGGGTTCCCACGAGGCTATTGTAGCAGAAGGGAAAAGGGCCATGCCTCCCCGCCCCCTCGATCTCCCGCAATACCGAGAGGCTCAGGATGGCCCGGGATCACCCAGGGTGCCGAAATGATGGTGGAGAGGCGGGCTTGAGCAGACCGCCAAGAAGAGGGCCGGCTATTAAGCCGAGATCAGGCGGCTGGGGCTGGTCCGGCCTCCTCACCGCCCGTTTCCGAAATGCGGACAGCGACAGCCTGGGGCCCTTTCGGGGTGTCCTCAACGACGAAGCTCACCGGCTGCCCTTCTTCCAGGTTCCGATACCCCTCGCCCTCGATCCCGCTGAAGTGGACGAAGATCTCCTTGCTGGCGTCGTCCGGCGCAATGAAGCCGTACCCCTTCACCCGGCTGAACCACTTCACCGTCCCGGTCTTGCGATTGGCTGCGGACTCCATGCTGTGTTGCCTCCTCTGCCCTCGCTGCCCATCCGGGTCGCTATCCCGGCAAACGAAAACCGTCCGCACGCCTTTAGGCGCGGACGGAGGGACTTCAGGTGTGGCAGGACGACCCGGAGTGCATGAGCAGGGTCAGGATACCACAAGTGCAAGAGCACGTCAACGCGGCTGTCAAGCGGGACACACAACCGGGCCAGGACTCAGCGCCGGCCGACCTTCCACCAGTACCGCCCGCACCGCCAGGCGCCAACGGTGCGAATCCCGGGCCTAGTCGGAACCCTGGCAGGTGATCCGCATCAGCCGGAGCACGCCTCGCCGCAGGACCGACAGGTCATCCGGCTGCACCCACAAGCCTTGCCGGACCTCGTTGACATGCTGCGAGCCCTTGGTCTCGAGGCAGATCAGGTCACCCCATCCGTCGGCCTCACCGTCCATTCGCCCCAGCTTCCCTCGGCGCGGCGGGGCCAGGTGCTGGAGGCAGCATTCCGGCTTTTCCACAACAAGAGCGGGCGTCGCCCACCTCCCAGGAGAGCGTCAACACAGGGAATGCCCTGAAACGCCCGCGTCATTGCCAGGAGCTTGCGGAGGGACGCCTGCCCAGAGCCGCTCGGAAGAGAAGCACCCTTCCCCCCTAAAGGGAGATTGCATCACTTCGCGCGGAATAGCATAAGAGATGGGGCGACCTAGGGATCGTCATGCCACCGGGCAGGAAGATGGGCCTCTGCCGGTGTGGTGACAGGTCCGCCCTCAACACCGGAGGAATCGTCGGCCTCGATCGCCACGAGCACGGCGCGGGCCGTGACCCGCCAGCGGTACCTGTCGCGCGCCACATCGTAGTCCTGGCAGGTGACCAGGGTCAGCCACGAGCGGTCCTCGTGGCGGAAGACGTTCTGGTCATCCGCAGCCACCCGATTGACGGACCGAATCTCGTAAACGTAGCGCAGCCCCCAAGCATGGATCAGCACCCGATCACCGAAGCTCAGCGAATGCAGTTCGGCAAACGGTCCGGCCTGGCCTGTCGGCAGGATGACGTGACCCGTGATGACGCTGTTCCCGCTCCAAGTCGGGAAGGCGGTGCCGTTGAGGTAGCCAGCCTGGTCCCAGAGCCAGTTGATGTCCCATCCGCCAGCGGTTTGCGGCACGCCTACGATCGTCGTCCGCAGCCCGAGGCGAGGGATCTCCAACCACAGGTCGCCGTAGGTCACGTAGGCGTCTTCCTCGAGCTGCAGCGGGAGTCGCGTCACGCGTCCCGGGGCGAACCCGGTATCGGGGATCTCTACATTCCGCTCGACGATGGCCAGTGCTGCCGAGTCGAGGTTGTTGGTCGGGTCGGAATCGGGTGAGGTCGTCGTCAGCGTGACGTTGTTCGTCCCGCCCGGCGGGAGGGCCGTGCTGTTGACGACGGTGGTGATCGTGACCGTGTAGGTCTCTCCCGGCGACAGCGTGTCGAAGCCGAGGGTTATCGTATTGCCGACGACGTCGACCGTCGGGCCGACCGGCGTCACGACCACACTGTTGATGTCGAGGAAGGCCGGGATGGCATCGGTGGCCACGACGTTGTAGGCGTCGACGTTCCCGTTGTTGGTGATGATCAGGGTGAAAACGACGGTGTCGCCGATCGAGGCGATGGCCGGATCACCAGACTTGGTGACCGCAGGATCGGCCACCTGCACCGTGCTGGTGGAGGTGCTGGGTTGTGGCCACCGGATACCTCGCCCGGTTCGCTTTCACGAACTCGAAGATTCTGGCGGGATCGAGCCGGTCTCCCGTGCGAACCAGGCGGCGGCTTTTCCCGAAGGACACCGGGACGGTGTGCCCGGATTTCCCGCTCGAGGCGAAGCCGCTTGCCGAAGGTCGCGTCGCAGACGGAGAAGTTCCCCACACTCAACTGTGGTCAGGCCATCCTGGCGACGCCCTTCGTCAAGATCGGCCTGCTTCACCCAATTGCGGATCGTCGGCGCCGTGGGCCCGAACTCCCGGGCGAGCTCTTCAGGGCTGCGTCCCGCACGGACAAGCTCGACTAATTGCAGACGGTATTCCGGCGGATAGGCAGGATGTGTTCTCGGCATTGTGAACTCCTTTCACACAAGCATAAAGGTGTCCACGTTACCGGGTCAACTCCAGCTCATCGGATGCTCATCCTTGTTGATGCGCTAGTTCCACCAGCCCATCGGCAAGCTTCTGAAAACCCTGGGTCGTGTCAAAGAAGTCATCGAGACTGGTGAACAGGACATTGCGAATCTCGTTTGGCGAGGCGGGGTCTTGTTCGTAGGAGAAGAACGCAGGGGGTTGCAGCCATGAGCGGAGAGCGCTACGGCGAATTGCGCTTGGTGTGCCCACGATAGTCGGACGGCGAGGGGGGCGGCCGCGGTGCAGGCATGGCTGTCGGGGCACAGACCGCCGGTGCGCCAGCCGCCATGAACAGGCCCGTGATGACGCGGCGGACACGCCTCAGTGTCACCCGGGCTTGCCCCTGGGCGTCGGATGGAGTCTCGACACAGCTGGCTGGCACGGACATTGCCTCCTCCGTCTGAATGATGGCAAATGCTGCACCTGAGTGACGCGCGGCAGCGGGCAGGTGCCAACACCCGCTACGGGCGATGCAAGAAGCGGTGCCCACAAGCCAACCTGGCGGGCCATCTCCAGTTTGACTTGTGGATTGAAGTCAACATTCGGCCTGCCGCATGGGCCTGCGGACGAGACTACGGGCAGGATGGCTGGGTGACGGCCCCCGCCGCGATCCATGAGTAGTTGCACAGCGTCGGCATGGAGCGCAGGTAGATGTTGAAGGGTGCGTCGACGTCAGCGGTGTTGATCACGGCCCCGACCGCACGGGCCGGTATGACACCGGTCATGTTGGCGGCCATGTAGATGTCCACCGCGGACTGGACCACGGCCAGCTCGGCCGCCTGAGTGTTGGTCGCGGCGTCGGTGGTCAACCCTCCCAGGGAGAGGGTGACAATGCCGAACAGCACACCCAGGATGGCGATCGTCACCAGCAGCTCGATCAGAGTGAACCCGCCCTCGTCGTGCAAGATCCGTTTCATGTTGAACCTTCCTTTCTCCGGTCTCTCGAATGGCCGCCAGACCGAGGATAAGCGCTGGCGGATGCAATGGTCGTGGATCGACCTGTGGCCAGTGTACAATGAAGGCGCCCAGTTTGACCCTTACAGTCGGCTTACACCTCCTTCGTCCCGTGCTGCCGGGGCCATCGGGCCGGGTGCCAGCGATCCGCGTGGCCGGTACAGGAACCGGGCCGGACCCGCGGGATCACATCGCCCCCAGAGCCCGAAGGGCATCGGGGCTCGAGGCATACTCCTGCGCGGTCTCGGGCGTGATCTGTTCCGAGCGCAGCAGGTCGCGCAGTGATTGATCCAGGGTCTGCATCCCCGATTGCGATCCGGTCTGGATCACACTCGGCATTTGATGGGTCTTGCCTTCCCGAACCAGATTCCGGATCGGAGCCGTCGCCAGCATCACCTCCATGGCGGGGACGCGTCCGCTACGATCGGCGCGCGGCAGGAGCAGCTGGGCGAGGACCGCCTCCAATGTGAGCGAGAGCTGCATCCGGACCTGCGGCTGCTGGTGGGGCGGGAAGACGTTCACGATGCGATCGATGGTCTGGGGGCCGCTGTTGGTGTGCAGCGTGGAGAACACCAGATGCCCCGTTTCCGCCGCCGTCAGGCACGCCGCGATCGTCTCCGGGTCGCGCATCTCCCCCACCAGGATCACATCTGGATCCTGGCGCAAGGCCTGGCGGGTGGCCAGTGCAAAAGAGCGGGTGTCCACGCCCAGCTCGCGCTGGGTAATCACGCAACGGTCATCGCGATACAGGTACTCGATGGGATCCTCGACGGTGACGATCCGCCGCGGCTCGGTGTGGTTCAGATAGTCGATCATCGCCGCAAGGGTCGTGGACTTCCCGCTTCCGGTCGGACCGGTGACCAGGATCAGGCCGCGCCGCCGCAAGGCCAGCGCCGCGCACACCGCCGGGAGGTTCAACGAATCGAGCGAAGGGATCTCGAGCGGGATCCGCCGGAACGCCAGGCTGAGCCGGGAACGCTCGCGCGCGGCATTGACCCGGAAGCGGACCTCCTCGCCGAGCTGGTAGGAGAAGTCCAACTCCCAGTTGGCGTCGAAGGCCTCCTGCTGTCTCGGATCGGTGAGCGCCTCGAAGGCGCCCCGCATGTCCTCGGCGCTCCAGGGGACGCCCCCTTCGACCCGAAGGAGCTCGCCATGCACGCGGAGCACCGGGAGCGCACCCGACTTGAGGTGCAAGTCGGAGGCTCCCTGCGCGGCGGTGGTGTGGAGCAGTTCGCGGATGTCCATCTCAAACCCGAGACAGCCACCAGGTCAGGAGGCGGTCTCCATACAGGAGGGCGGCGAAGCCGGCCAGCGCCAGGTAGGGCCCAAACGCGACCGCATCGCCTCGGCGGACCTTGCCCGCAGCCAGCTGCCCGAGCGAGACCAGCCCTCCAACGACGAATGCCAGGAACAGCCCGACCACGACCAGCGGGTAGCCCAGTACCAACCCGAGGAAGAAAGACAGTTTCACATCGCCGAATCCCATGGCGCGCGGAGAGACCAAGGCGAGCAACAGCAGCGCACCTCCCCCGATCAGCCCGCCCAGCAGCAGGCTGAGGAGTCCGCGGCCGGGGGTGACGGCTGCGGCAGCGAGCGCCAGGGCGATGGCGGGGTAGGTCAGGCCATTGAGCACCCGGTGATGCTCGAGGTCGATCACACCGATCACGATGAGCAGGCAGGTGTAGGCGATGGCCAGTCCTGCCTGGAGCGAGAGGCCGAACTGTTCAAAGACCAGCAGAAAGGCCAGGCCGGTGCCGGCCTCCACGGCAACCACCCGTGCTGGAAACCGCGCGCCGCAGGTGCGGCATCGCCCGCGCAGGGCCGTGTAGCTCAGGACCGGGATGAGCTCCAGCGGGGACAATCTCCGTCCGCAGGCCTCGCACTGCGAGGGAGGACTGGAAAGCGACGCCCCGCGCGGCAGACGGTCGATACACACGTTCAGGAAGCTCCCCACGATGGTCCCAAGCAGGACGGCGAACACCAGGAGCACGGCGGCTTCGGTCACAGTCTGCACCTTATCGGATTCCCGAGCGCGGCAACCCCCCGATAGTGTCCTCGCGCCATTCGGGCCGCATTCATCATTCTGCTAGACCCTCTTCAGGGCCAATCCCACGTTGACGCTGTACGCCGCGATGGGCAGCTCAGCGGGATGAGTCAGCGGGCAAGCCGGCACCTGCACCGGCCCGGGATGACGGCGGGCAAGCAAGTCGAGGAACTCCTTCTTCTCGAACTCTTCGCCGGTCGCGTAGATCGCCGTCTCCGGGCTCAAAGGACGCCCCTTGTGGGCCTCGTTGAAGAACTTGGTCGTCCGGCCAAGCTCCTGCAGGAGCAACTCGAGGCGAGCCTCCGGGGTGGACCGCGTTCCCCCGAAGGGCACGGTGCGGACGATGGATGGCACGCCTTCCGAAAGCACCACGATGGACAGGCTGTGTTCCTCGAGATTCAGAATCAGCGCCGGATCGCCTTCGGCGAGCCGGGCGAGCGCCAGCGGCTTGATCTCCATGGCGTGCAGCCGGCGTCCCGCGGCGGCCAGGGCCTCCACCTGGCTGTCGATGGCCTCGCGCGGCACGGCCAGGGCGTAGACCTGCTGTTCCTCCCGTGAGCGCGAGACCACGTGCCAGGAGAGATCCATCTCCTCCAGGGGCAGCGGAATCTCCTGCCGGATCTTGTGCCGGACGGAGTCCTCCAGGAAGCGCTCCTTGACGGTGGGGAGCGTGAACACGCGAGCGATCGCCCGCAGGCCCGTGACGCTGGTCACTAGCCTGCCTCTCCCGGCCTGGTTTCGTTCGAAGAGGTCGCGGAGCGCGGCCCCGACGGTCAGCGGATCGTGGATCACTCCCATGCTCATCTGCTCGGCGGGAAGCCGGAGGGACTCCCAGTGCGTCACCTGCTTCTCGTGCGCCGCCAGAAGGCGTATGGTGCTTCCGTCGAAGTCGAGGGTCACGAGATTGCGTTTGAACAAAGGCGGGCTCCTCTTCGGCTCGGGTTACGAGGGTTCACTCGGCTTTCGCCAGCGTCACAACGTCCAGGCTGCACTCCCGCAGCGTCGGATGAATCACTACCGCCTGCACCCCCAATCCCAGGCTGCTGGCCTCCAGCCGGGCGATGTAGTCGAGGCACGACTGAAGCGTGCCGTCGGAGACAATGCGATGGGTCGAGACCTCTACCGGACCGATGGCCGTCTCCCGGATCTCGCCGGAGGCCCAGTGGATGCTCAGGACCTGGAGCGAGGGATCGTCCGCCAGTTGGTAGCCGGTCCGGAACACGTCGATCGGCGTGTCGACGGGCGGCAGGGCGCCCTCCAGCGCACGGACATGCTCCTCGGCAACCTGGAGCTCGAATTCGAGGTCCTGCCGGCGTTCGAGCTGCTGGCGCCGGAGCTCATCCAGGTTGCTGCGCAAGGCCTCGACCTGCTCTCCCAGCCGTTCGGTGGCCTGCACACTCAACAGCGCCGCGCCGAGCAGGATGCCGTTGGACAGGACCGCGACCAAGCAGGCCAGGAGCACAATCCGGACAGGGGTGATGGCCGACCGGCCCGGGGTACTAATCGCCATTGCGGCCTCCCCGAGGGGTCCCGTGCGCGGTGCCCGCGCTCTTGGGAGAAGCGAACCAGATCGTCATGGCGCGGGCGTACCTCCTCTCAGGAACAGGGTCATGGCGAACCGGAAAGCCGGGGAGGGGACCGGCGTGGGAGTAGGGGTCATCGGGGTAGGCGTGGCGCGGGCTCGGGTGGGTGTTGGCGTGGCGCGGGCTCGGGTGGTTGTTGGCGTGACCACGGGCTCGCCCTGCTCATCCAGGGTGATCCGGTCAATGGCCTCGACGCGGACGTCCTGGAACACTCCCGAGGCCTCCAGGCGCGCGGCCATGAGCAGGGGCAGGGTTTCGTCCAGCGACAGCCCCTCGACGAGCACTCCGTCTCCCTGATCGGCAACCCCGGTCAGTTCGATACCTTCCGGGGTCTCGGACACCAGCACGGTGAGGATCTCGGCCCAGAACGTGTTTCGGATGCCGATGCTCGACAGAGCCGCCTCCAGTTCACCCGCACGCGTCAGAGTGTCCTCGAGGCGTGCGGAGAGCGCCTCCAACTCGGCGGCACTGGGAGCGCTCTGTGTGGCCTGCTCCTGGAGGCGGGCGCTCTCATCTGCAAGTGTGCGGTACCCCGTAGAAGCCTGGGTATACCACTGAAAGGCGGGGATGAGCAGCGCCAGCAGGGAAAGCAGGAGAAGCCAGAGCAGGGCATCCAGCGTGGTGATTCTCCGCCGGCGGTGGCGCTCCGGGAGGAGATTCAGGTCCAGGCCTCGGTGCCTGGGTTTCGACCGTGAAATGTCCGGTTTCGTTCTCACACCTTTGCCTCGGCGGTCGGAGATGATCTGTCGGATGTGTGCCTCACTCGAGATCCCAGAACAGGATGGTGATTGCCGGGCCGCTAATCTCGATCCGGGTGGTGATGGTGCGCGCTCCGTTCTGGGCCACGAGGTCATATTGCGGTGGCTGTGCCCGGTGGCGCCAGAAGCTGTCGCCGTTGGCCCCGCGCAGGGCGTATACGTACACTCCGTCGGCGTAAGCGAGCGAACCGCCGTCGCCGACCGCGGCCGGCGCGCCCGTCAGCGTCACCCAGGTGTCGTCCGGGATGCTGTAGCGCCAGAATTCCGTCGTATCGTTCCCGCGGAACGCGAACAGGTAATCGCCCCCGGTATAGACCAAGGTGCCGCCGGCGCCGACTGCGTTCGGGGTCTGTGCCCGGAGCGACCAGCTGTTGGACAGGGTATCGTAGCGCCAGAATCCCTGCTGGCCGCCGCCCTGGAGCGCATAGATCCGGTTCCCGCCGGCGCCCGCCAGTGCGCCGCCCGCACGCACATTGCCGGGCGCACTGGTGCGCAACACCCACATGTTGAGCGCGACGCTGTAGCGCCAGAAATCGGAAGTGTTGTCTCCCCGGAAGGCGTACACGAAGCCCAGGTTGTAGGCAAGGGCGCCTCCATCGCGGACACGCTGAGGGGTCAAGGCCATCGCGGCCCAGCTGTTGCCAGAGGGCGAGTAGCGCCAGAATGTACTCTGGTTTCCGCCGCGGAGCGCGTACAGGTAGTTGGCGCCGTCCCATGCCAGGGCGGCGCCACTGCCGACATTCGAGGGTATGTCCGCCCGGGCGGCCCAGGCATTCCCAGCTACGCTGTAGCGCCAGAAGTCCCTGGTTCCGCACAGGGCGTAGAGATAGTCACCGCCGCCATAGGCGAGGGCGCCCCCGGGCTGGATCGTGGCCGGGGTGTTGGCGCGGTTGCTCCAGCCGCTGACTGCCAGAGCCATGGCGGTTACGGATGGGGAATACCCGTTCAGGCTCATCGCCGGGACGACCGGCACCGGGGTTAGGGGTACGGCATCGACCGCGCTGCGGAACGCCGGGTCGTAGCGCAGTTTCCAGATCCCGTACTCAGCGCCAGCGTCGAGCGCATATTGCCCGAGCAATGCCTGGTCTGCGGCGCGCGTCGCCAGCAGGCCGGTGCTGCTCCCGGAGAGCAGCGGGGTGATGAGGAGCAGGCCGACGGCCAGTACGATGAGCACCGCCGGGAGGGACTTCCCTGTCTCCTCCGCAACCAGGCGGCGGAGGCCGCCGGGCTGCAGGCCCGAGCTCGATGGCCGGGGCCGGGTCATTGTGCCCTCATGTTGAGCGTCAGCGTGCTGCTCGCCGACACGCTGTCGCTCGTCGAGGTAATGGTTATGGTCAGGCGGCTGCCGGAGACGGCGAAGGTCACGTCGCTCTGGATGGCGATGTGGCGGGCGACGGTCACCGTGGATTGCGGGACCCCGCCGGCGAGGTGCTGCCGCACCAGCGCCGTGTTACCGGGATCGTAGGAATAGCGATACTGAACCGAGAGATCGGGCCAGCTGAGCGTCCCGTACACGGCGCCCGCTCCGGGGCTGAAGCTCGCGGCCTCGTTCGCATCGCGCCCGATCCAGAGTCCGGAGTTCTGCAGGTCGTGCAGGACGGCCAGCCGACCGTTGCCCCAGTAGCTGATGGCGTAGAACTGGTAGACGGCGGACCCTAACATCGTCACCACCGCCGCGGAAATCGCCACGGCAATCAGGGTCTCGACCAGGGTCGCGCCCGAGTCGTCCCTCAAGCCCCGGAGGCGTCCTTTCGACAGGAGCGCGGTCGGTCGGCGAGCCCTCATCGGTCCACCTTGTACTCGGCCACCGAGAGGACGGGCTGGCCCTGGTGGGTGACGCCAACCGTGATCCGCTGCATCCGATCGTTGCGCAGCACGGTCGTGAAGGGGCCGTTGGGAGCGATCCAGTATTCGACGGTGACCGACAGGCCGTAGTCGGCGGGCGGGCTGACGGTCGGATAGGGCACGGCCGTCGGGTCGGCGCTGTAGGGTGCCTCCTGGATCCGCTCGAGCTGGGAGCGCGCCAGGTTCTCCGCGAACACGTGCTGATCGATCTCCCGGAGCCCGGAGGAGGCCGTCGCAATGGCCGAGAGCACGAAGGCGATCCCGATGGCCACGATGGCCAGCGCGACCAGCTCTTCCACCAGGCTGAACCCGCCCTCGCCATGGCGCCGCGGCACTCGGGCGGGGAAGGCGCACCCGCCCCGGGTCAGGGGGGGCGATTCGCCAACGGGGGGCCTTGCTTCTCGCCGCATGCCTGCCTCTATCGGATAGATCCCAGCAGCATGTACATCGGCATGATGACCGACACCGCCACAAACCCGACGATCCCACCCACGAAGATGAGCATGGCGGGCTCGAGCAGGCCGGTGAGCGACTTCAGGCTGCGATCGACCTCGACCTCGTAGAAGCCCGCCAAGGTACGCAGGTGCCTGTCCAGCGTGCCCGTCTCCTCGCCGACGCGCACCATCTGGGAGAGCAGGCCGGGAAACCAGCGCACACGGGCCAGGGGCTCGGAGAGCCCTCTGCCCTGCAAGGTCTCGTGCCGGAGGTCCTCCAAGGCCTGGCGCACGACGACATTCCCGAGCGTCTGGCTGGTCAGCTCCAGGGAGTCGGGGAGCGTCAGTCCCGCCTGGATCAATGTCGCCAGGGTCCCGCTGAACCTCGCGACCGCTCCCTGGATGTTCACCGTGCCCAGCACCGGGAGGCGCAAGAGCGCCGCGTCCCGGACCCGGCGGCCTCGGGCGGTGCTGAAGTACCAGAATGCGGCCGCGGCCAGCACGACGGCAGCGATGAACATGTGCAGGCGGTAGGTGGTCGTGAAATGGGTCAGGGCCAGGAGGAATCGTGTGGGCCAGGGGAGCTCGGCCCCGAACTCGTCGTACAGCCGCAACAGCGGCGGAAGGGTGAAGTTGACGATGATCAGGACGACGCCGAAGGCCATCAGGACCAGAAATGCCGGGTAGGCCGTTGCGTCCCGAACCCGTCTCGCGACGGATTGCTCCTTCTCGAGGTAGGTCGCGAGCTGGCTCAGGATGACACCGATGTTGCCGGTCTGCTCCCCCACCTGGACCATGCGCGTGTACAGTTCGGGGAAGACCTGCGGATGCTGGGCAAGAGCTACCGACAGGGGAGTGCCGGTGCGCACTTGCTCCAGCACGCGCCCCAGCACCTGGCGAAGCGAACGGTGAGACGATTCCTCGGCTAGGAGTTGCAGGGCGGGCACAATCGCGATCCCGGAGTCGACGAGCGTCGCCAGCTGCTGAGAGAACACGATCACATCCCGGCGGCGGGGCCCGAAGTAGCTCGGGAACCAGCGGGCAAGGTCAAAGCCGCCTCGGACCGGTTTCAACTGGACGATGGTCCAGCCCCAGTCCCAGAGGACGCGCTCGGCCGCAGACTCGGTGTCGACATTCAGGACACCGCGCTTCTGGCCTTCGTCGCGGCTGACGGCCAGGTAGCGATAGGGCATGGCCGCGCCTCAGCCGCGGTGGCCGCTCCCGCGCGGCCTACCCGAGGGTGTAGACATTCCGCATCACCTCGCCCAGGGTGGTTGTCCCGTCCCTGACTTTGAGCATCGCATCGCGGCGCATGGTGATCATCCCTCCGCGCACCGCCTCGCTTTCTACTTCGGCGACGACGGCGCCCTCCAGCAACATCCTGCGGATGGCAGGGGTCAGCGCCATGACCTCGAACACGCCGGTGCGCCCCTGGAAGCCGGTGTGATTGCAGTAGGTGCAGCCCTCGCCGACGCGCACCTCGCCCAGGAGCTCGCCCATCTCCGCCTGGTACGCCGCCTGCTCTTCAGCGGCCGGTTCGGTGGTGTGCGCACACCGCGTGCACACCTTGCGCACCAGACGCTGGGCCACCACCCCTACCACAGCCGAGACGATCAGGTATCGCTCGACCCCGACGTGGGCGAGCCGGTATAGGGCGCCGGCGGCCTCATTGGCGTGGATCGAGGAGAGCACCAGGTGGCCGGTGAGGGCGGCCTGGATGGCGGCCTCCGCCGTCTCGGTATCCCGGACCTCTCCGACCATGACCACATCCGGGTCGAGACGCATGGTGCCGCGCAGGCCGGAGGCGAAGGTGATCTCGGCGGCGCGGTTCACCTGGATCTGGTGGATCCCCTGGAAGTTGTACTCGACCGGGTCCTCAATGGTCATGATGTTCATCCGCTCCCGGTCGAGCTGGCTCACCGCCGCGTAGAGGGTCGTGGTCTTTCCGGATCCCGTGGGGCCGCTCACCAGGACCATGCCGTAGGGGGAGTGGATCATCCGGCGCAGCACGGCCAGGGACTCGTCGTGCAGCCCCAGGCCGGTAAGGTCCAGGATCGACTCGGAGCGTCCGAGAACGCGCAGGACTGCCATCTCGCCCCAGGTCGTGTCGCTCGTGGCCACCCGGAAGAAGACCTCCTCGCCGCGGATGCGGGCGGCGAACTGGCCGTCCTGAGCTCGCCGCCGCTCGGCGATGTTCATCCCCGCCAGGACCTTGATGCGCGAGAGCAGGGCCCCGTGGCTCACCCGGGGCAGGCTCAGCGTGTGGTGCAGGATGCCGTCGACCCGCAGGCGGACGTGCACGGCCTCGCGGTCCGGGCCGATATGGATGTCGGAGGCGCGGTCGCGGACCGCCTGCTCGAGAAGCATGTCCACCGCCCGCACGATCGGGTCCTCGCCGACGGCCTCGCCCGCCGCGCCCACCTCGGCTGCCGGCGCTTCCGGCGAGGCGGCGTACTCGGCGACCTCCCGCTCGATGGCGCGATGGGCCTTGTAGTACAGGTCGATGGCCGCATGGATGTCTGGCCCCACTCCCACCGTCGGATGGATGTTGACGCCGGCCAGGGCGGAGATTTCCTGAATCACCTGCACGTCCGTCGGATCCTGCATGACCAGACCGAGCGCCCCGTCGATGAAATCGAGCGGTATCAGATGATGGCGGCGGGCAGTCTCCTCCGGAACCAGTCGCAAGGCCCCCGGCTGGACGCTGTGGCGCTTCAGATCGATGAAGGGCAGATTGAGGTGGACGCTCAGGGCGGTCGCCAACCCCTCTTCGTCCAGGATACCGTCTTCCACCAGAATCCTGCCGAGCCGCCGGGAGTCGCCGTCCGCCTGCTTGGCCAGGGCCTGGCGCAATTGCTCCGGCGAGACCAGCTTCGCCTCCAGCAGGACTTGCCCCAGAGCGGGGGCTGCCTGACCGGAGCGTGGAGCGGATGAACCCATCATCTCGGCTGCCTCATCGACCATGATCCTTGGGCCGGGGTGACCGCACGATCGGTCGGCCCGATCCAGCGGGATCCAGACCTTTCCCGGTCCGGCTTTCGAGCAGTGGGTCGGGCCTCACGCCGCGGAGGGTGCCCCCGTGCCCACCGCGCCGCGTGCATCTCTGCCCGGACACGCCTCAGTTCCTTTTCCGCCGATTCGATCGGCTGGCTTCCAGGTACTTCTCGAGCATATCGACCGAATACCGTCGATGGCCGCCGGGGGTGCGGAACGGACGGAGCAGCCCCTGTTGCTCAATCCGACCCAGCGTGTTCAGACTGATCCCGAGGTACTCAATCGCTTCCCGTGCAGTAAGCAATCGTTGGCTTTCGGCCATTCCCTTCGGCTCCTCCAGATCACTCGGCCGTGTCTTCTGAGTTCAGTTGTCGGCGCCCGGCGCCGGACGGGCATCGACTTGTGTGGGTTTGGTGTGGTTTGGCTTTGTTCCACGATGATAGGCTATGCTCGGCTGTGTTTCTATGGGAATCAGGTCCCCTCTGTCCCGGTTGCACGCGTGATGCCAGAAAGGCTCTGCCAGAAGTGGCCCCACCTGACAGCCGCGCCCCAGCAGTGGCGGGTGGGGGAGGAGGTCAGGAAGAAGGCGTGGGGCTCCGGGGGGCTTCGCGAGCGATCCGGATCCGTCCGGCCCTCGACTTCTGCCGCACTGCCGATAATGTCTCATGGTGTGGTGTTAGCATGCTCAGACCAACCGGGGGGACGCCTCCGGGTTGGGGCCGGGCACGTCTGGGAGGATACTGCCCCTGTTGGGGAACGGGGACGTGTGCTCCGGGTGCGCTGCGTCAGGGGCGGTCGTGAATTTCCTGCGATGCATCGAGCAAGCCCGTAGTGATGTTTGACCGCCCGTTCGACGTGCTCAACTGGGAGGGCCGGGTTGGCCCAGCCCGTATCTGCGTATGAAGTTCGGACCCCCAAAGAGGACGCGCCCGGCTGGTCCTGATCCAGTTCGGTCAGGGGTCCCATAGGGAGGGCGGCCATGGGCGTTCCGGATACATCCCCGCAACGCTAGATCGGTCTCGATATCCGCAAGCACTACCTGATCGTCGTCGGAGTCGTTCCGCATGGGGCACGGGTGATCGGTCCGCAGCGGGTTGGGTGACTCAAGTTCGAGGCTTGGGTTGAGCGGCATCTGACGGACCTAGACGCTGTGATCCTGGAGATGACGGCCAATGCATACAGCGTCTATGACGACCTACGCCCGTATGTGCACTCGGTGACGATTGTCCATCCGCCCCATGTGGCACTCATCGTCCGCGCCCAGGTCAAGACGGACCGGAAGTCTGCCTTGACCTTGGCTCAACTTCATGCGGCGGGGTTCTTGCCGGGTGTCTGGGTGCCACCCCTATCGGCGCGAGACCAGCGCGGCCTCGTGGCGCAGCGAGCCATGATGGTGCGCCTGCAAACCCAGGTCAAGAACCGATTGCACGCCGTCCTGAATCGAGGGCGATTGCGGCTACCTCCAGGAGATCCATTTGAACCGGCAAAGCGCGAGTGGTGGATGCAGCTGCCTCTGACCGCAGTGGAGCGTACTCGTGTTGAGTGCGACCTGGAAACGCTTGCCTTTGTCCGGCGCCAGATCGGACACCTTGATGGAGGTTTGACGGTGCAGGCGACCGAGGACGATCGGTTCCTTTACCTGCTGCCGCTGCCGGGCATCAATCCTACGACGGCCATGACGGTCCTTGGTGCCATCGGGGATGTCTGGCGTCTTCCCACAGCCAGACAGCTAGTCGGTAATTCCGGGCTAGGGGCTCGAGCGCACGACAGCGGCCAAATGCATGTCTCAGGCGGCATGACCTGCGCACGGCGTTGATTGAATCGGCTCATGTTGCGGCCAACACCCATCCGCACAGGAAATCGAGTAGGGAGGATGGGTTGCCCATCCTCCCTCTCACACCACCGGACATGCGGGTCCGCATCCGGCGGTTCGTCGGGGAACATGCAGTTGGTGGTAGTACTCGGTGAGGG
>Ga0315288_10005938_pt1 | contig 15476 bp, 11 predicted proteins | sample YL17G11_20_MG_FD_203454 | JGI IMG/M metagenome (GOLD analysis project Ga0315288, IMG submission 203454) | Sediment microbial communities from Yellowstone Lake, YNP, Wyoming, USA - YL17G11_20 | ecosystem: Environmental > Aquatic > Freshwater > Lake > Sediment | place: USA: Wyoming | collected...
CGCATCCATCAGCTTCCATATCCCACTGCACCACTGACAGTCCGGCTTCCCACACCCGCACTCCAACGCCTTCAACGCACTGCCCCGTATCACCGGCGTCTCATCCCCAGGAAAACCATACCCGCTCAGAAGCTCTCTCACCTCCAACTCCACCAGATCCAAAAGCTCCGGATCATCCACCGCGTCTACCTTGTTCAAAAAGACCACGATCGACGGCACCCGAACCTGCTTCGCTAACAACACATGCTCCCGCGTCTGAGGCATCGGCCCATCCGCCGCCGAGACCACCAAGATCGTCCCGTCCATCTGTGCCGCACCCGTGATCATGTTCTTGATGTAGTCCGCATGCCCCGGACAATCGATGTGCGCATAGTGCCGCTTCGCCGTCTCGTACTCTATGTGCGCTATCGCGATCGTCAACCCCCGCTCCTTCTCCTCTGGCGCCTTGTCGATCTGGTCAAACGCCATATAGCTCGCAAATCCCTTCGTCGCCAAGACCTTCGTGATTGCTGAGGTCAACGTCGTCTTCCCATGGTCCACATGACCTATCGTCCCCACATTCACGTGCGGCTTTTTCCTCTCAAATTTCGGCTTCGACATGGCTCTTCTCCTCCTTGTACATCCTTGCGCGCCCTCAGGCGACCCTTTTATCTTGAGAGAGAACTTCCTCACTCACAGACTCTGGGACAGGACTGTAGTGCGAGAATTGAAGGGTAAACGTGGCCCTTCCCTGAGTAAGAGACCGAACATCGGTCGCATAACCAAACATGTTGGCAAGAGGGACCTCTCCTGCGATCACACTCGTCCCCTTCCGGTGTTCCACTCGGGTGGTCTTGCCTCTCCGGCTATTCAGATCACTAATGACCTGGCCCATAAATTCTTCAGGCGTAATGATCTCAATCGCCATGAGAGGTTCCAGAAGGATGGGGTGGGCTCGCCGTGCACCGTCCTTGAATCCCATCGACGCAGCAATCTTGAATGCCAATTCGGAGGAGTCCACGTCATGGTAGGAGCCGTCGATCAGAGTGACTTTCACATTGACCATGGGGTAACCGGCTAGCACCCCTTTCTCCGAGGCCTCTTGGACCCCTTTTTGTACTGAGGAGATATATTCCCTCGGAATGGCTCCTCCAACAATTCGGTTGACAAATTCAAAGCCCTTGCCCGGCTCCTGAGGTTCAAGGGTCAGCCAAACATGACCATACTGGCCTCTCCCTCCAGATTGACGCACGAACCGCCCTTCGGATTTGACCGTCTTCGTGATCGTTTCCCGATAGGCCACCTGAGGTCGACCCACATTCGCCTCTACCTTGAACTCCCTTAAGAGCCGATCGACGATGATCTCCAAGTGAAGCTCTCCCATCCCTGAGATGATCGTCTGCCCTGTTTCTTCTTCAGTTCTCACTTTAAAGGAGGGATCTTCCAGGGCGAGCCTATTGAGAGAAAACCCCAATTTTTCCAGATCGCCTTGGGTCTTGGGTTCGATCGCAATGGAGATGACTGGCTCAGGGAAACTGATCGATTCGAGTACGATCGGTTGTTTCTCACTGCAGATGGTGTCGCCAGTCGTCGTGTATTTGAGACCCACGGCAGCGAAGATATCTCCGGCGGAGGCTTCCTGAATCTCCTCCCGCTTGTTGGCGTGCATCTTCAGGAGACGGCCAATCCGCTCTCTCTTCCCTTTGGTCGGATTAAGGACCGAGTCTCCTGATCTGAGAGACCCGGAATAGATTCGAAAGAATGTCAGCTGACCCGTATAGGGGTCATTCATGATCTTGAAAGCGAGAGCGGAAAGAGGATGCCCGTTCCTCGCAGAGAAACTCAACTCTCCCCCCCGCAGATCCACTCCTTTCACTGGCGGAACATCCAGGGGAGAGGGAAGGTAATCGACAATGGCATCGAGCAGAGGTTGGACGCCTTTATTCCGAAAAGCCGCACCGCAGAGTACAGGTGTTCCCTTGAGTTGGAGCGTCGCGTGTCTCACGGCCCGCCTCACATCCTCCTCTGGGACATCTTTTCCCTCAACAAATTTCTCCATTAAGGACTCATCCCACTCCGCCAGCCTTTCGACCAAGAGCTCCCTGTACCGACGTGCCTCTTTCAGACAACTCTCAGGAATAGGTGCGACCTCGAACTTGTCTCCGAGACCCTGAGGATCATAGAAGGTCGCTTTCATGGAAACGAGGTCGATGGTCCCTTGAAAACCGTCTGCCTTCCCCACGGGGATTTGGAGCGGAAGAGGGACGGTATGAAGGCGATCTACCATCATCTTCAGACATCCCTCGAAATCGGCTCCTGTTCGATCCATCTTATTAATAAAGGCGACTCTGGGAATCCCATATCGGTCGGCCTGCTTCCAAACCGTTTCCGACTGAGGCTCAACACCTCCCACGGCACAGAAGACTGCAACCGCTCCGTCGAGGACGCGAAGCGAACGCTCCACCTCGATTGTGAAATCCACGTGTCCCGGCGTGTCGATAATGTTGATTCGATGGTCTTTCCAAAAGCAGGTCGTTGCCGCAGAGGTGATCGTAATTCCTCGCTCCCTTTCCTGCTCCATCCAGTCCATCGTTGCAGACCCTTCATCCACTTCTCCCATCTTATAGGTCACACCGGTATAGTAGAGAATCCGCTCGGTCGTCGTCGTCTTCCCGGCGTCAATATGGGCCATGATTCCGATGTTCCGTGTTTTTTCGATTAAAACCTGATCTGCCACGAATGAACCTCAGCAAAAAAATCATGGAGTAATGGAGTTATGGAGTATTGGAGTGATGGGTATTTTCATCAAGAGTACTTTCAAATCTCTTAACCCATTATTCCATTACTCCATCACTCCACCACTCCGCTTATTCTGATCTTCTACCAGCGGTAATGGGCAAAAGCCTTGTTGGCTTCTGCCATCTTATGAGTATCCTCTTTCTTCTTGATGGCCGCCCCACGGTTATTGGCGGCATCCATCAACTCTGCAGAAAGCTTCTCCTGCATGCTCTTCTCTGGCCGTGCCTTGGCATAGTCGATGATCCAACGGATGCACAAGGCCGTCTTTCTCTCCGGCCTCACCTCTATAGGAACCTGGTATGTGGCTCCTCCGACCCTTCGCGGTTTCACCTCGATCAAGGGTTTTACATTATCCATTGCCTGCTTGAACGTCTTTAATGGATCAGAATGGATCTTCTCTTTGATGAGGTCGAGGGATCCATAAAAGACCTGCTCCGCCACACTCTTCTTCCCCTGTCGCATGAGCCCATTGATGAATTTGGCAATCAGGACATCTTGATATTTTGGGTCGGGGATAATCTGTCTTTTTCTGACTTCTCTCTTTCTGGGCATGCTCGTCCCTCTTTATTTTCCAGTCATAGGTTGTCCGTTTGGAAAAGGCGCTACTTGGGTCTCTTGGCTCCGTACTTTGAGCGGCTCTGTTTCCGGTCTTGAACACCCACCGAATCCAGGGTCCCACGAATGATGTGATACCGCACTCCTGGAAGATCCTTCACTCTGCCTCCCCGGATGAGGACCATGGAATGCTCCTGAAGATTGTGGCCAATGCCGGGAATGTAAGTCGTTACCTCAATACCGTTCGTTAGACGAACACGGGCAACCTTGCGAAGGGCAGAGTTAGGTTTCTTTGGGGTAGATGTGTAAACACGAATACACACACCTCTCTTCTGGGGAGAACCCGTGAGAGCAGGCGCAGATGTCTTTGGCTTTACGGGTCTCCTACCTTTCTTCACCAATTGATTTACCGTGGGCATGTTTCCTCTCGCTTCTGAATCGAAAACGAATCAATTCAATAGGTTACAGGCGATAAATTTATAAAAAGGCTGACAAAAGAAAAACTTAATAAATTTACACGATATATCATGATTTGTCAAGCTTTTTTTGTTCTTCTCCGTCAGAATTTCTTAAGCCCTATATCGAGGAGTAAGAAACAATTTCAATACAAGATATGGCCTCATCTTCTTGGGCATCAGGAGCATGATCTGCCTCTGAAGAGGGAAATCGCCCATTCCGTATCTCGACGGGACGAATACGACTGTGTTGAATGCTCTTATGTTTTAGACTGTTTCGCCATGGGGTTTCGAGTGCTACAGGGCAAGCCGCATCCACACTTTCCGCAGACGTCGCTCGTCTCGAGGTCGGAGAAATACCCTTCATTCCTTAGCAGATGTCGGTTACAGGCGTGACGGTCAAACCGATCGATGAAGAGCGCATCGTAAATACAGTGGTCCACACAGACCGAACACTCGGCGGCTCCGCCGAAGTGAAGGCAGAATTCCTGGCCTGGTCGAGGGGTGGGTAAAAGGGCTGCCTCTGTGACCAAAGAACCAAAACGACCACAACAGCCCTTCTCGGTGATGAGCCATCGGTTCAGACCGAATCTACCGAGGCCTGCAATAAAAGCAATGTGACGATGGGACCAGTCGCTCATAAGAACGGCCGGGTCATAATTGTGGGTGGGAGGAGCAAAGACTGCCCTGCAGCCCCCTGTCTCCAGAAGGTTCCTCAAATACTCGGCCAATTCACTGATCAGGCGGTTTGTTTCAACATACGCCACTGCCCAGCTGCGAGCAGGATAGAAACCCGCCTGGTCGTTTTCTTTCTGCAATGCGTTTTCAAAGGGAATGAAAAAAGCGACCACTGTCCGGGCGGATGGAAGGAGTTCCCGAGGCAGCGCGTGACTGGGTCGGACCACTTCTTTGAGCTTTGAGAATAGAGGGTCATCCGCAGACGCAAAACCCACCAGCGGTTTCTTCCATTTCGTCACAATGGGCACTTTTTCCGCATAGCCTCTTACGAATTGAACGATCTCCCTGATGATGTGTTTCTGATCCATGATCCTGTTTTCCTTCTCCGAAACTGAAGCTCCCCGCGCTGTACGCATGGACGTTCACTCAAGGATTTCCAGTTGGGCATAGGCAACTTTTAGACGCTTGACACCCACCGTCTGAAAAATGATCGTGGCCTTCTGATCCTCGTTCGTCCCTTCCACCGACCGTACCCTTCCCACGCCAAATTTGGAGTGTTTGACCTTCATCCCGATCTTGAGGGGATAGAAACCTTCCGGACTGAGAGACCACTCCTCGGAGGGAGGCGAAGGGAGCTCCTGCTCACGATAGTTCCTGAAGACATCGGAGGCATGAGAAGGTTCATTCGTCTCGTGTTGCCCGAAATCTGCAAAGGGTTCTTCAGACCAGGATCGGTCTTCTTCGGGCTTCGGTTCCTCGACGTCCATCATCTCGGATGGAAGTTCTTCGAGAAAGCGAGAAGGGAGATTGGCACGTCCCACTCCGAAGGTGGATCGACGTTCTGCCCGTGAGAGGAAAAGCTTCTCCTTTGCCCGGGTGATCCCCACGTAGCAGAGCCTGCGTTCTTCTTCTAGGTCTTCAATCTCTTCTCCCCTCCGGTAGTGGGGAAGAAGTCCTTCCTCCATGCCGACGATGAAGACCACGGGAAACTCGAGTCCTTTTGCACAGTGTAACGTCATCAACGAGACTCGGTTTCCCTTGTCCTCGTAAAGGTCGATATCGGATACCAACGAAACCTTATCCAGAAAGGTTTCAAGGGACACCTCCTCTTCTCCGTGTTCAAATTCCATCATCCCGCTCACCAATTCGTCGATGTTCTCTGCTCGGGAGAGGGCCTCGTCTGTTCCTTCCTCCTTGAGACGATCGAGGTATCCTGTTTTGGTGAGAATCGATAGGATCAATTGACTAAGAGAGAAATCAGAGACATCCTTTCGGAATTCTTCCATCATTTGGATGAACGCGTCAATCTTTGTCTTTGTCGCAGAAGAAAGCCAGTCCTCCTTCAAAGCCTCTTTCAATCCCTCGTAAAGGGTGAGCCCCTTTTCTCTACAGAGTGTTTCGATCCTTTCTAATGTTTTCTCTCCAATCCCTCTGGGAGGGATATTGATGATCCTCTTCAAGCTCAGGCCATCGGAAGGGTTGGCGATCAGTTTGAGGAACGCGAGGATGTCCTTGATCTCTTTCCGCTCGTAAAACTTGACTCCTCCCACGATGACATAAGGAACCTGTTGTTTGACCAGCTCCTCTTCAACGGGGCGGGATTGGGCATTGATCCGGTAAAAAATCGCAACATCCCGATAGGCTCTCCCGGAGGTCATAGCTCCCTCTGGAGGAGGTGAAGAGGGATGGCATTGTTCCAAGACTTTCTGAACCACAAACCGTGCTTCCTCCGCTTCATCCTCGGCTGCATGAAAGGTGAGAAGCTCTCCCTCCGGGTTCTCTGTCCAGAGGGCCTTCTCTTTTCGAAACCGGTTTCTTCGAACAACATGATTGGCCGCCTGCAGGATGTTCTGGGTGGACCGATAATTTTGCTCAAGAGTGATGATTTTCGTTTTCGGAAAGTCCTTCTCAAAATTAAGAATGTTCCCGATCTCTGCCCCTCTCCAACGATAGATAGACTGATCATCGTCCCCGACCACGCAGATATTCTGATGTCTTTCCACCAGACGTCTGATCAGATGATACTGAATGAGGTTGGTGTCCTGGAATTCATCCACCATCACGTATCGGCAGAGATCCTGATAGGATGTCAACACCTCTGGAAACCGATGGAACAGGATCGCAACGAAATGGAGGAGATCCTCAAAATCCAGGGCATTGTTTCTGCGAAGGTTTTCTTGGTATCGTTGGTAGACCAGCGCCAGACGTTTTTGAAAGATGTTAAACTGGGAGGGCTTGTATTGGTCCGGAGTGATCCCGTCGTTCTTCAATTTTCCGATGGTCGCCAGAAATGCCCGGGGAGGATACGTTTTGAAGTCCAGATCCAATTCCTTCATCACCGTCTTCAGATGCCGTTCTTGATCCTGTTCATCATAGATGACAAAACTCTTGTGAAACCCCAAGACGTCAATATGCCTCCTCAGAATACGGACACAGGCCGAATGAAACGTCGAGATCCAGGCCCCTTTTGAGGAGGCTCCGAGAAGGTGGTCAACCCGTTCCCGCATTTCATCCGCTGCTTTGTTTGTGAATGTTACCGCCAAGATGTTCCAGGGGGGTACTCTTTTTTCCTCGATCAGGTACGCAATGCGGTAAGTCAAAACCCGTGTCTTTCCGCTTCCCGCTCCTGCAAAGACGAGGAGCGGGCCCTCGGTTTCCAGGACGGCCTTCTGCTGGACAGGATTGAGAGCGTTGAGCAATGACATCATCTTCTAATTATTAATGGTCAATGATCAATGGTCAATGGAAAGAGAACGTTCGCTGTAAGCATTCAGTCGCGGGTGGCGACCCGACCAGTGTGGTCTTCTCCGCACCCCTGCACGGCGGGTCTTCAGACGAATGAGTAACCGGACCTGCGAAGCTGCGAGATCGCTCTCAAGGTATTTCGCTTCTTCAGTTAGACAGGCAAAGGTACCGCCACAGGGTTTCTCCGAAGACCGCACTGGCCCGCCCGCCTGTCACTTTTCCACCCTCGACTGAGAAGCTTTGAGAAAATTGGACGTTTGGAAAAAAAGATCATTCGCCCGTAAGGACGAGGCTCTTGGAAAAACTTTAGACCTGCCTGCGCGAAGCCGCTTCGGCGAAGGCAGGGCGGCACCTTTAACACTTAAACCAAACAAGCATCAATACTAACAACTCCGAAGATTTGCTACCGAAAAAGGCTATCCTACTTATAATGCTCCGCGATTCTAAAGTTTTGGATAGAGACTCGACCTGAGAGGGCGAAGAAAAGAACAGACCAATTTTTTCAATCATTAAGGTCTGAATGGTTACCGTTCGCTTTCCAAGGATTCGGAGAGGGTCGCTCGAATCCGAGTCCTACTGCTTGTCAGTGTTATTCCACCGTGACGCTTTTGGCCAGATTCCTCGGCTGATCAACATCGGTTCCCTTAAAGTCAGCCATATAGTAAGCGAGCAACTGAAGAGGCAACGTAAGGAGGATGGGAGTGAGTGAAGGGAGGGTTTCTGGGATGACGATGATATCTTCCACCTTCTTCTCGATCGCTTGATCCGACGGAGAAACGAGGGCGATCACCTTTCCCTCTCTCGCTTTCACTTCTTCGATGTTTGAGACAATTTTGTCATAAACGTCATTCTTGGTTGCAAGGGCGATCACGGGCATGTCTCGGTCAATGAGGGCAATGGGACCATGCTTCAATTCTCCGGCTGGATATCCTTCGGCATGGATATAAGATATCTCTTTCAACTTCAGAGCGCCTTCCAGTGCAATGGGGTAGTTAATCCCCCGCCCCAGATAGAGAAAGTCCTTTGCCTGGAGGTACTTCCTGGCGATCTCGGCCACATGCTTCGAGGACTTAAGCGTCTCCTCCATCCGATGGGGAATCTTGATCAATTCTTCGAGCAGGGTCTTCCCTTCCTTTTCAGAAATCGTGCCCAATTCTCTTCCGATGCGCACGGCGAGAAGAAAAAGAATGACGAGCTGGGTGACGAAAGTCTTCGTAGAAGCCACACCGATTTCTGGTCCGGCATGGGTGTAGATAACATGATCGGAATCTCTGGCTAAGCTCGATTCAACCACGTTGCAGATGGAGAGCGTCTTCGTCCCCTTTCGTTTCCCCTCTCTCAAGGCAGCCAGGGTATCCGCCGTCTCGCCCGACTGGGAGATGGCCACCATCAAATCATGCTCCCCGAGGATGGGATTTCGGTACCGGAACTCCGAACCAATGTCGGCTTCCACTGGAATACGGCACAAGTCTTCGATTAGGAATTTCCCCACCAGGGCCGCATGATACGATGTGCCACAAGCGATCAGAATGATCCGATGGATCTTCTTTAAGGTGTCTCGATCCAGCTGGACATCATCGAGGATCACGTCGCCTTTCTCTTCAGAGAGTCGGCCGCGAATCGTATCGGTCACAGCCCTCGGCTGCTCAAAGATCTCCTTGAGCATAAAGTGTTTGTAGCCACCCTTTTCCGCCATGAGGGGGTTCCAGTTGACGTGTTTCGGTTCTCTGGAAACCTCCTCTCCATTGACGTTGGTGACACTCACTCCTTTGGAAGAAAGCACCGCGATGTCGCCATCCTCCATGAAAATAAAGCGTCTCGTATAGGGAAGAATCGGAGGGACGTCGGAAGCAAGGAAATACTCCCCTTCGCCGAGACCAATGACGAGGGGAGCCTCATTTCTGGCACCGATCAAACACCCCTGGTCACCCTCACAGAGGATCCCCAGGGCATAGGAGCCTTTGACTTTCTCTAGGGTCATTCGCACGGCCTCGGGGAAAGAGTGTCCTTCTCCAATAAATTCATCAATGAGATGGGCCACGATCTCTGTGTCCGTTTCAGAACTAAAGACATGACCTTTCCTTGTAAGGAATTCCTTCAAGGGAAGGTAATTTTCAATGATACCGTTATGAACAACGGCCACTTTGCCCGCCTTGTGAGGATGGGCGTTTTCGTCTGAAGGCTTTCCATGTGTGGCCCACCGCGTATGTCCGATCCCCACTCTTCCGTCAAAGGCCTCCTGTTCAATAAGTTCCTCCAGCCGGGCTAATTTCCCTACCTTCCTACGGATTTCAATCTTTTCCTTCTGAAAAACGGCAATGCCTGCCGAATCATAACCCCTGTACTCGAGCCGTTTCAGGCCCTCGATCAGGACCCTGGTCGTTTCCCTCGGGCCAATATATCCGATGATCCCGCACATGGTTTAGTTCTTCTCCTTTTTCAGTTTTGCACGACGAAGCTTTGTCTTCTTGTCCCACCCTTTGATATTCTTCTGCGGGACTCGGCTGATGGCAAGAGCTCCATCGGGGACATCCTTCGTAACCGTGGCCCCTGCACCAATGGAGGCATCATTTCCGATCTTCACCGGAGCCACTAATTCCACGTTCGAACCCACAAAGACTCGATCGCCGATGATCGTCTGATGCTTCTCAAAGCCGTCGTAATTGCACGTGATCGTCCCCGCACCAATGTTGACGTCTTCCCCTAGGGTCGAGTCACCGATGTAAGCGAGATGGTTTGCCTTGGTTCCTTTCCCGATCACCGACTTCTTAACCTCTACGAAATTCCCAATCTTCGCCTTCGCTCTAATCTCGCTCAAAGGCCTGAGATGAGCGAAGGGTCCGATGTTCGCTCGATCCTCAATCTTGCTTTCTTCAATGACGGAGCTGGAACGAACGGTCACCTCGTTGCCCACGATCGTATCGGAGATGACCGTATTGGACTCAATGATGCACCTTTCACCGATCCTTGTTCTGCCCTGAAGGAGACAATTAGGGAACAAGACGGTATCTTTTCCCACCTCCACCCCTTTGTCCACGTAGGTTGTCCTTGGGTCAACCACGGTCACCCCCGAGAGCATCAGGGCTTTCATCTTTTCCTGTCTCAGCATTTCATCGGCAATCGCAAGGTCGATGCGGGTGTTGATCCCCATCACCTCTACGGGATCTTTCACTTCATAGGCAGAACATTTTAACCCTTTTCTTCCTGCGATGTGGACGAGATCGGTCAGATAGTATTCACCCTGTGCATTTTCACGTCCAATTTCTTTCAACCCTTTCCTCAAGAAGGCAGCATCGATACAATAGATTCCCGTATTGATCTCTCGGACCTTCCGTTCGTCTGCGGTGGCATCTTTCTCTTCCACAATCCGTTCCAACCAGCCATCCCTATCGTGAAGGATCCGTCCATACCCAAAAGGGTCTTTCACAGCGACGGTCATGACAGAAAGGACAGGTCGGGTCGCATGAAAAGCATCGATAAAGGACCGAAGGGTCTCGATCTTGACCAAGGGAACGTCCCCACAGAGAATCAACACGGTCCCTTCAAACCCTTCAAGAAGTGGAAGGGTCTGTAAGACGGCATGCCCCGTACCGAGTTGTTCTTTCTGGAGGATAAACTGAACAAGACGATCTTTAAAAAGGCCCTGGATTCGATCCGCTTGATGTCCCACAACCACCACGGTTTTTTCGGCTTCGATGCCGTCAAGGGCAAGGTCGATAGTATAGGAGAGCATGGGAATCCCTAATAGAGGATGGAGGACTTTTACCAGGTCCGACTTCATCCGAGTCCCTTTCCCTGCCGCAAGAATCACTGCTGCGATTCCCTTCAATGCTCCACTCGCCTAATGAAATTAGCCATTTATACTATGATGGGTGGTTTTAGTCAACCCTACGGAAGGATGAAAATCATCTCATCCACCCGTTCGCTTGAGGGACCCATCCCGTGCTTTGGAAAAAGTGATAAAGAAAACCGAAACGACGATGAACGAGGCTGCCACTAAGGTTCTCGTCGTCAAAGGTTCGCCTCCTAATGCCCATCCTAGGAAAATTGCGACTACCGGGTTGACGAAAGCGAAGGTGGATACCCACGCGGGTGCACAGACTCTTAACAACCACATGTAAGCATTAAAGCCCACCAACGATCCAAAGAGGATCAGATAGGTCAGCGCTAGCAGAGATCGAGCGGTTATTGTGGAAACTTCAATATTGGCGAGTTCCCCACGGAGCATTCCGACCACAAGAGCGATCATCCCCCCAGAAAGCATTTCCATGCCCATCGAGAGTACTGGAGAGGAAGGGAGTTTTGCATGCACGGAATAAAGAGACCCCGTGGCCCAGGAAAAGGTTGCAACTATAAGCATGGCAGTACCCAGAAGATTAAGCTTGCCTCCTTCTGGTGAATGCCACGGTTGAAACAACAGCCCAACTCCCACAAACCCAATGATAAGGCCCAGGACCACTCTGCTACTGGGCGCCGCGCCGCGGGGCCGCATCCAATCCAGCGTCACCATCCAGAACGGAACTGTTGCCACCATCAGGGCTGCCAGCCCCGATGGGATCTTTTGTTCCGCCCATGATACCAAACCATTGCCAAAAACAAGCATTAACAGGCCTACGATTGCTGCCGACTTCCACTGGGATAAATCAGGACGAGACGCGCCACCTATTCGTGCCCAAAGGTAGAGGATGAACCCAGCGATTAGAAACCGGGTCCCCACCATGAGAAACGGGGGCAAGACTTCTACCGCAAAGCGTATGGCGAGATAGGTAGAGCCCCAAATGATGTATACGGCTGCAAAGGCTGTAAAGATTAATGCACGGGAAGGGGCTGATGGAATTGGGAGATCGATCATTCTCACCTTACCCTCCTACGCAGAAAGCCACGGTTTCTCAGACCGTGGATGAATACAAAGAGGGTACCCTTCGAAGCTCCGAAGGAGCGCAGTAGGGTATGCTTCGGAGGGTTCCGCCCTCCGAAGCGTGTGGAGTGGCCACGGACTTTAGCCCGTGGGGCTCCACTTCAGTTTTTACTTCAGTGGAGCAAACGTATTTATTGCATCATATCTCATTTTCTCCTCCAAATCTCATGCATCTTCATACTCCCATAATAAAGAGGTCATAAAGCGATAAGGCATGGTTCACAAGAATCTAAGCCCATCAATTTATTTAATGCGTTTGCATTAGTCTGGAGTGTTTGGGGGAGAGAGCAGAACTTGAAAAATAGCGTAAAAATTTGTAAAAGTAGAGAATGCGATTCAATCTGACCTTCCCAGAGAACAAGCCCTTCGATGTCGTGGGGATGGGACTCAACTCTGTGGACTTTCTCGTTCTCCTTCCTGAATACCCTGCCTCGAATTCCAAGATGCGAATCCGCCGGTTTGAAAAATCAGGAGGGGGCCAAGTGGCCACGGCCCTGGTGGCTTTGAGTCGTTGGAGCACCAGAACCAAGTATATCGGAAAAGTGGGAGGCGACGAGCTGGGTCAGTATGCTCTTGAATCCATTCGCCAAACAGGCGTGGAAGTCTCTTCTGTCACAATAGAATCCCAAGCATCGAACCAGTTTGCGACAATTATTGTGGATGGCACGTCAGGGGATCGCACGATCCTCTGGGACCGTGATGATCGTTTGATGTACCACGAGGGAGAGCTGAGAAAAGAAGTTGTTTGCTCTGGCAAGATCCTCCTTCTCGACGGCCACGATATTCGAGCCGCGCTTCAGTGCGCCCGATGGGCAAGAGAGGAACATATTCCTGTTGTCCTCGACGTCGATAAGGTCGAGCCGTTGACTCCCCAGTTGATTAAGGAGATCGATTTTGTTGTCACTGGGTCACGATTTCCGATGCTGTTTACAGGGATTTCAGATCGCGAAAAGGCCTTCCTCGAGTTGCAGAAGCATATTCCCGGGTTTCTCTGCGCCACACTGGGTTCCGAAGGCGCCATGGCTCTCGTCGAAGGAGAAATCCTCACCATGAAAGGATTCAAGATTGACGTCGTTGACACAACCGGTGCAGGCGATGTCTTTCACGCGGGGTTTATTTACGGACTTCTTCAAAATTGGGACTTAGAAAAAATCCTGCAATTCGCCAACGCCGTGGCTGCCCTCAAGTGCCGTGAGCTTGGTGGCCGGAAAGGAATCCCTACGCTGAGAGAAGTTCAGGAGTTTCTGAATCAATTTTGAAGCCATCGGGGCAGGGACGCACCGTCCGTAAAGCCCATAAACTATCATGGCTGTCCAAATGAGGTAGAGATTGTTGGGACTGGATTTGGTTTCATTGGGGTTTTCGATCAACCCCCGCCTCTTACAAAATCAGGTTCACCAAGGGGGCACCAGAGGACACTGAGAGGAACTTGTTATGACCCAATCCCGCCAAAGGCGGGACGATTGGATCATAAACTCCATTCCTGCCTATCGGCAGGCAGGCCTATGGGAGTCGAATCACAAGCGCCCAGAACTGCTCTGATACATAATTGGCTTTCTTTCTTAGATTCATAGAAAGCTTTTGATTTGGCGGGTACCTCCCCGCCAAATCAAAAATCGTTTCTCTGTGCCCTCTGTGTCTCTGTGGTGAAAAATCTATTTTGGACAAGAGTGATAAACTATAATTGACGGGCGTCTGCGGATATACAGGTTAGATTGGTTATCACTTCTTCTTCAACTTGCTCTCTTGATCAGCGAGGTAGTCTCGAATACGACAGATTTTCACGCCATGGATCGTCTGCCCGAAGTACTTCCCAAAATGTAGCATATCCCCTGTGATCAAATAATTTGCCTTTGCTGAGATTGCAGCAAGCAACACAGGTCTATCTTTCTCGGGTAGCTCAAGAGGACACGGTGTTCGGGGATCGACTTCAGGTATTAAACGCAGCTTAGAAACGCAAGCATCCAATCTCTCGATTTGCTCTGGCTCTAAAAGGTTGCGCTTGGCTTCCTCAACGACATAGGAAGAAGCAAGGAGGAGGCCATGTTTCTTGCGGGCAAACTCTAATAAACGAAGGGGGCCTGGGCTCCCATAGGCAATTGAAAAGGGGACATTAGCATCGAGAAAGATGCGATCAATGGTCATGAGCCTTTGGGCTTCTCATGAGGAATCGATTCGGGATCTACACCCAACTTGCGAGCTTCTTGGACGGCCCATTCGTAGTCTTCCGGCGTGATCGCGCTATTTAAGAGAAATTCGGCTTTTCTCTCTGGACTATAGATCTCTAAAGGTAACGTCACCACAGGCCGTAAAAGGACACCTTCGGCTCGGCTTTCTGCAATAAGAATGGACCCTTCTTTCATTCCATATTTCCGGCGGAGCCCAGCGGGAATAACCACTGCTCCCCGTTTCCCGATTTTGGTCGTTTCTCCTTCCATAGCTCATCACCTCACAATATCTGAATATCAGTTTTTCTGATTTCTGTCAATAGCATCGTTTCTGACATTGTGCACATACAAAGACAGTTGACTGTTTTCTGTACTTTTCATAGAATGCAGATGGAGCCCACGGGCAAGGCCGTTGCCCCATTCAATCGCCCTTGTGGGGCGACATCTCCCGTCTAGCGACGGGACACCGTCCAGAGATGGCGCATTCCTCCTCCCGGTTAGGATCGGGGGGTCTCCTGCTACCGGGATGGAATCTTTCTACGGTAGCTCGTTCGTCTGCTGCTTCAAGATTCGCGCTTCATCTGATCACTTGATTCGTAATCCAGTGTTAGCATGTTGGTTCCGTTTCGTGCCCTCTCCCGTGAGCGTTGAGTCTGCTGAACTACCAAGACAAGAAGAACAGGTTTCAGGTCTCCGAGGATTAGATCATGGAACACGAATTCTATGCCCACTCGCTACCTGGAAAACCACCAGAGGATTGGCATCGACTTGAGGACCATTTGAAGGCGGTTGCCGAAATGGCCCGAGCGTTCGCAGAAGACTTCGCGGCGGGTGATTGGGGCTATCTGGCTGGGCTCTGGCACGACCTTGAGAAATATTCAAAGGAATTTCAGGCCAGACTTCTGAGTGTTAGCGACCCAGATGCTCACATTGAAACAAAATCTGGCCGTCCTGATCACTCCACAGCAGGCGCTCAATATTCGCATCGAACGTTGAAGGATGCGGGCAAGCTTATTGCCTATGCCGTCGCCGGGCACCATGCGGGGTTGCCAGACGGCAAGACGAATGAAGCTTCTTGCCTTTTTCAGCGACTTGCAAAAACAATCCCTGCATTTGACGCCGCTCCGTCCGATGTTCTCGCGCAAGCGGGACCTTTGAAACTGCCTTTTGCTATGGATG
>Ga0315288_10005941_pt1 | contig 15473 bp, 34 predicted proteins | sample YL17G11_20_MG_FD_203454 | JGI IMG/M metagenome (GOLD analysis project Ga0315288, IMG submission 203454) | Sediment microbial communities from Yellowstone Lake, YNP, Wyoming, USA - YL17G11_20 | ecosystem: Environmental > Aquatic > Freshwater > Lake > Sediment | place: USA: Wyoming | collected...
CTTTACACAATCTTACATTTGCTTGTTTAAGTGGTTGAGATTGACATGTTTATGTAAGAGTTATGCTAATGTCTTGCTTAATAACATGTTGTATGATATAGTGTATGGCATATTAACGAGATAATGATGTAACGGTAGAGAATACCACTCTATGTACAGTGTAAAGTTAGCGGGTTAATGTGGATAAAACAACAACTAAACAAGAGAGATTAAGATGACTACAAAAAGACAATACGGAAAATACTTACAACTTGCTTATAGAGCTGACGGAACTGGCTACACATGTAAAACGGATGATTGCCCACAAGATTTAGAGAGGCTGATCTATGCAATACATGACGAATTTGATGCAATGCCTAATGATTGGATTTACAATACGATTGCTAATGCTTTTGAGGCTATGGAAGAAGAGGATTGTACTTGGGAAGATTGCTCTATAGAAGCGGATGTATATAACAGTGATTTATATACATGGTTTGGAGAGCCGTATGCAGCTACATTCATTGAGGAATATGTTAATGAGTTTTCAGAGACTAAAGACATATACACGATGATTGCTGGCGGTCAATGGCGAGCTATGGAGAGAATTTACATGTCTGTTAGCGAGTTTATTAATGAGGCTACCAATGAATAAAAACACATATGAAAAAGAATTTAGAGATGAAGCCTCGTGCAAATTGGGGCATGTTACATACACTATCAATACAAAATCTTTTGAAAAGACATATTATAAAGCTATTGCATGTTCAGAGGCTAAATATAAACAAGTTTCCGAGTATTGGAACGGCGTAGACGATGAAGAAGAAGCATTCACAAAAAAATATTGGGTAGTGACATATGAGGAAATAACTAAAGAACAATACGAGGCTACCAATGAATAGAAACGAGATTATGGAATGGTTTCGAGATGGAGATAATATTGATGACAAACTCAATGCATTATCAACCGATGATCGGTATGAAATTGCATTACATTGCCTGTCACATAGCGATGCTTTATTTCGCTTGCTAGAGGCTGGAATTGAATTAAGAGAGGGAAACTAATGAATGCTAGAGAACAGATTTTAAGCCTCATCAAGGCACAAGATATGATTAGACAAGTGTATGTCCAACACGATGGCACACACGCTGAAAAGAAGCTTAAAGAGCTTGATAAAGAGATGACAAGAACAATAAACATGTTGGGGAAAATGTTTCCTAAAGAATTAAATTAAGAGAGGGAAAATAACATGAGAATTAATGAATTAATGGATAATAACAGGCGTGAAGAATGGAAGGCTATTGCTCGTTGGATTGATACGGCTAATATAACAGAGCTAGCGATCATGATTGAAGAGATTAGATGCTGTCATGACAATTTATTAGCATGGAATGAAGAACACAAGTGTTTAGATAAAGTACAAACCATTTCAATAAATGGTGGATCAATACAATTAAACTTACAATAAGAAAAAAAGAGGCTAAAGAATGAAAAGAGATCTATACGAACTACGTAAAAAACTAATGAATAGAAAATTGAAGTACTTTAACGATGGTGAATTCGATAAAGTCTATAAAATAGACGCTCAAATTAACACAATTGAGAATCAGATTAATCTAGAGATTGAAAAGATTGAAGATGAAGCTATATTCGGTGAGGTTGCTGAATAAAAACGGGGCGTGAGTGCCCCGTCTCGGAGGTTATCTATGAAATGTTAGCCTCAATATTTAACATAAGTAATTAATTATCAAGGAAAAAGAATGTATATACCTTCAAGCGTGTTGTTTTTAATGTTTTTGTTATTTTGGGGTAGAGATGATTCCCGAAAAGATTAAGAAAGCCTTGATAAAGAATTGGGGTGATAAAGCTGAGGCTATGGACTGCTATTGCGAGATTAAGTTTATCGAGCCTAACTCAGGTTGGGCTTGTTATGTTTATGCGATGGATCCGAATGATGAGGACTCTATCAAATGCATTAGTCATTTTAGAGAGCCTAAAATTATGGATTGGTCATTGATAGAAGTAATGGGTTGCTACAATGACCATGGGGAGATTGTTATTATTGATAGTGAATATAGAAGGATGCGTGTTGATGAATTATATAAAAAACTAAGGGGTTTTTGATGAAGCCAGAGGAAATCATTGCGATTAGAAATGCTTTGGGTATCACACAAGAAAGGTTTGCTTCTATTTTAGGGGCTAGCTTTTCAACTGTTAACAGATGGGAGAACGGTAAAAGCATTCCATCGAGACTGTATATTAGAGAAATCAAAGAACTTGGAGCCAATCATGGATCATACCTATGTAGACGAGAAGAATTTAAAGAGCCTTGAAGATTTAGCCGTTGTTTTAGTGACTGGCATATTGACTCTACAGACATTGCACAATCTGCAAGTTAAGGCTATTGATCTCGGCATTATGCCCGATGAAATGGCTACTAGAACTAATACTATTCTATGGGATTTGAGGCGGTTAATGAAGCTATATTTAGAACAGACAGAAAACGTTTTAGAGCTTGTACCAGACGACTTCAACGCTGAGGCTATCATTAATGGCTTAAAAAAACGAGAGCTTACCAAGGCTCGCCAAATGATTAGGAAGAAGAATGCCAAAGACAATACGACTGACGCTTGAAGAGAGGAAGACAATACAGAAACTGATTGCTAAAGGCCTCAAATGTTCAGCTATTAGCCAACATTTAGGCAGAGGAAAAAATACAATAAATGTAGAGATTAGAAGATCGGGAGGCTATTCAACATACAATGCTATAGAAGCTCAAAAAGCCTCTGATAAAAGATGGAAAGACAAGCACAAAAATTCCGCTGAGCATTTAAAAGGCATTAGGCCAGCTCCATTGAGATTTACAGATGAAATTAGAAATTTAAAGTTTCAGATTGAAATATTACACGATACTATTAAGGAAATACTAAATGAAAACAACAGATTACGAGAAATTTAAGTTTAGAAAAGACAATCGCAATGGCATAGACCAAGCTCATGTTAAGCGATTGATAGAATCTATTAGAGCTAAGAATCTATTAGAGCTAAGGCCGATATTAGTTAATAAACATTATGAAGTTATAGATGGTCAGCATCGTCTAGAAGCAGCTAAAGAGTTAGGTGTTGAAATATACTACAACATTGAAGAGAATTTGACGGCTGGTGATATAATTACATTGAATATTAACAAACAATGGTCATTAGCCGACTTTTTAAACTTTTATGTACAAAATGGCTATGATGAGTACATTAAATTCAAGCAATTTATGGAGAAAAATGGTATAACTGCTCGAGTTGCATTAAATCTATGCTTGGGAACGATGAAAAATGTGGCTAATGACTTTAGACATGGCAAGCTAGTATTTGAAGATATCCCTGCTCAAGAAGATATCGAGCTATGTAAACAAACCATTGCTTGCATTAAGAAAAACAATGGCAAATCAAATCATACTGAATCTGGTAGATTTTGGAAGGCTATGTTACTATTGATCAAACACGATGATTTTAGAGTCTCTAAATGGTTCAACAATCTCGATAAGATGGTTGGTAGAGTCTCTCCTAAAGCCTCTACAAAAGATTATGCTAGACTTCTTATGGATATCTACAACTGGAAGAATTCGGATCGCATTAACATACTGGATGAGGTTTAGCATGAGATATGTAATATTCAGCCGTGTTTCTACAAACATGCAAGATACTGAGAATCAGCTTTTTGAGATTGATCAATATCTTAAAAGTGTTAAAAAAGAAGGCGATAAAGTTATACGATTCGATGAGAAGGTTAAAACTACACGTGACGAAATGGAAGATCGCCCCATATTGCTAGAGATGTTAGAAACTTTAGAGCGTGGAGATGTACTTATTGTTTATAAACTTAGTAGACTTGCTAGAGGTCACGAATTAGCTTTAGTTTATCACATAATTACAAAAAAGAAAAAAGCTGAAGTAGTATCATTGTATGAAAAAGAATTAAACGATGAAATAATCCACGCTTATGCGATGGTTGGAGCTTTCGAACGTAAGAATATTAGTGATAACACTAAAACAGCTCTTAAGAATAAACAATTCAAAATGGAAAAAGTAGGCCAAATTTGGTATGGCTTTACTTTAGATCCAAATGTATTAAATACTAAAGAAAGAGCCAGAACATTTGACAAGCCATATAAGCTAATTCCTGATGATTATGAGCAGTCTGTCATTGCAATTGCTAAAGAGCTACGAGCTGACGGATATAGCCTCAATGAAATTGCTAATCAATTGAATGAACGTGGGCTTGTTAACCGTTCTGGCAATCCCTTTCAAAAGATGACCGTACAACGCGTGCTTCATCGTGAAGAAACTCGGTTTCAAGCTCCCACGGCTCTAGAACTTGCCTTGTCTCATTGATGCTAATCACTGTTCTCGGTTCTTTATCATATAGCTTGATACAAGAGCCGAGAGATACCTTTTGATCTCCATGAATGATAATGCCATCGAGGCAGTCCAAATAGAGCTTAATAAGATTGTCAATATCGGGCTTCTTGTCATGTTTCAGCTTTCCAGAGTTGTATAACTCAACATCTTTTTTTCTAATTGATTTAGGGATAGGCATGTAGAAGATGAAAGAGATTCTTGGGAAATTATATCCTTCACCATCAAAAACTTCAGTTGTTTGGTTATTTCCTCTATCGTTACATATTGTCTTAAGCGTTTCACGTATACACTGTTTTTCTTTGGCGTTTGGGTCATATGTTATTACAAATCCTTTGAGTATTCTAGATCGCATTCTTCCCTGAGCTACTGGAGTTCCTGGAATTGTTATCTTCAAGAATCCTCCAAAAACTTCATGTCAAAATCCAGCATTCCTTTAGCTTCAAGCTTTCTTAATGCTCTGATTCCTAAGACATTTTTAAGCCATAGCTCAGTTGTTTTGTTGCTTTCGGCTTCTTTCTCTAAATCGACATGTTCAGCCCATTTCAAGATAAAGTATTCCGCAGAGAAGAGAGCCTGCTCTGCGAATAAATAAATGTCATCTGGAGGTATATTATCGTGTAGCCAGATGACATTCTTATGAAACTCTTCTAGTTGCTCATCTTCTGTCAAAATGGGAAGTCCTCAGTGCTTTTGATTGCATCTTCTAGCTTAAGCTCTGGATTCTCAGCCATGTATTTATCGATGGCTCCCATGATTTGATTTCTGAAGCTGACTTTGACAGATTCGGAATCAAAAGCTATCAATTCAATGTACTTCTTCTCTCCAGCTTCATTAACATGTTCTCTTGCTGGTAGACCGATCCATCTATTGGCTCCCTTCTCAAAGATTTTGACTTCTTTAAGCGTTAACTTCCATGGAATGATATGTACATCGCATGTCGCTACTAGACTATTCTTGTTGATGGGGAATATGTTTAAAACTTCTATCATAAGGCTCCTATTTGGTTCTTTTGAAAGCATAACCAATATTGTTTGTTTGTTGCTTTGTTCTTTTCTTTGGCTCTCTTGTTAGCCAATTGGCGTTTGATGATTTTATATTTGCATTTGTTCTACATTCTTGACAATCAAGGTCTTGCAAAGAATAGTACAAAAAATTATTTCCACATGTTCTACATGGCTTCTCTTTTTTCTTCATATGGGCTTTAAAATCCTCCGAGAAGAGCCATCAAAGGTGAATTTTTGACCTGTATTTAATCTATCTATTAAAGCTTCACCGCAATATTTTCCTAAAAGGCTATCACTCAAGTTAGTTGTAATTATAGTACCTCTATTACTCCATTGCATTCTAGTATTCATTAAATCCATAAAATAACTCATGAATCCAGCTGATATTTCTCCAATTCCGAAATCATCAATCACTAATAATGAAGTATTTAAAAAAGAGTTAGTAATTTTATCTTGTTCAAACCATCTAGTCATCATAGTTTTTTGAGTTGTAAAAATGCATGAAGAACTATTGCGTGTAAATAATTCACATGTCCCAAGACAAGCATATGTTTTCCCAAGACCCTTATTGCCTTGCATTAAGATAAAACCTGATGGCTTTTGAGCGAACTTTAACAAAAAATCAATCTTTGCCTTAGATTGATTAATCTTTTCGAATCGAACATCATACATAAGATCTCCAATACCGTTAATTTCGCACCAGGAAGCCCAAGGAATGGCACGAAATGACTTACCCTCTAGGGTGGTAGCTTTAACGTCTTTAGGAAGCTTAGAGGGCCTGCAAATGCGTGCGCACATCCATGCTGTATTTTCTTTATCAATCATCCAAAGAAAGAATTCTTTATTTCCGCATCCATGACATGAAAAATCTTGAGAAAAAACAGGTGGATCAATAGCTTTATAACCTTCTTCGGAAGCATAGAAATTTACCAATCTATTGTCTTTGCTCTGGACTGATTCCAAAATATTATCGCAAACTTCGTTAAGCGTTTTCAAATTGCTCTCCTGCTCGCTTCTCTACTCATTTCAGCAGCTACATCATCATCGGAACAAGCAGCAAATTTACGTTCTTTCTTGGCCTTTGAGGCGGCCTCAATCTTTTCAAAGCGATTACATAGATAAGCAGCGGGGTTAGCGCAAATGATCTTGTCGCTCCATCCAGTCCAATCGCCCCGAATTGTATTATCTCTAATGCCCCATCGCAAAACGCGTAGGATATCTTCTTCTTTTCGGCCATCTGAAAGCATTTCATCGAGAGAGATGAGTATGTTCTCCTCTTTTTTGACGATAAAATTAGGCATGAAATCTTTGATGACAGCGATAAATTTAGGAAAAAGGGCTTTGGATTCTTGAGATACCTCTTTCTTGGCGATGATTCTTCTTTTCTTTTCTTTAGGCAAAGGAATTTCATTAATACACACACCGGCGACGTTAGTCGCATTTTCTGAAGAGGGATTATGGGTGTTATCTATTCTTTTATCTAAGCTTATATCTATATTATATGAGAGAGGTGCACTTTTCTGCACCCCCGGGGTGCACTTTTCTGCATCCCTGAGGTGCGCTTTTCCGCAACCCTGAGGTGGGAAATCCTTATCTTGTTGAGGCTCAATGGCTTTAAGAACTCGCGTCCTACCATCAAAGGAAACTTGAACTAACCATCCTAGAGATTTCATTTTAGAAATCATCTCTTGAAGACGCCTTTCCTTTACTCCACAAAATTCTGAAAGATATTGATTAGATGCATAGCATCCTCCCATTTCTCGATCATGAAGAGAATGAATCTCAGCCCATAAGCATTTTTCTTGGCAGCTTAATTCTTTTGCAGTCCAAATCTGTCGAGGAATCCAAATACCTTTGAAATCTCGATTTAATTTAGATTCATCATTGACGAGTAAAGTTTGTTTATGTATATTAGGTTGTAACATGAGTCTCCAAAGTCTTATGTTTTTTATTCTTAGTATTTATACTCTATTGAGTAGTTTAGTTTCGTTTTATCCGAAGCCTCGGGGTTGTTTACCGAGGCTTCACTTTTTCCTCGTAGGTCGTTTTTTCTTTGTCTTGCGTACATCTTAAAATACTCCGGATGTTTAAGTTTAAAGTTAGTGCGGTATTCCGCGAATTTCTCTTTATTTTTGGCATAATAATCTAGTTGATAAGATTTTCTCTGTTCATTATCAATAAATCTGTGTTTCCAGGCTTGCGTTTTCTTCTGATAAGAAATATTTCGTTTGATAGTGCATGTCTTGCATTCGCTTCTCATGAGGCCTTTGCATGTGTAGTAGTCTTTGCCTTCTTTGGTTTCGAAGCATCTAGAGCAGATCTTTAATTTAGTCATCGCAGTCACCTCTACAGAAGTATTCGCCTTCATCATCAATTTGTTTATTTAATACTTTAACAAGAATAACCCCTTTTTTTTCAGTAGTCAAAATAAACTTTGATTGCTCTAGATATTGCATGGCTATGGAATCATTCATCTTAATACCGAAGAGTCCATGCTTCTTTTCTAGGTCACATAATTGTAGCCACAAGTTAGCTGCTTTTTGATTCTTTACAGCTATCTTATGAAAGCAGTCATCACAACATAATGCTGGCTCACTCATCTTCATATAATTCCGCCAATGTTATGAGGATTCCATCTCTATCGTAATGCCATTCCAGTAGATTTTCTAAAGCCAGCTTACGAAGATGATTCTTAAATTTAGCCCAACCCATTTGTAAATCGTCTCTAACAATGTCTCTTGATAAAAAGACTTGTTCATCTGCATCTGATCTATTGATGCAATTGAGATATACTGATAAGGCTTCAGGACAATGCCTAGATATTCTATCTAGAATTTCTTGTGAAGTTATTGCAAATAAGCTCATTAATTCTCCAAAATAAAAAAACTTTACTTTGACTAAATTTCCAGCTAATCATACAATGATAGATGAGGGGTCTATCTACTGAAATTAATTTTTTGGTAATTCAGTCCATTAAGCTCTGGTCTCATAACCAGGGCTTTTTTTATTACATCAAATTATTTTATCATTAAAAATATTCATTACCAATAAAAAAACTTTTACTTATTCCGTAAAAGGCTTGCCTTTAGTGAAGAAATTCTTTAACTTAATTTTCAAACAAATATTTTCATGTTTAAACAAACTTTACTTGATGACCGAAAAAAAGGCTAGAGAAAATTACACACGAGTTACAACGATACTTTATCCATTCAGTGGCCTCGAAAACTTAGATCAAGATGTAGTAGCAAATGCTGCTGACAGGGGTACTAGAGTGCATAAAATCTGTGAAGGCATAGTGACAGGTTTAGGTGAAATTGGCGTTGATAACGAAACATGGGGATACGTAGAATCTTTTAAAAAATGGTGGTCTATAGGCCATGATGTTTTAAAAGTTGAAGAACGCTTTTGGTGTGATGAATTAGAATTGACAGGCCAAGTAGATTTAATCATAAACTCCCCTGAAGGCATATCTATAATAGATTTGAAAACATCATCAAGACCATCCAAAACATGGCAAGCACAGGGATCAGCTTATGCTTATTTAGCAAAAAAGAACCTCTATGATGTTAAAAGAGTCTATTTTCTACATTTAAACAAACATGGAAAAGAGCCTAAACTGATTGAATATCCAGTTGATGATTCCTTTTTTTTTGCTGTGATTACAACGTGGAACCATTTTTACAAAGGAAAAGATAATGTTACATGATAAATTCCAAGAAAGATTAGATAAATTTAGATCAAATGTTAAGGTTGTAAAGCCAGCACATAAATCACCGGGTAATTTTGTTCCACGTGGAAAAGATTATGGTGATGATTTAACAGAATTCGAAGCTAAGCAATCCAAAAATTACCACGACCAACTAGATAAATATGGAGTTAGAAGATGAGCAATGAGATTGCAATTAGAAGCAATGTTCCAGATAATCACGAGATGATGGTCTATCATACGATGGCTGAAACAGCTGTCAGTAGTAAGATGTATAAAGGCATAGGAGAGAAAGCAGGCGTGATGATGATCATGTTATCTGCTAGAGAGCTAGGCATAAGTCCAATGCAGGCTCTTAACGGAGGACTCAACATCATCAATGGCAAGGTTGAGATCTCAGCTAGAATGATGAATGCTCTCATTAGAAAAGCTGGCCACACCATCAAAGTCATTGAAAACTCAGATATATCATGCACTTTAGAAGGCAGAAGGTGTGATACAAATGAATCCGAGACTGTCAGCTTTACATTAGCAGATGCCACAAAAGCAGGGCTTGTAAAGCCAGGCGGAGGTTGGACGAAGTGGCCTAAGGACATGTGCTTTGCTAGAGCTTTAAGCAGGCTATCTCGACATCTATTTGCAGACGTCATCGGAATGGGCTATGTAGAGGGAGAGATTAGAGCCTCTGATGCAAGAGTTGTTGAAGGAGTGGTAGAAGAAGCAGAGATTAAGCCTACTGCATCTATGGAAGCAATACTAAGTAAATTCCCTCAAGAAGATCATAAGCTAGTTGCTGAATATCTTAATGCAATAGCTAAACATTTCGGTTGGACTTCTGATGAATGTATAGAGAAGATGACTAATGAAGATATGATTGTTGAGAAATTCAACTTATGGAAAGCTAAGATGTATCCGAAACCAGAAGACTGGGGCAACCCCATAACCGCATAGGAAATAAATGAGTATGTTAGAGGAAAAAATTGAAGTAAAACCGCATCCAACAAACATGCGTGTGGCTAGGAATTTCTCAATATTATGTAGTAGATTTCAAGAAGCGAAGATGACTGTAGAAGAAAAACAAGAAGTTCTTAAAGCTCTATTTCAAGATTTCAAAGATAAAAGAAATGAATGTAAATCCGCTTTACATAAGGATAAATATGCCATTAAAATCAGGTAGCTCCAAGAAGACAATATCAAAGAATATTGCTACAGAAGTTAGAGCTGGTAAGCCTGTAAAGCAGGCAGCTGCCATTGCTTTCTCAGTAGCAAGAAAATCAAACAAAGGAAAATAATGAAAGCCTCAGAGAAGAAAATGCTTGTAAAGCATATCAACAAAGATAGCAAAGAATTCAAAGGTCAATTGAAAGAAGATAGAGAACTTAAGAAATCAATCAAAGTAACGAAAGGAAAGAAATAATGGCTAAAGAAAAGATGAAAGAAAAGAAGCATGAAGCTAAAGAGTCCAAAGCATTCGAACGAAAAGAAGATAAGAAAGAGAAAAAGAAGGCTAAATAGCCTTCTTATATTTCATTCTCAATTGCATCCTCAAGAACTTCAATGATGACATGTTCAATCTCTTGTTCAATTAACACACCTTCAGGCGAAGCAAGAAACTGGCATGATGTTAGAAATAGCAAAATCAGGTACTTCATAAATACCTCCTGTTAATTCGAACATATCACAACAAACTTTAAAGTCTATCTTTATGATGAGTATTCTTTAACCATGATGATCATTGCTGATCTTCCTGATGCACCAAAAAAGTTGTTTCCAGAAGTCTGTAAGATATTTGCAGTACTAGCAGGAACGCTTCCACGCAAGTTATATGTCTTTGCTGATGTTGAAGAGGCTGTTTTGTACCAGGTAAATGAAGCAGTAGAACCGTTAACGCTGTTATTTCCGCATATACAAGGAGATCCTATTAGGAATGTTGAACCATCGAATAGCCCTAAGTTGAAGGATATTGTGCCTCCAGATATAGGAACCGAGACAGTGAATTCTAGGATGCTGTTGACGTTAGTAGCTGTATAGCTCACCGTAAGCAAGAGATCACTATTACCTGTAGTCATAGCAGTAACAGCGTTACAAACCGTTGTAATACTTGTAGCCGTTGTTGAAATAGCTCTTGCTCCTCCAATATATCCACCAGCAGCTCCAGTAGAAGCTATAGTGATAGATCCGGCTGCATTGGTTACAGAGATTCCAATCCCAGCTGTTAAAGTCGCTGGAACAGGATCTAAACCTGTAGATCCAATTAAAAGTTGACCGTTAGTCAAAGGCCCTAGGAATGTGAAATTAGAAACCCCTTCAGCTACAGGTAACGTATGAGCTGTTGGGTTAACAACTCCAGTGCCTCCAAATCCTGGACCTACAGTTGCAAGATCAATTTGTACTGTTTTACCTGATCCAGCTCCAGGAGATTCTGTTGAAATGGGAGTTCCTGGTTTGCCTTTGATATCTAAGATATTCAAAGCTGGTGTAGCCGTTCCAGCATCTGTGACTACAGAAGTCGGCACTGCCGCTATTGCAGCTACTGTAATTGATCCTGCTGCGTTTGTTACATTGATTCCAGTTCCGGCAGTGATTGTTCCCAAAGCTGGGGGATTTCCTGTAGATCCCATTAAAATTTGACCATTCGTTGGTTCAGCAGTCCATGTTATTGCGTTTGTACTTCCTGCTCCTATAGCTAGACCATGCAATGTTTGTGTTCCTAACTTTGCATTTACATCATCAGGAGTGGTTACCTTTGTTGTCGATGCACCAGTAATTGTTTCGGCATTTGTTGCTAAAAAACCTACGCCCTTTTGTATTGTTGTCCAGTCAGCGTTGGTTAAAGTTATAGTTGATCCTGCTGCTGCTGTTGATATTCCTTGAGCTGCTGTGCCGAGGACATTAATATTTCCTAATGCTGGTGCTGCTGTACCTGCATCTGCAGTAAACTGACTTGACGTAACTCCAGTAGCTTCAATCGTAATACTACCAGCTCCATTTGTAACTGTAATACCCGGTCCAGCTGTAATAACAGCAAGGACTGGATCTGCTCCTGTAGAGCCTATTGGAAGCTGACCATTAGTAGCAACACCAAGCCAGTTAAGAGCAGTTGTTGTTCCTGATCCAAGAGCTATGCTGTGATTTGTTTGCACTCCAAGTTTTGCTTTAAGATCATCAGGCGTTACAACTTTCGATGTAGAAGAACCAGCTATGGTTTCAGCGTTTGTAGCAAGAACGCCTACGCCCTTCTGAATTGTCGTCCAATCAGCATTTGTTAGAGTAACTGTATTTCCTGCTCCTGATGTCGAAAGACCTTGAGCAGCAGTTCCTAAGATATTAAGATTTCCAGCTCCATTTGGTGTAGCTGTGCCTACATCTTCAGTGTAAAGGCTTGTTGTTGCTCCTGTAGCTGTAACGGTGATCGAGCCTGCTGCATTAGTGATTGATATACCTGCTCCTGAAGTAAGAGTAGCGACATCTATATGCGTGCCTCCGGCATTTGCTACAGTTCTTCCTATCAACAGTTGACCATCTAACAACATCTTTGCTGATACTGGACTACCTCCTGAGAAATCTACATTTGATCCATAAACCACATCGTTTGAAAAACCTGCCATATTTCCCCCTAGTTGGTGAAGACGTAGACTCCTACGGCTTTCCAGTTAATTGTTTTTAATGCTATTCCTGTAACCTGAACGATAACGTTATTTCCTGATACTATAAGGTTTGCATCTGCTGTAACTTGACTTGCTTCTTCATTAACTATCTTATCAGGTGTATCTATCAAGATGGTTGCTGCTCCGGTTGTCCTTACTGATCCAAAGATGGCATAACCAACACCAGCATTATCAGTAGTGTTGTAGCCTGTAATTTGTATGTCAAAAGTTGCTACGCCTATAGCTGATCCTAAGTTTGTTGGAGACATCGCGAAAGTTATCAAGGCTGTTGGAGTCGCATCAGAAGTAATTACGCTTCCAGAAAGACGATTTGTTATCTGAACTGTTAATATATTGTTATTCGTAGAACCATCTGTCCTTAAACCGTTATTGTTATTAATCTCTGTCGTTCCGCCAATCACGTTAAGAATGCCTAGGAGAGGAATAGCAGGTGAATTAACATTAGTCACATATGTCTGTGCTTGTGAAGTGTTTGTGATGGTGATCGAATTAGGTGTGGCTCCTGTAATCGAAATACCAGCACCATTGAGAAAGTTTACAACTCCTAAAGCTGTAGGAAAAACAACGTTTGCATCGGGTGTATTAAATGATAAGGCCGGAGGAAGTGACCCTGCTGAAACAGTCACCCAATAGGCTACATTAGCAACTATCTTAGATAGCATCCATAGTTCGCCTTCTGTGCCCGTAGTCGGGTTTTTGGAGATCTGCCATATTGTACCATCACTGTAAATAGTTCCTGTCTCTGGCTGTCTGTAATCAGCTCCAGTAGGCCTTCTTTTGCGGCTTACGAAGAAGGTGATGTACTTGTTTGTGCCTGTGTATTTGGTTGGGTTTATGGGATTGAAGTTTGGCATAGTTTATCCTGTGTTAATATAAGAAGCCGCCATCAACGCAGCCGTATAAGGTTATTGTTCCTGAGGTTATGTTGCCTGACGACATGGCGAATTTTATGGCGTTGACTGCTGTTGTTCCTGTGTTCATCCCACCACCGACTTGTACTACTGCTGAAGCTGAGCTGTTGTAAAAAGCTGCATGGTTAACGCACTTACAACAATATGTAGAGTCATTGAGGTTGTAGAACATAATGTCAACATTAATAGGTCTTGTTGATGTGCTTGAACATGTGTCACATACAATTATTGACGAGGCGCTGTCGCTTGATGTTGTGCTTGTTCCTGCACTAGAATTTACTGTTCTGAAAGCGTACTTGTAATTAGTTGATAAATAATTCGATCCGTTATCTGTTGAAAACGTCAGTAGCAAGTTTGTTACGTTTGTCGCTGCTATTAGATTTCGAACTTTGACATAGTATGTAGTAAAATTACTTGATATTTTTGATGTAAATGATAGTGAAGCCGATGCACTAGCCGTTTGTGTTGATATTATACATAGTCGTCTTGGAGAATTAAATGCCATTATGGTTCTTTCACTCCGTATAAAATAAATGTTCCTGATGCTATATTTCCACTCGACATTTGAAATCGGATGGCGTTGACTGCTGTTGTTCCTGTGTGCACTCCTCCGACTCGCTGCTCTTCTAAATCTCCACTGCTACCTATTTTTTCTACGGATGAATAAAATGATTTAGTATTCGCTGCTGAGTTTAATCCGTATAAAATCATAGTTCCATTCATTACCCTACCGGAGGTTGTTGATAGTCCATTAGCTACTTGAAACGAAGATGTTGCCGTAGCTCCATCTTGTGTTAGTCCTGTGGATGTGGAATTTATCATAGCCCATCGATAGCCTGTGCTTGCAAGATAAGAGCTTCCGTTATTTGTGCTAAAAAGCATTCTGAACAAAGCAGCATTAGTTGCTGGGAAAATGTTTCTAAACTTCACTACAAATGTATCAAAATCTGAGTCAATCTTTGACGTAAATGAGATAGTTGCCGATGAGCTTGCTGTAATCGACTGCAAAAAAGTAAGCTCTTGCGGTTGGTTATATGCCATCTTCTTTTACTCCGTACAGTCTAATAGTTCCACTTACCATATTCCCAGAGCTTAATGTAAATTTTATGGCTGTAACGGCTGTTGTACCGCTGTTAAAACCTGCAAATGCCACGTGATTTAAGTAGCTGCTTGTATTGTAATGCGATCCCATTCCCTTAAAGTGCATTGGTGTTGTTGTATCAACATTATATAAATACATGTCGGCAGAAAATCCTGTTGATGCTCCATTAGAAAGGGCTGAACAAAAAATGGCTGAAGCTGCACTGTTACTTCCTGTGCTAGTACTAGCAGGTTGTGAAGTTGTGTTGTGATATGCATAGCCATAGTTTGTTGCTAAGTAGCTTGAGCCATTATTTGTGCTATATGTTAATTCCATGGTTACGTTATTTGTAGCAGGCAACAAGTTTCTAATTTCAACATAATATGTTGTGAATGATGTGGTTATTTTGCTAGTGAATTCAAGATATGTGGCACTATTATTCGCTGTTCCAGTTGCTATCAGAGATAATGTTTTAGGGTTGTTATATGCCATCAGAGCAAATTCCACTGTGTTCCATTATAAACTATATCTACAGATCCGTAATTAGTATTGATTACATATGAAGCTACACCATCTATATTCTTTCCAGATGGCGTGATAGTTATATTAAAAAGAGATGCCGTTCCTGCGTTGTCTTTAATGCGATACATCTGGCCTGTTGCCGGGGATCCCAACGGTGTAATTGTTCTTGCTGCTGAGGAATCTACAAG
>Ga0315288_10005942_pt1 | contig 15471 bp, 10 predicted proteins | sample YL17G11_20_MG_FD_203454 | JGI IMG/M metagenome (GOLD analysis project Ga0315288, IMG submission 203454) | Sediment microbial communities from Yellowstone Lake, YNP, Wyoming, USA - YL17G11_20 | ecosystem: Environmental > Aquatic > Freshwater > Lake > Sediment | place: USA: Wyoming | collected...
GTACACTGTCGTCGAGGGTCATGGGCGCACCTCCCCGTCTCCCCATAAGGGGACTTGGACCAACGGGAAGGATACGTCACATGACCCTCGATCACTGTCTACACTATTACGGAACAGTACACCCTAGGGTTGGGCGAGCCGGTTGAGGGTCTGTACTGGGCCATTCTGGCGGAGCGTGTCGGCTCTCTGAGGCTCTCCCGATTCAGTCATGAAGCCGCCGCCGCCGTCTACCGTGGCCCCGATGGAGCTGCTCAAGTGGCCATACACCACGTTGGACGCATCCTGGCAGGGGTTCGGAGCGGCATCTTCCTGCCCAAACCACCTCGCGGCGGGTGCCCGAGCTACTGCCCTGCAGCAGCCTGGTGCTGGCGCTACGCGCCTTCTCAGTGGTAGCCGCGGGCAGGATGAGGAGATCGGGGATGGTGACTGGCCCCAAGGCCGAACACACGGGGATGTGCCGCAGGATGGCGGCGTCTCATCTGCCGGACCGGATGGAGCCATGAGTGTGGACCTGCCGGAGCTCATTGGGAAACAGCAGCAAGCTGTTGACGTCAGAGGGCGCGACGTCGTTGTCACCGCGGGGGCGGGCAGCGGCAAGACGCGCACGCTCGTGGCTCGCTACCTCTCTCTTCTGGAAGAGGGGCGCTCCCCCAGGCAGATTCTGGCGATTACCTTCACCGAGAAGGCTGCCCGCGAGATGCGCAACCGGGCCCGCGGTGCGGTGCGCGCCCGGGCGGACCACGCCGTCGACCCTGAGCAGCGAGCGTTCTGGGTCGCCCTGGAAGCCGGGATGGACGCTGCTCGCATTGGTACCATCCACAGCTTCTGTGCCGAGGTGCTGCGGGCGTATCCTGCACAGGCAGGCGTTGACCCGGAGTTCGAGGTCGTCGAAGAAGGGATATCGGCGATGCTCCGCCAACAGGCGGTCGATGGAGCTCTTGCCTGGGCAGCCCAGGACTCTGAAGTGGCGCCCCTTTTCACCTCGTTCAGTCCCAGGGGGCTGGAGCAGGTGCTCACGCTCCTCCTCGAACGCCGCCTGGATGCCCTTTCGGCGCTCGGGGCTGATGCGGGTGAGGAGGGACGGTGGCGCCAGACGATTCGGTTGGCCCTGGACGCGTGGGTCAATGCACCAGAGGTGACCGAGCAGATCGCGGAGCTGCATCGCCTGGCGGAGGATGGAGATCTCCCGCAGGACGCGGGTGACAAACTTGCCGAGCAGATCACTGCTCTCCTCGCGGACTGGGAGGAGATGCAGGCGGCACTGGCATCGGAAGACCCGTTGGGAGCAGCCGCCCGCCTCTTCGCCATTCGCCGGAACCGCATGGGCCTCAAAGGCGGGAAGAAGGACAGTCGTGCAAAGAACTCCTTGACAAGCCTGAGGACTTCCTACAAAGGGAGAATCGCCCCGTGGCTCGATGGAGAAAACGCCCAAGACCTCCCTCCGGACGAGGCGGTGGAAGCGACCTTTGCTCAGGACCTACCCCGGCTAGCCGTCCTCTTTCGCCAGGCAGAACAATCCTATCGCAAGAGCCTGGACGAACAGTTTGCGCTTGACTTCGACGACCTTGAACAGAAAGCCCTGAACCTGCTGAGCATTGCAGAGATCCGTCAGAGGTGGCAGACAGAGCTCTCGGCGGTTCTCGTCGACGAGTTCCAGGACACGAACGGGCGGCAGCGTGACATCATCCATGCGCTGTGGGGCGAGATCCCCGGACGGGTCTTTGTTGTCGGAGACGCCCGCCAGAGCATCTATCGATTCCGCGGCGCAGATGTCACCGTCTTCCGCAGGATGGGCGAATCGATCGAGGCCCGCGGCGGCGAGCCCATTGAACTGGACGTCACGTTCCGCGCGCACCAGGGATTGCTCAGCGTCCTGGATCGACTGCTTCCTCCGATCATGGGGGAGGGGGAGGACCCCGACCGGCTCTATGTCGTGGCGTACACCCCGATGACGGCCCATCGCGCGCAGCCACGCGAGGGAGTGGACAGCCCCTTCGTCGAGTTCGTTATTGCGGCAGGGGAGAGCGCGGAGTCGGCGAGGCCCCGTGCAGCCCTCGCCTTGGTGCAGCGGTTGAACGAACTGCGTGAGCAAGGCCAGATTGGATCCTGGGAGGACGTGGCGCTGCTTTTCAGAGCGTCGACCGGCTTCGCCGCATATGAGGACGCCCTGGAGAGCTTTGGCGTTCCCTTCGTGACCGTCGCGGGCCGCGGCTTCTACGAGCGTCCCGAAGTTCGGGACCTTCTCAACATCCTCCAGGCGCTGGCCGAGCCCTGGGACGACCTGGCCCTGGCAGGGCTCCTGCGTTCGCCAGCCTTCGGCATGACCGACGCGGGCCTCTACCGGTTGCGTTCGAACGGAGGGGATCCGAGACCGATCCGATCAGCACTGCTGGGCGATCTGGGAAACCTGGACGTCCCCGATCAGGCGGCCGCTCACCACGCGCTGGAGTTCCTCGAGAGCCTGGAGCCACTTGTCGATCGGCTTCCCGTGGCCGAACTGCTGAAGCGGATCATTGACCGCGCCGACTACCGCGCTGCCCTCGCCAGCGCCCATCACCGCTATTGGCGTAACGTCGACAAGCTGCTGGCAGACGCCCACGCCAGCAAGCTCGTCCGCGTTCGCACCTTCCTGGAGTACATACGTGCAATTCGAGGCGTGGGCGCCAGGGAGGGGGAGGCCCCTGTCGAAGCAGAAGGCGCCGTGCGCCTCATGACCATCCACAAGGCAAAGGGTCTGGAATTCCGCATTGTGGTGCTCGCGGATGCCTCTCGCCAACCCAGGAGCACCAGCCAGATGGCCTACCTGCTCTCCGACACAGGTCCGGTATTCAAGGGGGACAGATCAGAGTCCCACTCGTTGGTGTATGGGCTCGCTAGATGGCTCGATCGTCTGCAGTCGGAAGCCGAAGACAGTCGGCTCCTCTATGTGGCAGCGACTCGCGCTCAAGAGAAACTGATGGTCAGCGGCCATTTCACAGGCTCGCCCGGTGCCTGGCGCGCAGATGGCTGGCTCGGGCAGCTACTCGAAGTTGCCGGATACGACCTCAATACTCTGGCGAACTCACCTGGTCAGTGGCACCATGTGGAGCTTGGGAGCGGGGCGGCCGTCGCCGCGCGCCTCGCATCCCAGGAGATCGAGCATCTGGAGTCAAGGGACGACACGCCGCTCGAGGCCCCGCAACCCACCTCATCGGCACCACTGTATCGGTCCTTGATCCAGGAGAGTGTCGAGGAGCTCCCTCCCGAGCTTGAGGAGGAGCCTCGCCGCGACTGGCGCACGACGGGTGAGCGCATTCACCCGCCAGCCGCAGTCGTAGGCTCAATGGTCCATAAGGCGATCGAGTGCCGGCTGTTTCCAGGTGACGACGGCTTTGAGCGCCTGCTACACACGGTCGCGCTTGGTGAAGGCCTCGTCGAGGCACATCAACAGCAGGAGGCCGTCGCTGATGCCAGCAGACTCCTTCAGCGCCTAAGGGCCCATCCCCTTTGGGGCGAGATTGCACACGCAGACGAGCACTACCACGAGGTCCCTTACACTTGGCCCACGCCAGGCGGCCGGCCGGACTCCGGGGTTCTTGACTTGCTCTACCGGATCGGCCAGCAGTGGGTGCTTCTGGACTTCAAGATCGACGAGCTCCGGGATGACACCATGATGGAGGCGGCGACGAACAAGTACCGCGGGCAAATGGAGCGATACACCCAGGCGGCCTGCTCGCTGCTCGGTGCCGATGTGCTTCCTCGACTCTGCTACCTGGACTACTGCCATGAGGTTCGCCTTGTCCCCCTGTAGGAACCCTGGTCCTCAAACGGCTCATGCGCCGGGCTCTTGTTCTCCGCCGCGACCCTGGAGATGAGCCATGTCCAAACGGCCCTACGAATACGTCGATGAGGCCATCAGGCTTGCCGACGCCGGAAAGATTGACCGCGCCGAGGCAGCCTTCAAGAAGGGCGTCGAGGCGTATCAGCGCCACGAACCGGAAGGCCTCTCGTTTGCCCTCGGGCGGCTTGGGGCCTTCTACATCGAACAAGGCAGACCCGACGATGCACTTCCTGTCCTGAGGAAGGCCGTCACCGCTTGGGATCCTCCGCCCGCCGTTTTCGCCGACCTGTGCGGCCTCCTTGCCGACAGGCGCGAGCTTGATGAGATTTTCCGGACCCTCGATGCCTGGCGCCACAACGAGCAAGAGCGCGTGAAGCGCTGGGAGGACGTTCGCGATCAGGCGCAGCTCGACCGCCAGCTCGAGGGACCTGCCTGGTGTGCGCTGGGCCTCGCTTCTCGCCAAGCCGGAAAAGGCGACCTCGCTGCAACACTCCCTTTCCTGGACCGCCTGCTCCCCGGGCTGAGGGGCCAAGGCATGGAGGATGCCTACTGGCAGGCGCGCGGCCTGACCGGCTCTGCCTACGAACAGGCGGGAGACGTAGAGGCAGCCTTGACGCACTATTCCCAGGCCATTGAAGAGGGGTCCACTGACCGCAGGACCTTTACCCGCTTGCTGATCAACCTGGAGAAACGCAAGGAGTACCAGCAGGGCCTCGCCGTATGCGACCGTGCCACGGCACTCAATCCCGACGCCAATTGGCTCTTGGACCTTCGCAAGCGCCGAGCACGTCTCGAGCCGAAGGCGCAAGGGGGCAAGCCCCGCGGCAAGGAGGTCATTCCGGAGTTCGTTGTGCGTGCCGGCGCGGACCTTATCAACCTCAAATTGCAGCAGAAGGTCTCCCCAATGCCCCAGCACTTCGCCCTCCACAGAGGCTCCGGACTGGCGTTCCTCTCCCAGGGCGGCAAGACCCCCAGACTCTCGGCCCATGCCATCGCTGACGGCGAAATCCGGTGGACGGTGGCCTGCGACGTCTCGGGTTTGGCGCTTGGTGGCGACACGCTTCTCGCCTGGACGCGGAACGCGCCTATTGGAGCCGGCCCGACTTCGCTCAGCTTCTACGACCTCAGTGGCGCCTTGCGGGCGACGACTTCGATCCCCGACGCCATCAGTCAGGTGGCCGGCCACACCCGCGGGTTCTACCTTGGCTGCAGGAATGGCGCCCTGTACTCCTTTGGTGTCGATGGACGCCGCCTGTGGGAGTATCCTGTGCCGGGATCCCAAGGCAAGTTCGACTCTCCCTACCTGCGGCCGTGTCCGTACTATGTGGGCACGAGCCAGGAGGGTACCTTTGCGGTCTATTCGAGCTTCGCCATGGTCGAGGCAATCGACGCCTCGGGCAAGCGACGATGGCACTGGGAGGCCAGCGAGAAGTCAAGCAAGGAGCGTGTCTCTTCGGGCGGCATCACCATTGAAGTCAGCATCAGCGCTGGTTCCCCGCTGGTGAGGTCCCTCGCGGTGGCTCCGGATGGATCCGGCTTGCTGGTCACAGCCGGGGACGACGTTGTATGGCTGGACGGTCAGAGCGGCAAGGCCCGCCCGGTCGCATCCCCCAAGGAAACGAGCCAGGCATGGCTCGGCGCCCCAGGCTCAAACAACGTCATCTTTCTCTCGAGGGATGGCCTCCGCATCTTCAAGGCCGGCAAGAACGCCGGGGCTCTCAGCGGCCTGGGCTACGTAACCCAAGTCGCCCATCACCCCGAACGTCCCCTCTACGCCATTTGTCACCGGCGCGACTGCTGGCTCGTCGACGGGGACGGCAAGAAGCCAGTCCACCTGGAATTCGCCCGAGACCCCGTTGGAGTGGACTTCGCCGGCAGTCTCCTGGTCGTCGCGGCCGGAAGCCTGATCCTCATCGATGCACAGAAGGTGCTGGACGCCCCCAGCCCGTCGCGTCGCCCCAAGCCTCAGGTGGAACCTGCGATTCCCATGCTCGAAGCCCAGGCGCCTCCCGAACCGACAGGGATCACTCCCGAACGACCCTCGGTGGGGCCGCGTTTGACCGAACGCACGCTCCCAGGCCGCAGGTCGCCAGTCCCTTCGAAAGGGAAGGCTCTGTACATCAACCGGGGTGGGGGGGAGGTCCTCATCGAGCAGCTGGCCCTGGGCTACTACCGCGAGCAGGGCTACGCGGGATTGTGGTCGGAGAATGACTACTGGTGGCAGGTGATGACGCTGCTCTACTGGGATGTTGTCTTCGCCCGCCTCCCCAACGTCTACGATCCGAGGCTGGGTGAGTTCCCGAGCCGTCTTCAGGACATCCCGCGTGACATCTTCTCCGCCGAGTTCTATGCGCGAAGGAAGACGATGATCGCCGCCAGGCATGAGGCGCTTTCGAGCCGTGGTGTCCTCGGGCTCGGGTCCACCTCGCCTGAGCAGGAGCTCCGCAAGGCCTGGGGGAGGCATAGAGGCAAGACGTGTCGCTTCTTCGACAAGTGGCAGAAGTTCAGCGTTGATGATCTGGCTTTGGCCACAAGGGTCCTCCGCCACGAACAGCTGGTCATGATCATGACCCGGCTCCTGCAGGACTTCAACGCGAACCGCAAGGGCCTACCCGACCTGTTCCTTGTGAAGGGCAGCGAGCCGCTGTTCGTGGAAGTCAAAGGGGAGCGGGAAAAGGTGGACCCCGCGCAGCAAGCGTGGCACGAGTACCTGGTCCAGCGCGCCGGGCTCAGCGTCGTGATCTGTCGCGTGGTGGTGGCGCAAGGCAGGCGCATCGGTCGCCAGCGTCACGCACACCCCCGGCCCTCAGCGCACAGTCGCTCTCAGCGAAGGGCATCGCATACTCACCACGCCACGGCCTTCCCCGAATCATCCCGCCAGGACGCCGTTGCTCAGACCTCCTTGTATGAGAAGGCCTCTCCGAATTCCTTCTTTCCCGCTTTGCGGAAGAGGTCCCTCAGATGGTCGTCCATGGTCAAGTACGTGACCTGCCACCCATCCTTCGCAAGACGGACGACCTCCTCGACCAGCCGTTCGCGTCGCACCCAATCCGAGTGCTGGAATGCGTCGTCTAGGATGAGGAAGAGCGGCTGGCCTCCTGCCAGCATCGAGGCAAAGCCCATCCGGACCGCAAGCAAGACCTGCTCCTGGGCGCCGGTGCTCAAGCCCGGCAGCGGGTAGTCTCCGTACGGGTCCGAAACCACCAACTGATCGCCTTCCAGGTCTAGGGATTCATAATGGTCAGTGATCTGCCGGAGCGAGGTCATTACGGCTGGCGCCTTCAGCCCGCTCCTGATCTTCTCGTCTTCGTGCGTTCTGACATCTGCCAGCACCTCGTTCACCGCAATCTGGGCAAGAACCTGCGCCGTCATGCTTTTGTAGGTGTCGATGACCTGCTGGCGATGCTGACGCAGTTCCTCCAGTAATTCGGGCCAGGAGGTGGAGATATCGCTGCTGGTTTGGTTGCAGACGGACTGCTTCAGGTTGTCCAGGCCGGTCTGTAGGCCACGCAGTTCACGATCGATGTCTTCCAGCTCGGTCTCAGTGCTCTGAAGCCGGGACGAATCGAACTCGGCCTCCGGTCCCTTCGCCAGGTATTCATCTTCTTTGACCGCGAGAGAGACCAACTTCAGCTTCATCGCATGGACCTGCTCGTCGAGCCCTTTCGCTCTGGCTCCAAGGTCCGAAACCAGACCGCCCCACGCGTCCCTCGGGCACTCCTGTCCCGTTAGAACCCGGACTTGCCCCGCGATCTCACTGGCCAGCTGCTCAATGCCCTCGCTTTCCTTCACACACTCATCCATGAGGGTCTTGGCCTTGAAGTAGGGCTCACGAAGCGCCGCCTCGCGGCGCTTGAGTTCGGCGAGGCTCAAGAGCTTCGCCCCGAAGCGGGCCTCGAAGTCTTCCGAGAGCCGCCGTAGCTCGTCTGTTTCGGCCGAAACATGGACTTGCCGGTAAAGGCCGCGAACGTAGAGAGCTGCTATCGCGGCGCCCGCAAGGAACAGCGCCACAGCCAACAGATCGACGTTCGCCACCGCGGCGATGAGGCTCCCGGCCAGCAAGATGCCGCCCAAGATGAGCAGGGCAATCTTCGGCGCGGCAGCACGCTCGAGCTGCTTGGTTTCCCAAATGCGGACTGCTTCCTGCAGCCATGCGTAGTCTGCACTTTCATTGGCGAGGGATCTTTGCTGCTCCTCCTGCTGCCCGAGCTTGCCAAGACCGCGCTGGTAGGCGTCGAAGTCCTTTTCGAGTTTGTGCAGCTCCGAATCGGGGATCCGCTGCCTGTCTTGCACCAGATCCGTGATCTCCCGGCTGATCTCGTATGCCAGGTGCCGCTTGGCCTGGCGCAGCTGGGCCACCTGAGCTGCCAGGTCTTCTTTCCGAAGCTCCAGTTCGCGGCGTCGACCCCCTGAGTATCGCTCCTCAATCTCCCGAAAGAGCTTTTCAATCCTGTCACGGTCCTCCATGCAGTCCAGACGGGCTTTGATCTCGCCCTGCCTTTTCGCCTCAATTGCCCCCTCTGCCACGCTTGCTTTCTGAAGCGTCGCGGGGATCCTGCCAACGATCTCGTCAAGCACCACATCCCTCGAAAGGTAGGACTTGAGGATCGCCCGATTGATTCCACCGGACCGGTCCCTGACCATAGCCAGCTCAGCGCCCTTGACGACCAACAGGGCAGCCATGTTCGTGGGAAGTCCGCTCATGCCCTTGTCCCAGTAGTCCTCGAGTTTCTTCTTGCTGTCCGGGCTGAAGCTAGTGGTCTCGGCTTCCACTCCCGAGAGGAGGACCTTGCCATGGCCAGATGGCGCGCGAAGGGACCACTCCGAAGCATGTCGGAAGACGGAGCGCAAGATGAACTCAACCAAGTACGTCTTCCCGGCCTCGTTCCGGCCGTAGATGAGGTTCACGTCCGCAAACTGCATCGTGAAGTCGGGAAGGGGGCCAACACTCTGGACGGTCAGTTCCTTGATTCGTATCGCCATCACTTGCCCCCATAGATGACCTGCAGGGCAGCCAGGAGGATGTCGTCTCGCGACGGCTCCTCGGGTCCCCCCGGCCACTCGAGTCCCCCGATCCAGGAGCGCGCCCTTTCGGCAATGTACTTCCTATCCGGATCGCTCGAAATCGACACACCGGAGATGTCCGGCGGGTTATCCTCATAGTAGCGGTATGTGGAGTAGCTCTGCTCCAGGATCTCCGCGAGCGCCTTCCGGTCCGACGAGTAGCCGGCCACCCTGACGCGGACCCGAACCTTGGCCCGATCGCCAGCATCAAGGCCCCAACGCTCAATCCGGCGCTCAATCTGATCCTGCAGGTACCTCCCCTCATCCTCCACCGGCATCACGACCAGCCGCTCGTCGAAGTAGATGACGTTGGCTTTCACCCGACGTGGGATAACCTCAAAGGTATCGGTGTCGAGCAAGAGAAACCGCCGTGGTCCTGTCTCGGTGATGTCCATAGGGTGGGGCGACCCGGGATAGTAGACCGGCTCCCGGTCGAGTGGTAGGTGCACATGTCCAAGCAATACCTTCCCGGGCTGGTAGGCTTCTATGTCCCCTCTCGTCAGCGGCATGTACACGCCGGGCTCGTAGGAGTTAGGAGCCCGCACACCCTCGGTCCAGTCACCATGTCCGATCAAGACCCAACGCTTTTCCGTGAGACGGTCCTTGAACGGGGAGATCTGCTCGCCCATGGTCTTCTGGGGCTCGTACGGGATGAGGAGCACTTCCGGACCCTGTCCATGCAGGGACAGGAGCTGAGGCTCCGTGATGACCTCAACGTTCTTGGCGGCAATGGCCCCTTGGGAGAGGTCGGGATCGTGGTTTCCGGGGATCACGAGTATCCGCAGATTGGCAAAGCGCTGATCCCGACACATCGCTTCGAAATCGGCGTACCCCCGCCGCGCAGCGTCGAAGAGGTCCCCAGCAATGACCACAACCTGAGCGCCCTCTTCTTTCGCCCCCTTCAGGACGTCCTCCAAGGCCTCGAATCGTCCGGGGTGTTCACTTCTTGTCGTCAGGTGCACGTCCGCGGTCAAGGCGATTCTCATTCGCTCTACCCCACTTGAGCGGTTCTATGTCTCAAACGGAAAGGAGCGTCTTCCAATTGCACGACTCCCTGGTGGTATTTGTGTCCCATCCTCAACCCCGAGCCAAGGCGCCAGGCTCCCCTGTTCTTTGTACCAGACTCCATTCTAGTCCGAAAGGAGTTCCGTTTGCGGGTGGCGCGGCGAGGAGGGAATCCGAGTAGCCTCTGGGGCCAGAGGCCGGCAAGCGCAGAACCTTGGTCACGCGGGCGTCCTCCTCGCCCCCAGAGCATACGCCCCTAGCCGTAGGGAGATGACATGGGTGAGATGCAACGTCACGGTGGCACACCTGTTCTGGCCGAAAACATCATCCGACCGACAACAAACCTTGATCGCACCTGCAATATACTCCATTGATGGGTTTTGATTGTGCGTCGAGGGCCATTTCTGCATGTCTTCCTTGGTCGACCGGTTTATCCGACGCATGCGCTCCGCATTGTTGTCTTTGGAACACGCTTCCCTCCAGCTCCCCCGGCCTTCTGGCTATTCTGTCCTTCTCGGCTCTGCCCTCGATTTCACTCGCAGCAATGCCGAACTCGTTGCGGAGAACGCCCTCCTCCGCCAGCAACTCGTCATCCTCGACCGCCAAGTTGACAAGCCACGGTTCACCCCAACCGATCGCCTTGGGCTCGTCCTCCTCGCCAGCAGGGTCCGGAGTTGGAAGGAGGCCCTCCTCAGCCTCAAGCCCGATACGCGCCTGCGCTGGCATCGCCAAGGCTTCCGGCTGTTGTGGAGGTTCCAGTCCCGCAACCGGGGTGGGCGCCCCAGGGTAGCCTGCGAAACCATCGCTTTGATCCAGCAGATGGCCAGGGAGAATAGCCTCTGGGGCGCGGAGCGCATCCGTGGCGAACTCGTGAAACTCGGCATCCAGGCCGCAAGGGCGACGATCCAGAAGTACGTCCGCCTGGCACGCTCCCACCCCGCCCATGGTGAGAAATGACCAACCTTCCTCAGGAATCACGCCCAGCTGGTCTGGGCCTGTGACTTTCTCCCAGTTATCGACCTGTTCTTCCGGCAGATCAACGCCTTCTTCATCATCGAACTCGCGTCGCGCCGAGTTGTTCATTTGGGCGTCAGCTCCCACCCGACCGACGCCTAGGTGGCGCAACAACTTCGGGAGGCAACGCCTTATGGCCTAACCCCGCGTTTCCTGATTGGCGACCGGGACAGCAAGTACGGCGACGATTTCGCACGAGTGGCAAAGGCAAGCTCGATTGAAGTCCTGAGGACGCCCTACCGCGCTCCAAAGGCCAACGCGGTCTGCGAACGGTTCCTGGGGAGCGTGAGGAGAGAATGCCTCGATCACCTACTTGTTGTCGGGGATAGGCACCTTCATCGCGCAATCAAGGAATACGTCGATTACTTCAACCGAGCACGGCCACACCAGGGAATTGGACAGAGGATTCCAGGGGGGACCGTTTCCCTGCCAGCCTGGCCAAGGCGAGGAAGGCTCATCCCGGTTCCCGTCCTCAACGGATTGCACCACGACTACCGTGGTGCTGTGTGAGCCCGGATTCCCCCGAACAACCTCGGACGAGGTTTTCGGCTAGCACAGGTGTCAATTCTGCCGTTGAGCGGGTGTGACAAGGATACTTGGTCCGGCCGGCCTACCACCTACAGACTGGACCAGTTTTCGGGGGGCCAGGTCACTACCCTCCGTTGTCTTCCCTGCCATATGGGCAATTGCAGCGGGGGGAGCGAACCGATCTGCCCAAATCGATGGATAATGAGAGATCTTCTGAATCCTTGACTTGAGCATTGATTTCGACTAGTATATTTTCGTAATATTCGTAAGGTCGAGGGATTGCGTGAAGCCACTGACACGTCGTCAGCAGGAATTCCTGAGTAAGCTCCTTGATCTCTACCACGACAGCAAGGAGCCTGTGCACTATTCCACTCTCGCAGAACACCTTGGCGTAGGAAGGGTCACTGCCTATGAAATGCTTCGTCTTCTTGAGGAGCGGAAGCTAGTTCAGACGGAGTTCTTCCGTCCCGAGGATCCAAGCGTACCAGGGAGAGCGTCCGTTAGGTTCCGGCCCACCGCACTTGCGGCGAGGGCATTGAAGTACCTGGCAGGTGGGGCGTGGAATGATGATGACTGGAGGGAGGCTAAGAAACGTATCCTTCAGGTGCTCCGGGCCAGCGAGGACGAGGTCTATCGTACGTTGATCGATGAGTTACTTGTTTGTATCCCCAATCAGCAGTCAGTCTCGGCGTATCTTGCCGAAATGTCCGCGGTGATCGTTCTCAGCCTTCACTCGTTGAGGCAGGACGCGGCGGACGCATACAGTCCCAAGAAGGTCCTTCGCAGTATCGGTTTCCCGAGCGATCTTGACTTGAACGCTCTGCTGGGCCTTGGGGTGGGCCTCTCCTTGGTCGGGAGCGTCAACCGTCAACTGGCATGTGTGTTGAGTGCTCAAGCAAACAAGTTCCAGTCAGCCCTTGCCACACTGAGCGCGGAGAATCGACGCCGGATAGCTGCGTTTACCAAGGAGATGGTCGAAACCCTTGGCAGCTGATTTTTTTGCCTAATATATTCGTTATATTAGTTAGCTTCGCTATATTCGAGGGAGATAACCATGACCAAAATCGCCGTGCTAACCGATAGTTCAACCTACCTGCCATCTCGTTTGGTTGAAGAGCATGCAATACACGTCATACCGCTTGTCCTTCTATGGGGGGATCAAGCCCTGCGCGATGGATTGGAGATCACACCTGCGCAGTTCTACCTTCGCCTTGAGGAGGATCAGAACCTACCCACAACTACCCAGCCCACGCCCGAGGATTTCCTTAGGGTCTATAACCACCTGGCCGAGAGTCATGATGCGATTGTCGCAGTGCTGATCTCCTCCGAGTTGAGCGGCACGGTGAGTTCGGCTCAGGTGGCTGCTTCGAGCTTTGATCGGATCCCGGTGCGGGTCGTGGACAGCCGACTCACATCCATGGGGCTGGGCTTCGCTGTGCTCGCAGCTGCACGCGCCGCGCTCAAGGACAGGGATCTGGACGAGGTAGAACACGCTGCAATGTCGGCAGCCTCGAGGTCCAGGGTGATGTTTGTCGTGGATACGCTTGAGTACCTTCATCGTGGGGGAAGGATAGGGGGAGCCTCGCGCCTGCTTGGTACCGCATTGAGTATTAAGCCGCTTCTTCATCTGAAGGATGGCCGCGTTGACGCGCTGGAGAGAGTACGAACCAAAGGCAAAGCAATCAGCCGCATGCTTGATCTGGCCACCGAGTATGTTGCGGGTCGGCCGGTGCGAGCGGCGGTAGTACATGCAAATGCCTGCAGCGAGGCGGAGTCGCTCCAAACACAGATTGCGGACAGGTTCGAGTGTTTGGAGCTCTTTGTCACCGAGTTGAGCCCTGTAATCGCTACTCATACTGGCCCGGGAACATTGGGTGTTGGCGTTTGTCCCGAAACATAGAGACCCGCTCTGGAAACACAGATGCAATTAGGTGGGCCCACGAAGACCTATGATCGAAAGACCCTGAGCCTACTTGTCGGGTTTCCATTGCTAGATGAGCCAATAGAGGTCTGAACGAAGGTGCGAAAGCGGGTTGTCATCACTGGCCTGGGCGTAGCCGGAGGTGCAACGCTTTCATTTGATCAACTCGCTGGAGCCCTGGGAGATCACCAGGATCTTCGACGGACGCCGCCAGCGTCCGGATTGGTGCTGGACTGTCGGTACATGTAGCGCGAGAATGAATCCGACGTGAATGCTGGCCTGTCCCATGAAAGCAGTCCAACTGATCGAAAGCATCCCGCGCTATCTGTTGACGAAGGCCGTCGGTGCGATCTACCCGCCGGCCTATTGGGGACTCCTGGCTATGCTCCAGTACCGTGAGGTGCCCGAGCCTGCCCTCCCTGGTCCCCAGTGGGTGAAGATCAGGACGCGCTATGGCGGTATCTGCGGCAGCGATATGAACACGATCTTCTCGAAAGACAGCCCAGCCCTGTCGGCCTTTGTCTCCTTCCCTTTCACCCTGGGCCACGAGAACGTGGGAATCATCGCCGAGGTGGGGCACCAGCCAGGAGGTTTCGCCCCCGGCGAACGGGTGGTGGCAGAACCCCTACTCCCCTGCGCCACCCGCGGCATCGAGGATCTGTGTAAGTTCTGCCAGCGGGGTGAGTTCTCCCTATGCCAGAACTTCGCCGAAGGGGACCTATCGCCCGGTTTCGGCATCGGGGCCTGCCGCGACACAGGTGGGAGCTGGAGCCCCTGCTTCGTCGCTCACCAGTCCCAACTCTTCTCTGTGCCCGAAAACGTCAGCGACGAGAACGCACTGATGGTCGAACCCTTCTCTGTCGCCCTGCATGCGGTGATGCGGAACTTCCCGGATGATGACGATACTGTCCTGGTGTTGGGAGCTGGGGTCATCGGGTTGTGCACTGTGGCCGCGCTGCGGACGCTAGGTAGCGGCGCGCGGGTGATCGTCGTGGCGAAGTATCCCTTCCAGGGGGAGATGGCCCCGGGGTTTGGTGCAGATGAGGTCATCTATCTGCGAGAACGCGACTGTTTTGAGGCCGTGGCGGAAGCCACGGGCGGCAAACTGTATAAGCCGGTGCTGGGCAAAAGGGTCCTGGTGGGCGGCGCCGACATCGTCTACGAGTGCGTCGGCAGCGAAAGCAGCACCGACGACAGCCTGCGCCTGGCCCGCAGCGGCGGCACCGTGGTGCTGGTGGGCCTGGCGGCCATCCCCAAACGGGTGGACTGGACCCCCATCTGGCTGAACGAGTTGACGGTCAGAGGTAGCTTCTGGTGCAGTACGGAGATGGTCCAGGGCCGGCGGGTGAGAACCTTCCAACTGGCCCTAGAGTGGATGGCCGAGGGCAAGCTTGACCTGGCCCCAATGGTGACTCATCGGTTCAGGTTGGATGACTATAAGAGGGCTCTGGCTGTCACGGCCGACAAAGGCCGACACTGGGTTGTCAAGTCTGTCTTCGTCTTCGATTGACGAAGGAGAAGCATGTTGTGAGCATTGCCCTTAAGGAATCCTCAACCGCCAGGCCCATTCATCCGTGGTTGCGCAAGATACATGTGGCTTTCGTCCCAGGCCCGATGACGCCCTTGCTGGAAGAGATGATGGATGGCCTAAAGCGTCATTTCCGCCGTCTGGGTCATCAAGTCCAGCCAGTGCCCGACGACGATACCGACGTCATCCTGACTACCGCCCGTTTTGGCGAACCTTTGGGTTGGCCAGAGGCCCTAATGTTCTCCGCTCGCCGGCGCTTCAACCTGAGCCATGCTCCCACCCTTTGCACTCTGGTGCAAGTATCCCCCACGCGGTCTCAGGAGCTGCTGGATCACTTTCAGACCGTGTTGGCAAAGGAGCCGCCGGACCCAGCAAACTACGACTTCCCTGGTCTGGCCTCCCAGGCCTATCGCGTCCTCTTTGAGCAAGGCCGCCGTGGCGGCCCCATCCTGGCTCTGGAGCGCTTGGTGCAGGCTCAGACCAAGAGCATCCGGGTCCTTCTGGTGGTCGGGGACGACCGCCCGCTGGTTGCATACCACTTTGACCTGGTCGGCGCCCATCCCCGCAGCGAGGCAGAAGCCCCGGAAGCTT
>Ga0315288_10005943_pt1 | contig 15471 bp, 12 predicted proteins | sample YL17G11_20_MG_FD_203454 | JGI IMG/M metagenome (GOLD analysis project Ga0315288, IMG submission 203454) | Sediment microbial communities from Yellowstone Lake, YNP, Wyoming, USA - YL17G11_20 | ecosystem: Environmental > Aquatic > Freshwater > Lake > Sediment | place: USA: Wyoming | collected...
CTATGCCGTAAGAGTAGGGAGGCTGGAGTTTGTACAACCCCGCCCATTTGGGAGAAACCCCTTTGCCGTCTTCTCGATACACATGCCACCCGAGGGGAGTGGCTACAGCCAGTCCCCTGAAGGCCGCAGCGATCTGATCGTTGTTGGGCCATGTACCGGTCATGGCGGCCGCCTTTTCAATGGCCGCGATCAGGCTGTAGAAGGCCGCGGCGGTGAAGGATGCGGCAGCGGGGGGCGTGTTCTTGTGTTTATTGTAATACAAATCAAAGTCGCTTTTGTTCATAGGCCATCTTTTCGGATCCGGAGCGCCAGGAAGACCTTCAACCGGGAAGGGAGGATGACCGATCATTTCTTTGGGCAGCGGTCGCCTTTCAGTAGAGTAGAATTCGCCGTGGTCCCCCAGCACCTTGGCCTTGCTCATAACCCCTTTCTGAATGCACTGATCGGAGAAGCGGGTAGAGTCGCTTCCCCAGAAGCTGTTGAAGACAACCGTCGGCTTGGCGGCCAGAATCTTGGTGATATGCGGGGAAAAGTCCGGAGTGAAAAGCTTAGGCCACAGCTCCACCACAGTCTCAGCCTTGGGGTCGATCTTTTTAAGACCGCTGGTGAAGACGTCATGAATCTCGTGGCCATAGGCGTAATCGGGGTGAATGTGGGCTACCTTCGCCGCCGGGAAAAACTTGGCTACCGCTATGGCCGCCGAGAAGGCATGGGCAACTGTATCGTTGACGGATTTGAAAACATACTTGCGAAATTTGGTGGGATCATTCTCATTCTGCCAGGTCACCTTATGCGTCCGGGCCAGGCAGTTGACAAATATCGTCTTCGCCTCTTCAGCGATGGGGGCCCCGGCCAAGGCATTGGAACTGGCGGCACAACCCAAAATAGCGTCCACCTTATCCTGTTTAGTGAGTTTTTTAAAAGTCTCCACCACATTGGCTACGGCCCCTTCGTCGTACTTGGAGAGCTCAATCTTGCGTCCCAATATGCCTCCCTTGCCGTTCCAAAGGGGCACTAACAGATCCAGCATTTCATGGCCGGGTAAGCCATAGGATGTGGCTGGCCCGGTAATGAAGGCCACAACGGCCAGCTTGAAGGGTTCTTTGGGGGCTGTTTGGGCAACCGCTTTCTGCACCGAACTGTCGAGAGCCAGGCTGCCGGCGACGGCTCCTGCACCCATGACTTTGAGAAAATCCCGACGCCCCAGGCCCATTTCAGCGATCTTGTCTTGTCCTTTTCCCATCTCCAGACCTCCTTTCTTTTTTTTACTTCCTTCCTCTAATGAAGTAGAACTCTTTCTTCGAAAGAAGTACGCCTTCCTCTACCACCCATTAATTCAACCGGCACTTGGCTGAAAGGACGTAATTCATGAAGGGGGGAGCGATCCTTAGTCATTAATAATAAATACTACAATGGAAGTCAATAGAAATAGGTGAACGTGTATTTTGTAAACAGACATGGATGATTGTCGCTCACTTTTGTCACGGGCCGGTTAGGAGGCGAGGAAGTTCCTCAGCCCAAAAAGAAGGAGGGCGGAGCTCCTTTTTGAAAAGGTCTACCTTCCTTCGATCACAGGTTATTACTTCCAAAGTTTATCCGGCGGGATGTAATTCTTGGGGAGCGCTTTCCCGTTTTCATCTACGAGCCGAGCGATCTTCCCATCTTTCTGGTACTGAGCCTGGAATAAAGGCCAGTATCCCGGGTAGATTTTCCAAGGGACCCCAAGACAAAAGAATAGATGAGCATGACTTGAATGGTTTCCCACATGGACCCGTTACTCCCTTGTCGTAGTAATAAGCAAATCTACGGCTGGATTCACCTGTCTACAATTTAAGTAGACTGTCTTTTATAATAAAAGGGAAAATTTTGCCGGCTTTTTTATGGAAAATTATCAAGAGTAATCCTGAACCCATAAAAGGCAAGAGAAAGCTTGAATATCATTCAGATAAAAAATTTATTTTTTACGGAGCAACTCCGGGAAGCTTCCAAATATTGGGTTACAGGGCAGGGATTTCCTGGCATACCAGGCGCAAGGCTTTAAGCAGGGCATTGTTCTCCCTGCGGCTGCGCACGGCGATACGGAAAAAGTAGGGACCGATGTGGTGAAAGGAATTGCAGTCGCGGATGAGGATTCCAAGGGGGATCAGTTTTTCCCGGAGCTCGGCGGCGCTGAGGTTGAGGGAGGGATGCAGTTGGACCAGGAGATAATTGGCTGCGCTGGGATAGGGAACAAACCCAGGAATGGAGCGGAGACCATGGATTAAACGATCGCGTTCTTGATGGATGAAATTCTTTGTTCGGGTGATGTAGCGCTCATCCCTCAAACTCTCCACGGCTGCAATCTGGGCCAGGGTATTCACCGTCCAGGGTTCCTTATTCCGGGAGAATTTATGAATGACTTTCTGGTTAGAGATCATGTAGCCTACCCGCAGGCCGGGCAAGGCAAAGAACTTGGTCAAGGACCTGAGAAGGATGAGCCGCGAGGAGGTCCCTGCCTCCCTCCTCAGAGATTCCTCCTCGACGAGGTCGATGAAAGCCTCATCTAGAATGAACCAGACCTTCTCCCGCTCTGTCTGGGCTAAAATTTTTCGGAGATCCTCCTTCTCCGTTAGAATCCCAGTAGGGTTGTTGGGGTTACAGAGATAGAGAGCATCGTAACCCTGGGTCAAGGCGAAAAGAAGGCTCTCTACGCTTAGCTCGAAACCGTCTTCCTCTCGGGTCTCAAAGTAATGAATGCTGCACTTTCCCCCGACAGACGATCTCTCCAGGGCGGTTTCATATTCGCTGAATGCCGGAGTCACGACGAGGGCCCGTGAAATCTTCAGGACGCGAGGGATCGCATAGATAAACTGTGTAGAACCAGCCCCGGGCAGGATTTGGTCCTCCGGAAGCCCGTGGAATTGGGCCAGAGCTTGGGTCAGGGCGGAACACTGAGGATCGGGGTAGTGAAGAACGGCCGAAAGGCTATCTCTTAACTTCTTTTCAGCTTTCTTAGATAGTCCGAGGGGATTGATGGAAGCACTGAAATCGATGATCTCTTCCGGGTTCAGGCCAAACCGCTTAGCGATTTCATAAATATTGCCGCCGTGGATCTTGTTCAAAAGACCACCTCTACAAAAGGGTTCGAGGATTCCAGGGTTCTATGGGCAAAAAAATGTTGCGTGTTGAGTGTTAAGTTTCTAGGCATAGCGCCTTGCCCCTCACGCCTTACGTCATTAGCCTTGACCCCTCGACCCCTGTTTTTAGAAATTAAACCACAAAAGATCACTTGCTGCCAACGAAAAATCCCCGCCACCCTTGATACGGAATTCGCGGAATTTCCGCAAAAGTTAGGTGGTGCTCACCTGGGGAATCTTGTCTTTTTGAGCTGAACCACCGCTTGGCAGGTGTTACGAGGGGAGAAAGATATGTTTGATCTACGTTTCCTTTTTGCCGGTGAATGCATGCGAATATTCCGCTCTCTATCTGAAGGTTCCATATAATAGGGATAGGGAGGTACCTCACGGTACCTCTCCTCCCACACCAGCGTGCATGTCCAACCTTCTGGCTTTTTCACCACCCTTGCGCGTCCGGGGTTCAGGACCACATACCGGCAAAGCTCAAGAAGATATTTCTCCTTTTGTACCAGATTCGCCTTAACCCGTCCCAGAAAGATGTTACCCCTCTTGGTGCCTAAACAACGCGATTAATTTAAACATTTTTCAACCGGTGCCGAAAAGAATGAAATTAGATTTTATCAATTGATAAATTCATCTTGACAAATTTTTTATATGGTATTAAATATAAATTTGTGAGTTTTTCGCTTTCTTAACAGGAGTATGGCTATTTGGACCAGGGTAAAAGGGAGAAGGTCGCAAAATTTTTGAAGGAATTCAAGAAGATTGCTACGGCCGGCCGGGGTCTCGACTTAATACCACGGGCAGAAAACATTGCGTGTCTTGCAGAATTACGGATAACGAAGAAAAACCAGAAAGAAGAAATCATGAATCTCACGGTAGATGATTATTGCGAAGGACCGGAACCCGATAAAGATAGACCCGGAGAAGTCTGGCTGTTTGGGAAGCGAATCAGCGGCAAAGAGGTGTATATCAAACTCAAGATCGCCCAAGTGGGTAAAGAAACGATAGCTAAATGTCTGTCCTTCCATCCGGCAAAACATCCGCTTTGTTTTCCCTTTAAGCCTGGAGAAGGGGGTGATAAAAAGTGAAAGGGATTTGTCCGCATTGTGAAAAGGAGACCAATCTTGAATTGGTTCGTTCGGAAGAGGAAATTAAAGTCCGGGGAGAGTTAATCAAAGTCGATGTGGAATATTACAAGTGTAAGGCCTGCGGCAAAGATTTTGATGATCCTCGTTCCGATGACGATCCGCTGGACAAGGCCTACCGGGAATATCGACGCCGCCATGGCATGATGCAGCCGGAGCAGATTCGCGATCTGAGAAGAAGGTATGGTCTTACCCAGAACGAAATGAGCAGCTTACTGGGATGGGGAGGGGCTACTCTGAGCCGCTATGAAAACGGAGCCCTGCAAGATGAGACCCACGAAAAAATCCTACGCTTGGCCGCGGATCCCCGCAACCTTTTGAAGTTAATCGAAGGTACACCCGAGGCCCTTTCAGAAGAAAAGAGGGCGCGCCTTACCAAAGAATTGAAGGCGGCCGAAGAGGAAGCATTCTCATTTGAGAGGCTCTATGAGGAGCGTTTTGGGAAATATGAGGGAGATGAATACAGCGGCTTCAAAAAACTCGACCTGGCTAAGCTTTTCAATGCCATAATTTATTTCTGCAAAGGGGGTGTTCTCAAAACTAAATTGAATAAGCTCCTTTTTTATGCCGATTTTAAACACTTCAAGGATTATGCCTTATCGGTCACCGGAGCCCGATACGCACATATCCCCTTTGGCCCAGCGCCTGACCAGTATGCATATTATCTTGCCACCCTCCTCGAAGAGGGCGCTATAAAGGCCGAAGAGGTCGTTTACAACGAAGAGGCCATAGGGGAAAAGTTTACTTCGGGAAAAGAGCCGGATCTATCATTATTCTCCGATAGTGAGCTTAAAATTCTCGCTTCCGTGAAGGATTATTTCAAGAAGTTTAACGCGAAAAAGATAACGGAGTCCTCCCATCAAGAAAAAGGTTACAGGGAAACTCAAACGGGGCATCTAATTTCATACGCCTACGCCGAGGATTTAAAGATCTAACCCCCGCCTTCTTTCGTTCAGTGGCGGAGGGATAAAGGCATAAGGAAAAGAACATTAGGAGTAAAGCTGTGAGCTTCTTGAGAAAGCGGTGGGTTAGTTGCACAAGAATTTAAGATCTCTGTAGGGGCGAAGGGCGGTCCCCCCTTTGTGGTCAGGGTTTTTAGAACCTTGACATCTTCGAAAAAATGGTGATAATTTCAGCTTGTCCCCACTGGAGGAGGGAGGCCCATGCCAGAGGCTAACCCCGCACCATCTTTGTCCAATCCAATCACCCGATACCCACGAATCGCGCCTGAGCCTACTCAGAAACCAAAACTTCTGGACCGTCTCCCCGAATCCCTGCGCTCCCACCATTCTTTTGCTACACATTTGTTAGAAGAGGATTACGATATCCGAACGGTCCAGGAACTTCTGGGGCATAGCGACGTGAAGACGACGATGATCTATACCCATCTGATGTTCAGAGCTGGAAGACAGGCGAGGAGTTCGACATCTGGCACGGGGACTTCCTGGATATCGAGGACACGATCAAGCGGCTACAGGCGACGCGCTACCTGCATCCCTGAGCCTTCACGTTCGGCAATCACATTGACTGAAGAATAAACCTATCGCCTGGACATTTTTGAGGAGGATAACAGATGGGACGGATAGTAGCCTCAGTCAAGATCGAAAACCCTTCACATCCCGACGTCAGGATTCGGTGCGATGCCCTCGTCGATACGGGAGCATCATTCATGGTGCTTCCGACCGCTTGGCGAGACCGCCTTGGAGAATTGGACAATGTCGGAAGGGTCCAATTGGAAACCGCCACCCAGGAGACTGTTGAAGGGGAAGTTTGTGGGCCGGTCCGAATCCAAATCGAAGGCTTCCGTCCTATTTACAATGAAATGTTATTCGTATATATGAAGCCAGAGAACGGCGAATATGAACCACTGATTGGGTACGTCATTCTGGAGCAATCGCAAGCGGCCGTGGACATGCTTGGCCATCGTCTCGTACCCGTAAAACGGATGGACCTGAAGTAGGAGGCCAAAATGAGCTCCTCGCGGACTGGTGAAAGCTTTGCCCCTGCTAGCCGGTGAGCCCCTCCGGCGCCAGAAGGAATTCTATGAAAAGGAGACCGATGTCGGAAATCCTGAAGCCGGTTATGCGGAGCGTTCGCAGGACAAGATGGATGAAGCGTAGAATATTTTCTATCGGGCTAAGAATTACATGTTTAGAAAGGGAGGATTCTTTCTCCAATCCAGGAAAGTAAGACGGAAAGTATCAGCATGCAAAGAGAAGATAGATACAGGATCTTCCAGGATTCCCGTACATCTGTCAGGTCGATCTCTTTTTTGCGGTCACCGATGAATGGCTTCAGGCTGGGCTGGCCAAAGTAAGAATTCAACCCTCCCAGCTGGACTCCCAGGGCCCCAGCCATGGCCGCTTCCGGCCACGCACTGTTCGGGCTTTCATGTTTCCTGCGGTCCCGCCACAAGATGCCCAGGGAATTCCTCCAGGGTCTGCGCAGCAGAAAAGAGGAGAGGACGATGATCAACCCGGAAAGCCGGGCGGGGATGAAATTGGCCGCGTCATCCAGCTTCGCTGAGGCCCAGCCCAGATTCCGGTAGCGCTCGTTCTTATACCCCACCATCGAGTCGAGCGTGTTGATCGCCTTATACGTCAGGGCCAGGGGGGGGCCGCCTAGACCGAGGTAGAAAAGAGGAGCAATGACGCCGTCGGACGTATTTTCGGCGATCGTCTCCACCAGCGCCCGGAGGATTTCGGGCTCATCCAGGTGAGCCGTATCCCTTCCCACCAAAAAGGCCAATTCCTCCCGGGCCCGAGGAAGATTTCCCCCCGCGAGCGCCTGGAGAACCTTTCGCGTCTCCACATGCAAATCTTTTGTCGCCAGAGCTGTATAGCCCAGAAAAATCGAGCAGGCCACCCCTGCATACCCGGAAAAATTCCCCGCCCAGTGGATCAAAAGGAAAGTAACGAAGAAAGTGCTGCCGCAGATTATGAGCGCAAGAGAGATTCCAGAGATTTTCAGCCACAGAGTAGAAGTTCCCAGTCGCCGGAAAAAATTTTCTAGCCAGAGGATAAGGCGGCCCATCAAGCGTACAGGATGGGGAAACCAATGAGGATCCCCCAGAATCAGGTCGAGGACATAAGCGGAGATGAGTGTAATGGAGGTCAAGATGTTCGCTCATCACCCTTTCCCCAACTCTCCCCCCTCAGGAGACTGTATCGCAATTCGTCATGCCCGCGTAGGCGGGCATCCAGGAAAATGAAATTATTCAATAAAACTGCAACTGGATTCCGGCGTTCGCCGGAATGACGGCTCTTTTTCCTGATTACGACACAGCCTCTCAGAGGGAGAGGGTTAGGGCGGGGGGGATATTCCGATGATCCTGTAAATTCGCGCCATGTCCAGTTCCTTCCGGAGGACAGCGGCCAGCTTGTCGTACTCCTGCTCTTTAAAAGCTTTGTAATCGAATCCTCCCGACCGATTGCCCCATAACAGGCCTTTATTCTTTCGCAAAGAATCGATGAAGCAGCGCCGAAATCCATCGTTGTCGAATAGGCCATGAATGTAAGTTCCCCAAACCTGGCCGTCCGCGGAGATGGCCCCGTCTTCAATCTCAACTTTTTGGTTGAGTCTTTCGATAATCTTGAAGGCTGGCAGGTGGGAGGTTCCCCTTTGGGTTTCCCCCATGTGGATTTCATAGCCCAGGAGGGGTTCTTGCCGGTCAAGCATCGGGCCGTTCAGCGGGAAAGCTTTTACCTGGAAGGTCATCTTCTCTCGTTGCAGGATCGTTTCCACGTTTAGAAGGCCTAGGCCTTCAATTTCTCCCAGGGAAGTTTCCGTGCCCAAAGGGTCGCGGACGGTCTTTCCGAGCATCTGAAAACCGCCGCAAATTCCGATGACCGTCTTCCCAGACCGCCGCAATCTTAGGATTTCATCGGCATACCCCTCTTTTTTCAGAAAAAGAAGGTCTTCGATGGTATTCTTCGAACCGGGCAGAATGACAACGTCTGCATCCTCAATCTTCTGCCCTGGTTGTACGTACCGCAGGTTGACTCCCGGTTCGTGTTCGAGGGGATCAAAGTCCGTAAAGTTGGAGATGTGTGGAAGGTAGAGGGCCGCAATGTTAACCTGCCTTTCCCCTTTGGAATCAATTTTCTCCAGGGCCACTCCATCCTCCTCGGGCAGGTAAAGATCCTTTAGGTAGGGAATGACGCCCAGCACGGGGAGGCCAGTTTTATTTTCCAGAAACTCAAGGCCGGGCGTCAGCAGACTCAGGTCCCCCCGGAATTTATTGATGATGAAACCCTTGATTCTTTCCCTCTCTTCAATACTCAAAAGCTCCAGCGTGCCAACGAGGGAGGCAAAAACTCCTCCTTTGTCGATATCCCCCACTAAAAGCACTGGAGCGTCCGCCGCTTCGGCCATTCCCATGTTGGCGATGTCCCCTTCGCGCAGGTTGATTTCTGCCGGGCTTCCAGCTCCTTCGATCATTATCACCCGGTACCGCTGGGACAATCGCCCGTAACTCTCCAGGACAGCTGTGAGCGCTTTTTTCTTGAAGGGGTGATACTCACCGGCATTCATGTTGGCGAAAACCCTACCCTGGATGATGACCTGCGCGCCGATGTCTGTGTTGGGTTTAAGAAGGATGGGATTCATGTCTACATGAGGGGCAAGCCCCGCAGCCTCGGCCTGCACCACCTGGGCCCGGCCCATCTCCCCTCCTTCCTGGGTGACAAAGGAATTAAGGGCCATGTTTTGAGCTTTAAAAGGGGCGACTTTGTAACCATCCTGTTTGAGTATCCGGCACAGGCCAGCGACGATCATGCTCTTGCCCACGAAAGAGCCGGTTCCCTGGATCATTAAAGATTTGGCAGTCATATTTTTATTTGGACGCAGATTTCCGCCGATAATCGCAGATAAAAAGTCCTTTATAATAAATTCAGAAGCCAAAGATCAGAATGCAGAATAGAAAGCATAGGGGTCTTTTTACTCTTACATTCTGGATTCTGACTCCTGATTTCTGTATTCTTTTTTGGAAATACTCTAGTTTAATCCCTAAAATCTTCGTTCATCTGCGTCCCGTAAAAATTTTGCTTTTTCTTCAGTTATTCGAGAATATGGGCGCTGGAATTTTCCGGCAGAGGGTCCAGGCCTGGAAACGAGGAGTGTAACGAATCAAGAAAATCTCCCCATCCTCTGTTTTCACCCTAAAATAATCATGCCGCAGATCTTGGGGGTCCAGACCTCCTTCATACCACCGGTTTAAGATTTCAACGATCCTATGGCGCTTCTCCTGATAAACGAAGGCCCGAGGGGTTTCCTCTCCCTTATAGCCGGCGTAGCACTCTACCCCAATCTCCTCGAAGACCCACTCTTTTTTCATTTTTTTCTTTTGGCCACAGGGGATACGGAGGAGACAGAAAAATTAGTCGAAAATAAAAAGCAAAAATTTAAAATCGAATTTTGCTTTTTGACATCGCATTTATTCTATCTCATTCCTCTCAGTGGCCTCCGTGGCAAAAAAATTAAAGAATTTTAAAAACGATGCCCACTTTCAACCAACCTTCTTTGTAAGGCAAAGGGGCGGCGTCGAGCACCGTTTCCAGCGAAGCCTTATCTAATATTTCCGAACCTGAGGACTCTATAATTTCCACCGTTTCCACCTGCCCTGCGGGCTTGAGTTTAAAACGCACGACAGCAATACCCTCAATACCCATTTTCCGGGCGACCTTGGGGTAACGCTTGACCGCTTCAATCTTGCGCATGATCAGCAGGAGCGTTGGGTCGATTTCTTTGGAAGAATTTCGAACCTTGGCCATCGGACCGGAAGATCCCTCTCCTTTGACCGGGCCGGGATTACTGCCCCCTCTTAGAGAGGTCTCTTCCCTTTCCGCCCCGAAGGTAGGGGGAGCAAAAAAAGTCGAACCAGGAGTACTCTTTGTTTTCAATTCTTGATTTAAGTTGGCCCCGGGCATGAAAGCCTCCGCCGTCCCGCTTTCTTGAGTCTGGGCCATGATTTTCCCTTGAGCCTCGAATGACAATTCAGCCCTGGCTAACAAAGTTCTACTTTCCGGAAGAGCTTCCTCGTCCTTTTCCAGTTTCTCTTCCTTTGAGGCCGCTGGAGCCGGCTCCTTCTTTTCCTCTTTCTTCTCTTCTTTCTTTTCTGCAGGCTGGAGGGGTTCTTTTCGCTCCAGGTCCCTCTTTTCCGGTTGGCCTTTGGCGACTTGGACTCCGTCCTTCTTGGGTTTCTTTTCTTCTACGTTCTCAACAAGCGCGACTTCAATGATGTGCCCAGTTAAATGCTTATTGGCCAGAGGAGTCTCCCAGCAGAAGAGGAGAATAAGCAGGATGGCGTGAATGGAAATAGATAGAAAATAGAAGCGTTTCATAGAAATTCATTTACCATGGAGCACGCGGGTAAAAGACCACTTCTTGGCGCTATGCATAGAGTGCATTAGAACCAAAGGGAAACACCCCCGTTCACTGACCGGGGACGCATAGGATAGCCCTCGTTAACCTGGTAATCTCGGTCCAGGGCGTTGGTCAGGCTCACAAACGCCTCGCCTCTTAGTTTTTGATAGATCTTAAACTCGTAAGCCACCCTGGCATCGACAATAAAATACTCCCGGTTCAGGGTGGAAGTGCTATTTACATAGTACCGCACGTAGCGCCCCTTCAGGCTGGATTTGAGGCCGAAGGGGGTAACGTACTCCACCCCGGCATTGACGATATGTTTCGGCTTATTCGTAATCGGTTCCCCGGTCGACTCATCCCGGGGATAAAGATAGGAATAGTTCAGTGGAATCGCCAGGCCCTTCAAGGGGTAGAAGACCAGCTCTGTTTCCCCGCCCCAGATATGCGCCGTCTGGACGTTGGTGGGGCGCCATACGAAGTCGGTCCCCGGCGCCCAGTGGATGAGGTCCGTTACATCCCGGTAAAAGGCAGCGACTTTGAAGATCGCCAGGTCGCCGAATTTCTTCTCCCCTCCCAGTTCATAGGACCAAGCCTTCTCGGGCTGGAGGTTCGGGTTGCCCGCTACGAACGCGTCGGCCGGCCAGTAGAGGTCATTGAAAGTGGGGGCGCGATAGGAGCGGGCCACAGAAGCCCGCAGGCGAGTATCCCAGGGTAAACGTAAGAGCACCCCGACCCGCGGGTCCCACTGATTTTGATAGAGGGAATTATAATCGTAACGAAGCCCAAGGATGACGGTTAATGGTTTGGCCACCTCGATTTCATCCTGAAGATAAATGGCGCCTGTGGTAGACTGGTGGACACCCACCGCGTCGCTGTCAACCCGGTTCTGGATGGCTTCTACACCGCCGGTAACAAGGTTAGCGCTGCCAATCGATGCCGTCGCCTGTAAGTCCCCGCCCGTCGCATAACTTTTATGCAGGACGGGAGGCCCCACGTTGGGCCCCTGGGTCCCTGAGTCGAATATTTGGCGGTAGATATTCTGGTACCCCCTGAAATTCACGGACACGTTTGAGCCGATCTTATCCCGGTAATTCAGATCAATCTGGGTCAGATTATCCTTCTGGCGGTCATCCGGATCGGTGAAGGTGATCGACCCGGGAAGGCCAACCTCTTTCTGAATGTTCCGGGCGGAGAGTTTGATCTCCCCCTTCCACGGAAGATCGTAGTACAACTCTCCCCCGAGAACCCAAGAATCGTAATCGCTGTTGGGGCGGTACCCTTCGGATTTTCCTCTGGAGGCAAACAAGCCGTAACCCAGAGGACCTGGCTTCCAGCGGTGGCTCAGGGAGTATTCCTGGGTGCCGAACCGGCCGAAGGACGAGGAAACCCGGGCGTAGGGCTCCTTGGTTGGAGACCTGCTAATGATATTGATCACCCCCCCCATGGCATCGGCCCCATAAAGGGCGGAAGCCCCCCCCCGGAGCACTTCGATGCGCTCGATTTCGTCCTTGGACAAGGGCAGGCTGCTGAGGTCAAACTGGCCGTTTTGGGCGTCGTTGATCCGGCGGCCGTCAATCATGATTAACACCTGCCCCGCTTCTGAACCGCGAATATTGGCAGTAGTAAGCGAACCGATGGGTCCATTGTTGGTTATCAACACCCCAGCCGCCCGCTGGATGATCTCGGGAATGGTTTGGTCGGGAGTGTTGATGATTTCTTCCTTCGTGATGACGCTGATCGGCTGCGGGGAGTCGCTTATCTCCACCTCGGTCCGGGTGGCCGTAACTACGACCTGACCCAATTCCACCTCCGCCCCCATCGCATCTGGTCCGACCCACATAATCGCTGCCAGGCTAAAAAGAAAAACCCCTAACCGCAAAAACTTCTTCATCACCAGTTTCCTCCTTTCCCGCGAAAGGTCGGAAAGCTTCCCCTCAAGGTCAGGTCTACTGGCTCGGGGCCCCTACTCGCCACGCCTTCCCGGACCGGAGTCCAGTGGCTGAAATACAGGTTCAAGGTCCAAGGTTCAAGGTTAAAAACTGATATAAAATCTTTTCCCTTGAGCCTTGTGCCTTAAGCCTTTTTTCTAGTGTTTTTCGTTCCCCTCACAGTTGCGGGGCAGCGGTGGACTTGCACCACCTTCCCTTGAACCTTGCGGATCTAGCTTATCTCAACCTCCATTGAATTTCCGGGATCCGTAGATCCCGGTTGTCGGGGCGGGGTATTCCGCCCTGAGCAGACCTAATTCGGATTCAAATGTCTTTCCGCTTCTTCCAGCAGCCGGGAATGGTCGGTGATGAATACCGCGCCTTCCTCCTTCAAGCGCCGGTAACAGGCCCGGGCTTCTCCGCCAGTGAAATCGTATTCCAGGTTGTTTTCCAGGACAACCACTCTTTTCCCCTTTCTAAGGGCGTCGATGGCTGCCTGCAAGTTGGGCAAGTTCCCTTTGCCCACGAGAAATCGCTCGACTACGATCAAGTCGGCCTTCTCGATCAAAACCTGATTTTCTCCGTAGGCTCGCTCGGAGATGGCCGAAAAAGGCTCCTCCAGGGCCATGGCCAACCCCAGGGTCTTACCAATTTTCTGATCCGTATCGCCCATATTCAGCACCCCCAGGGAAACCCGGTATCCCCGCAGAAGCAGCCGCCGGGCGGAGTCCACACCGCTCCCTTCACCGCAAATCAAATGAATCGTTTTCTGGGGCCCCGATGTTTCCCTCTCGGTCTTGCCGACCGGCGTAACCCGGGGAGCACCGGTAAATGGGTTCCTCTCTACCATCACCGTCGTTTCATAGACCCGGCGGATATTTTCCTCGGTGATGACGGTGGAAGGAGTTCCCATGGCATAAATCAATCCCCGGTGGAGGAGAGCGATGCGGTGGGAATACTCCGCGGCCAAATTCAAATCATGGGAGATGTTCAAGACCGTGAGCTTCTTCTCTCTGTTCAACCGCCGGATCAGCTCATTGAATTCTACCTGATGGTTGATGTCTAAATGGGAAGTGGGCTCGTCGAGAAGGATGACCTTAGGCTCCTGCGCCAATGCCCGCGCCATCAACACTCGTTGTTTTTCCCCCTGGCTCAATTCGAGGAAGGGGCGGTTTTCCAATCCAGCCACGTCAGTGAGGGCCATTCCTTCACGGGCAATATCCAGGTCTTTCCGCTTCTCCCAACCGAATCGGCCGAGGTAAGGTGCTCTCCCCATAAGGACGATTTCACCAGCGGTGAAGGGAAAGGGGACCTCCATCTCCTGGGGGACCACGGCGACCTGTTTGGCCACCTGGGGACGGGGAAGCTGCCTCAGTTCTTCCTTTTCCAGGAAAACTTTTCCCCGCTGGGGTTGCAGCAGGCCATCCATCAATTTAAGAAGGGTGGTTTTGCCTGAGCTGTTCGGTCCGATGAGGCCGAGGATCTCTCCCTCCTCCAGGTAAAGAGTGAGGTCCCGAAAAATCTCCCGCCCCGGGTAGCGAAAAAAAACTGACTCCATCCTAATGATTGGCGGCAAGGCCTTTTCTCCTTAAGAGGTAGACAAAAAAAGGAGCCCCACCCATAGCTGTAACCACTCCTACGGGAATCTCTGATGGGGCCATTACCGTCCGGGCAACTGTGTCGGCCAAGACCAAGAAGATGGCCCCTACCAAGGCTGAGGCGGGAATGAGAAAGCGGTGATCCGGCCCCCAGATCATCCGCACTATGTGGGGAACCACCAACCCCACGAACCCGATCAAGCCGCTGACGGAGACCACCGCGCCGGTGATCAGCGAGGCAAAGACGAAGGCGGTCTTCTTCACTCTTTCCACCTCCACCCCCAGCTCGGAGGCTGTCTCCTCTCCCAGGGCCATGAGGTTGAGGTCCCTGGTTAAGGAAAAAAGGACGGCGCTGCCCCCCAGAAGGTAGAGGAAGATAACCCCCAGGGCCTGGGAAGCGACGTATTCCAAGTTGCCCATCAACCAGAAGGTTATGTTGAAGAGGCGCTCATCACTGGTTACGGAGATAAGAAACATGATCATGGCTGAGAAAAAGGAGCTAACGATGACCCCGGCCAAGAGCATGGTTTGCGCGGGAACGCGTCCTTGTACGCGGGCAAGAAAGTAGACAAAAAGCAGGGTGAGCAGAGCCCCGGCGAAAGCCGCACCGGGAATGGCATAGCTTCCCAGGAGGGTCGAGCCCAGGCCGAAAAGAATGGCCAGCACCGCGCCCACAGCCGCGCCGCTGGAGATGCCCAGGACATACGGGTCGGCCAGAGGGTTACGCAGAAGGGCCTGAAGCACGCCGCCGGCGATGGCCAGGGCTGCTCCTACGAGCGCCCCGGAGATCACCCGGGGTAAACGGAGATCAAGGATGATGGAAGCATCCCGAGCAGTCCATGCCGTCGAAGCGGTCAGGCCGAAGAAACGATGGAGAAGAATGGACCAAGTCTTGGATAGTTGAATGGACACCGCTCCCAGAGAAATAGCCAACACTCCCACCACGGCCAGGGAGCCGGAAAGGAAGATCATCCAGAAAAGCCATCTTTTAAAGGTCCAGCGAGACATAAACCAGCTTTGAGCTATCAGCGGTCAGCGATCAGCGTGATAAATTTGCTTCGGACTGAAAGCTGATCGCGGAATGCTGACAGCTTTCTTTTTTTAAATGCTTCCGGGTGAATGGCCCGGGCTATTTCCTCCAGTCCGTCCACAATCCTCGGCGAGGGCCGAAGGATCAGGTCTGCGTCGATGACATAAATGCTGCCGGAGCGCACCGCAGAGATCTCTTTCCATTGGTCCCACCATTGCCTCTGGTCGGTCAGGGGGTCTTTCGACTTCATGGAGGAAAGGATGATTACCTGAGGGTCCTGGGCGA
>Ga0315288_10005946_pt1 | contig 15469 bp, 13 predicted proteins | sample YL17G11_20_MG_FD_203454 | JGI IMG/M metagenome (GOLD analysis project Ga0315288, IMG submission 203454) | Sediment microbial communities from Yellowstone Lake, YNP, Wyoming, USA - YL17G11_20 | ecosystem: Environmental > Aquatic > Freshwater > Lake > Sediment | place: USA: Wyoming | collected...
TTCAAAAATCTATCATATGGGATGGCTGTATCTTTTGTGAGACGTCTCTATTTTTTCTTGTTTGCTTTTTTAGCGCATTGGCCACTGCAATATTTGTTTTTGTTATCTAATGTCGTAAAGACTTTTCCGCAAATTGAACATTTCTTTTGAATGATTCCCATTCAGTAGACCTCATCGCTACAGTTACGATTCAACGAATATAAGATTGCGTTGGGTGAGAGTAAAGTTTTATCCAACCCAAATAGTTGAGATGATGTTTCATCACTCGGTTATCCATGCGAAAAGGGAAATCCCTGCCTGAACTCATCGCACCATGTGGAATGAACTGTGGAATATGTGTAGCATTTTTTGGTTACACAATGAAAGGTGAAAAAAGAAAACATTGCTGTAGCACCTGTCGGTCAAGGGAGAGCCAATGTGCATTTATCAAAGAAGAGTGCGATAAACTGGCAACTAAACAAATTCAATATTGTTTTGAATGCACAGATTTTCCATGTGAAAATCTAAGAACACTTGATAAGCATTACAGAAACAAGTATGGAATGAGTATGATTGAGAATCTGAGTTACATTCAGGTAAATGGCATCGAGCAATTCCTGAAAAACGAACAAGAAAGATGGAAGTGCCCCAATTGTGACGAAACAATTTGTGTCCACAATAAAAAATGTTATACCTGCAACCAAACTCGAGAAGACTAGAATTTAGTCTGAATCGTTGTTTTATGTCCTAACTAAATTACAGCAGCCAACCCTAATTCCATATACTCGATTTCGCAAGCCCCGTTCCACACACTACTTAGGTGCAATCGCCAAATATGATTTGTGAAGAAATTCTCTGATTTGAACCCAGAATAACTGGAGATGTCACCATTGGTTCCCACACAATCCCCTTTTTTTCTATTAGTAGCATGCGACTCTTAGGACCATGAGAGGTCGGAGGTGAACTTTTCTTCTGTGTGAGAGAAAAAACCTGACTTCCCCCTAAAGACTATATGGGTGAGCCCGTATTTGTGGCGCGGGGCAGTATTCACAATAAGAGCTTGGAGTGGAACCAGAGTGCTCAAGGCTGTCTTTTTCGACTTAGGCGATACGTTGATAGTGGAGCAAGGCGACAGGCACCTAGATTTTGGTGAAGCGCCCTTTGATGCAGTACCCCAAGCCGAGGAAACACTGATTGCGCTGAAACGGAAAGGGCTTAAAGTGGGCATCATTACCAACACCGACACTTCAAGAGAGAAGGATGTGCGCAAGACTCTACAGCAATTGAGTCTTGAGAGCTATATTGACTTCATCGTGACGTCTGTTGACGCAGGCTGCGAAAAGCCTGATGGAAGAATATTCTCAATAGCTCTGAGGATTGCTGGCGTCAAGGCTACTGAAGCCGTTATGGTCGGCGACCGAGTCGCAAAGGACATCGTTGGCGGAAACAGAATCGGAATGAAGACCATACTCTTCAAATGGAACCAACGTTATCCCGAGACTGTAACAGGACAAGAAGAACAGCCGACCTATACGATTAGGCATCTAAGGGAACTGCAGAATGTCCTCGACCAAATCGAGCCTGTGTGACCTGCCCAACCTGAGTCATGTAAGGTAAAGTTTTATAATGGCTAGAATAACCAGAATATTAGATATATTATCCTTATTTATGTATAAAAAACTCTCTCCGTTACTTTGTTTAGTGTAAACTGAGAAACAAAGTTCTATCCTCATTATTTCAGACTTAGGAAACTGAGCAGGTTAGGTATGGACCGGGAGAAAGGCGGCATAACGCATCTCAAGACAGTTAGCTGAATCAGAAGCTTGAAGGCGTTAGAAGCCTATCTAGGATATGACCAAGAAGCTCAAGATGAAGCAATGGAGCGCGCTTTCGAATGCAACTGCACACTATGACGATACCTGATACGAGAACATAATGCGCGCGCCTATGTCTGCAGATTGCTGACAATGTGTTTGCTTTTGTTTTGCTAGCCAGAAAAGTTGCATTTGAAACACTCATAGAGAGAAGTGGTGTAGAATCACGCACTAGAGGATGGTTCCATAAAGCGTATATGCGTTAACAAAACACTAGATGTGCCGGAGAGAAGATTCGATGAGAAGATTAGTTTTGGCAATGTTGATTTTCCTGATTGCTCTTCCAATATTCGCTGTGTTCACTCCACAAGGGTCTGCTACTGAAAATGTGGTTTTCCAAGATGACTTTGAAAGTTATGCAGTTGCTACTTTCCCCTCGGCAGGCGGGTGGAATCTTGTCTGGAATGGCGCTGGAAATCAGTATCAGGTAATAACTGACTCTTACTTTTCATCTCCGACAAGATCGCTTCAGCTGATGGGCAGCTATGGCTGGAGCGCTGTAGTCAAGAGAGATTTCACTTCCAGCAGCGACATTATTGGTTACGAGGCTAGTCTGATGGCGTTGCCGGGAGGCGGCGGCAGTGTCGGCTTCTTCAACTTACCAATCGATACTTGGGGACGATACTACGCCTTGGTCCACTTCGGCAGTGACGGATATATCTGGGTAAGCGAGAAAAGTAGTGAAGTCAACCACCAGCTTCAGGCGTATGTGCCCTACACTTGGTATGAGATCAGAGTCGTTGTCGATAGGGCGGCTAGGCTTTGCAACGTTTGGATTGACGATGTCCTCGAAGGACAGAGTATTCCAATATACTACGATCCATACGAAATTCTTTCGCTACAGTTACAGGTCGGATGGGTCAACGCCAAAGGGTTCTTTGATGATGTGAAAGTGTTTGAAGTTGGCGAGACGCCCGACTTTGAAATGTCTGTGTCGCCGCTTGTTCGAGTGGTTTCACCAGGAAAGGAAGCAGAATTCGCAATCAGCTTGATATCAAGAGGGGGATTTTCCGAGAGTGTATCTCTTTCCTTGTCTGGCCTGCCTCGTAGTGCCCAATATTCCTTTGAACGTTCTACGCTCACTCCTCCCGGTTCCACGCTCTTGAGGATAAAAATAGACTCTGCCTCTGGCCTCTATCAATTCACTGTTACAGCCACTAGTGCGAGCAAAACTCATTCCGCAAGCGCCAGTGTTTTCGTCTCCCCTCTTCCTAGTCCGATGAGTATATGCGCCAGTTTTCAGTTCAACCCCAGCAAGGTTGCCATCGGCAATGTCTTTAAGCTGGTACTTACAGTGAAAAATCTGGGCAGTGAACCCGCCTTCGGCATCTACGTAACGATCTTTGTGCCGACAGGTTTCAAGATGGAGCAGGATCACAGAGTTTCCATCAGAATGCTAGGTCCAGGAGAAAGCAGCGAAACGCAATTCTCCATACTTTCCCCCAAGAAAGAAACAACAGGGGTTTTTGATGGAAAAATCCATTATTACAAAAGCCCTACGCTAGGGGGTACTCCACTAACAGGTTTCGTTGTTCCGAATAGTATCAAAGTCGTTCGAGGTTTCATACTGAGCTTCATTCTGTGGTCACCCTTTACACTCATAGAAGCAAAGGTACGAGTGACTGATCATGACAGAGATGTTACGCGGTGGGTACAGGCGGAAAAAAACGGCGAGGGCGGGCAGGTTCCATCTGCCAAAATTCGAGTGGCCGAAGCTGGAAATTACGGGGCGTATGCCACGGGCGAAATGAAGATTCCTAGTAATGAGCCTGGTTCCTCTGTACCTGTGTGGACGGATAAGGAGACTACTTTCGTGGTTTCGAGCGACGTGACAATAGACCTGTATCTAGATTTCATTCCTTTTTCTTCCGGCTAGGCTAAAAGAAATCTACCTGACGTTGGCGCGAATTAGAAAGATTAGTAAGAGGGATGCGGTAGTTGCAGATTATTTCAATGACGATCGTTATTTTATACGCGACATTAGCGCGCGCTAACTTATTTTTTTTTGACGACTCGTTTCAGTAACAGTTCTGGAATTGGGCTCTCTTATGTCAATGTTGAAAAGTGCGTCAGAAGTAACAAGTGGAAACGCGCGCTAGCGCGCGCGCTTACCACATCGCTTTTCTACTAAAACAGGATGCTGGTGTAGAGGCTTTCAAGAGGGTTGTCGAAATTCTGATGGATGGAATAAAGAAGGCCGGGCTTGTTGACGGCTATACAGTTATCATACGCTAAAGCAGACGGGGAATATGATAGCTCTTCTTCGAGAAACGAGCCAACTCGCATCGGTAGCGCGCTATAGGTCCGCACTCACTCTACAGACGATTTTTTTGAAGCTTGAAAGCTTTGAGAAAAACGACTACTCCCTTCCTCAGGAGCACACATCACCCTAAGTCATAAGTTGTTACTCATGCTTAAAGACATTCAAGTCAGAAAACTCGTCCGCCTCTAAACGTCTGAGCTCTTGCTGCGGAATTTTGAGGTATTGCCATGATATCTGGGACAAACTGGTTGCATACTCGCACCAGAGCTTAGCCGCTCGATCCTTGTGTGGAACATCAGGATCCTCACGCCCTTTCGTCTCTATGAGGTAGTGCTCGCCGTTTTCCAAGACAACAACGAAATCTGGTTCATAGTATCGCAAGTTAGCTACCGAGTCCGTATATTCGATTGAGAATCCGAAACGAGACGGAAGTTTAGAGAATTTCGTCACCTCTCTGGCTGCTTGGAGAAATTTCGAGAATTCCAGTTCGAACTCATTGTCACATGGAACCCGATTGAAGATGCATTTGGACGCTTGGTAGGTAGGTCTTGAAAAGGCGAAGGGTTCCGTCTCTGAGAGTTTCCTTGGAGGTCCTGCCAACTCGGGTATGAGCTCGTCGACAATTATCGCTCGGAGAGCTTTGACAAAAGTCTGGACAGTAACATATTGACTGACGTTACTACCAATTGCTTTGACTATCGTTGGATCCTCCAGGTTGACTTTTTCTCCAAAAGCTCGTTTCTCCAGAAACTCGTGAATCTTGGGCACCAGATAAGCGAATTGGGATGGGAGTTTGACATTCTGTGCGATCTCTTTTGCGTAGTAAGATATTATTTCTTGAGCTGTTTGAGCTTGCGGTATTTTGTACTGACGCTCTATCAGCTTCTGAAGCGTAAGGAAATCATATCCTTCATATTGAAAAGTCTCAATTTCAGCGCCACTTTCCTTCTTTGGCAACTTTGGGCATTTCAGTGTTTGAATATCTAGAGACGTTATCTGCTCGGACAAGGACTTCTTACGAACAAGTATGGGGCTTAAAACCGGTATCTCAATGTCCCTATCCACTTTTTCGGGATCGACCATAATTGTGACGATCTCAAGCTTTTCTTTGCCGAGCTGGAAGGTGTCGAATTTAAGTCCTTCGTCCTTCTCCAAGTCTTCCACGAATTTGAGAAATGTTGTGTTGCCAATTACGTCGACTCTTTCGACATATTCACCTATCAAATCCCGAAACATCAGACGCAAACCCCTACCGATCGTTTGCTCAGGAAGAATATTCGATTTCGAGGTATAGGGTCTGAGACCGACGACGACAGTGACGTTCTGCACATCCCATCCCTCTCGGAGCATCAACACGCTCACAATCGCGTTGACGGGACTCGTTTCGTAGTCGACATCTCGGGCGACTTTTCTTGCTCTGTCTAAGTCGCGCTTTGAGACTTCGCCTTTCTTGTCAGTATGAATGACTAGGAGTCTGTCTTCTCCGAAGTCTTCGGGGTAGTGCTTCTGAAGGTAGTCTCCGACGTCATCAGCGTCGTCAGTATCGTTCATCATTACAAACAGTATTGGCTTCTTTTTCAGCGGTTTTAGCTGCTCTCGATATTCTCTCCATCTTTCTACACCGGCGGTCAAGTAGGCTCTGTACTTTGTACTCGCAATGTCAGATCGAGCTTCATGTATTCCCGAAGCTACGCCTTTGAGTGGTCGTTTGACAATTCCATCTTGGATAGCTCGCTTCAGTGGATAATCATAGATAGTCCATGAAAACAGTGCACCCTGGCTGAATCGAGGAGTTGCGGAGAAATCAAGCTGAGCTCCTACTCCTCCTGAAACCTTGCTGTTTAAGTCACGAATAAGATCGTTCCATTTTAGGTCTTCATCCCACGTGTGATGAGCTTCATCATTCACTACGAGAAGAGGCCCGTTTCGCTTAATTAGGCGCGGTATAAAGTCCTCGACATAGTCTGAGCCAGTCAGCGGGTTGCGACCCAGAACATCTGATATTTCTTTTGGTTCATCGTCAACTTCCGCTGGCCTTTCGTACAATTGCTGGACATTAATCAGATAGAGCGCTCCTTCAGAACGGGCTCGTTCACCCTCCCCTCGCATGTAACATTCAAAATCCCAGCTATTCACAAACTCCGGAGGTATTATGGGGTCTGCACGGAATATTCTTCCTCCGCCGAAGTCTAAGCGCAGTCTCTCAAACACGATAACGTTGGGAGCTATCAGCAGAGCTGTCTTCGAATAGCCCGGTATGTTCTCCATAATAGCATTGAGATACTGCCACGCAACCGCAAGAGCCATCACCTTTGTCTTGCCACTGCCCGTGGCCATTTTGAAACAGTACCTCGTGAAATCGTCGTGTTGCAGTAGCTCCAAATGCTTCGATTCCAGCGCATACTGTTCAAGCATAGTTCGCTGGCGTCTTATTTTGCTCACTTCGTATAAGTAGACGAGAGTCTCCATTGCTTCACGTTGCGCTGCATTGTAGCCGAAAATCCGACCGTCTCCCAGTCTGTGATCTGAGTGAAACCAGTAATTTAGCAAGATTTTGGATGTCTCTGTGCATCCTTCTGGCTTAGTGTAATTGCTTTCTACCCATTCGTTCACTGCATTCCTGATGGCTGGAACACAAGGTGCGGTCCCAATTGGAGCTACGATTTTCAGTTCTCCTTTAGAAGACGCGAATCTGGTTTGGGACGCTCTTTGATTCTTCATTAGACTTTCACCTGAAGCATCTTGGTTGTGTCGTTTCCCAGAATATCGACTACTTTAACAACTACACGGTATTCTCCTTGTTCATTGTATGTCTTGGATGCTTCTGTCACAAGCTTTGATTTTTCTGGTGTGCGGTATTCTTGCCACTCGTTGTGGAAAGTATCATTCTTGTTGTTCCAGTCTACTGCCCAATAGTCTATCCATTGCGACCAGTGTTTGATCTCCTTTTGGATATCAGCAGGAACGTCATCTGGAGGAATCACAAAATCATTGATTGTCACAGTAGCTTTCCTAGCAGAAGCTTTCACTCTGATATCTAGCGATGCTAGTTCGAAGAAACGGACATCTCCTTGTTCTATTGCCCTTTTATCGAGTACTTCACGTGGAATGCGCAAGAACCTTAGGTCAACATTAGCTTGGGCAGCTTGTTGTTTTGCCAGCTCATTCAATTCAAAGGCGAAATCCCATCCCAAAACGTCAATGCCATTTGTTTTAGGTGCTTCTTTGCCAGTTCCAACGAAACGCTTGAATTCTGCGACAATTTGCCCAACATCTAAGGGTGAAATGGGTGAATCGACCGAACCGACATGAATGAGACGGTTTCCTTTCTTTCCGTGAAGCCATAAGTACCCATTCAAGGGTTGCGCACTATACAATTTAAGAATGAAACTGATGTACGACTTGACTCTTGTTTTGGCTTCGTCTCCAAATTCAGCAGCTTGCCAGACCTGTCGCTCATATTTACCTAAGTTCTGTATGACAAAAGGTTTGACGTTCTCAACGCCTAGAAGACGTTTTCGGGTTGTGTGAACAGCAAAACGGCTAAGGTCACACGCAATCCAGCGTCTCCCTAACATCTCTGCTACTGCAGCGGCACTACCGCTGCCACAAAAACAGTCCAATACAAGGTCTCCTTTGTTAGAAGAAGCATTGATGATGCGTTCCAAAAGTTGAGCTGGTTTTTGAGTTGGATACCCCAGTCTCTCTTTGGCTTGGGAATTTATTGCAGGGATATCATCCCAAATCTCATGAACAGCGGCCCCTCCAGCTGCTTCTAACTCTCCCCAATATCGCTTGAGTTGAGGTACTTTTGATTCTGTATAGATTCGACCTTCTTTCTCTAGCTGTAACATTTTTTCTTCGATGCATCTCCAAGCCCTAGTTACTCCATGAAATTCATAGACAGGTCCCCGTCCCGCAGGGGGATTCAGATTATCAAGACGGTAGTAATCCTTTCTAACTGGGTCGTAATGAGTGAATTTCGACTTTTTGTATTCTTCCTTATGCGGCGCTCTTTGCTGGATAAAGTTGTATTCGTCTGTTTTTGAGTAAAATAGTAGCCTATCTGCGACCCTCCCAAACCTCTTTGCATCAGCATGGAAGGTGAAGCGTCTCCAAATGATTTCATTGAGAAAATGCTCTTGTCCAAAAACCTCGTCCATAATGGCTTTCGCGTTGTGTACCACGTGTGAATCTAAGTGCACAAATATGCTGCCCGTTTCATGGAGTAGTTCATGTAATAAGATAGCAGTCTCATAGAACCATTGAAGATATGAATCGAGACCCTTCCCCCAAGTATCGCGGTAGGCTTTCTGCTCGATTATGCTTGGTTCTTTAACGAATGTCGTGATTTCCTCCTCGTCATCATTGTAATCAGCTGGTATAGTCGCGGTGAAGGAGAAGTCATCACCAGTTGCAAATGGCGGGTCAATGTAAATCAGATTGACCTTCCCAGCGAATTCGGGTAACAGACTCGGAAGGACGTATTTCTTATCGCCCCAAATGAGCCGGTTCTTCCAGTCTATTTCACCTCTTCCAGAGAAAAACTGTTCAAGAGATTTTTGGCGTTGTTGCGAAGATTCATTTAGAGTTTCAATTGTCTGGAAGGGCAAAGCTACCTTAGTGGGTGCAGATTTAGCTCCTGATCTGTCGTACTTTCGATCCCACACTAGCTCAACCAAGGTCAACGCCAATATCGTTTATGGCTGATTTCGCTTAAAAGCTCTCATCTGAGATAGCTTGTGCACGCTGTAAGCGCGCGTGCACCTCATGAAAAGTCAGGGTAGATGGTTTACTTGAGTACGCTCCAAGGAGTTGCGGAGTTCTTGGTTTCATCCCTAGTTGTGGGCGCGTTAATTCCAAAGGTCGCCTTCTTCAGGTTCTCCATCGTCTTTGTCAAGGAATCGGAAATGGCTTTCCATTGGCTCTCGCGTAATGCTCGTTGTATGGCTTGGACCTGAGTTACATCTCCGTACGCATGGCAAAGGTAATCTAAGATCTCGAGGTCGTAATTCGTCAGCCCATCTTGGAGAAGTCTCTCCTTCTCTTTCACAAGATCGTCCACTTCATGCAGTAACATTGATTTCTGTCCCTGCAGATTCTTCACCGTGTCGCTCAGCTCGCCTCTCTGCTGAAACAGAATTGTAATCTCGTCTTTAGTCCTGGTAATCAAATGTTTTTTGTAGCGCAGATTCCTTATGGCCGAGGGAGATCTGCCGAGTTTTTGACCAATCTCACTGCAGCTGAATCCTTCCTTGGCCAAGGCTTCTAATTGAGTAAGATCTTCTTTTGTGGTTCTTCTTCCACCCATCTCTTATCGGTCTCTTACTACTTTTTGAGTGTCTCTTATCGTCTCTTACCTGTCTCTTGAGTGTCTCATAAATGTCTCGTTTTTGTCTCGTTCTATTATCAAGAGCAGAACAGCCTTGTAGCAACAGAAAAGCACAGAAAATCATCAGAAAAGCACAGATTTTCTACATATTGAGGGCTCATGAGGGCTCCAGTGGCTATTCCTGGACTTGTCATGTGGCTCCAGTGGATGTTGACGAGAGTTCACAGGGTTTCTCTGACGACACTGAGCCTTCTCAGAGCGTTACACACTTAGACCTAAGCTCGCACAACGGAAAAACATGAGCCCGCAAGGCCCTCTCACACACTTCTCAGAGACTTTTCAGAGACTTCTCACACCCAAAACAGCCAAAAAACTCTGTAAACGAGATCGCGCAACACATTCTAGCCCTGAAAACATCCAAAAACCGCGCGCGTAGATGTGACCCAACAGATAACAGTTTTATTTATCTCAAAACGACATGACGTTTCCCTTTTTCTGCAATATAGCGCGCGCTCGAAATTTTTATATGCTCAGAGGTTTAGCTCCTTTGCCGATCTAGTGGGGTGAGAATGGTTCTTACGAATTGGCGGGGAAGATTCTATCTCCCGGGAAATACATGGGTGCTTGCGTTAAGTGCCACTGTCTGGAATATTGGAGGCGCAATGGCTAACCCCTACCAGTCCGTTTATTTCTCAGGCTTGGGAGCGAACTCGGTTTTCATCGGCTATCTTCTGGCTGTCAATTCGGCTGTCACCGCTTTGATGCAATTGGTTGGCGGATACGTCGCGGATGCCTGGGGTCGAAGAAAAGTCATCGTCATTTTCAGCTTTCTAAGCGCCGCCTCTGCCTTCATCTTCATTTTGATATCTCAACCAGCGCTGCTGATGATCCCAATAATTATTGGGGCAATCTCAGGCATCTACGGCCCCGCGTTCAATGCGACCTTGACTGATTCGATGGAACCAAGGCTCAGGGCAAGAGGTCTGGTTTCCTTCACGCTTGTCACTTCGTTGCCCGCGATCTTTTTTCCATACGTTGGGGGAGCAATGATGCAGAGATTTGGAACACTCCAAGGGCTCAGAATAGCGTTCTTTCTTAGCGGTCTCCTTGGTGTCATAGGAGTGTCATATCGGGCCTTCAGACTCAAAGAGAGTTATGTAGGAAGTGAAGTGAAGACGAAAAAACAAATTCACCAGCTCGTTTTAGACTTCTTTTCAAAAAATCTATATGTTCTGCGAAATGCCACGGACGGAGCAAAGAAACTCCTGACGTACGCGGTGTTGGCCAGCGTTGGAACAGCCATGACCGTCCCCTACGCGTCGCTCTATCTGGTCAACATCGTAAATCTGCCACCCGAGTATTATGGCCTTCTCACCAACATTGCAGGACTGGTAAGCGTGTTGCTCTTGTTGCCTGCCGCTCGAATAATTGAAAGAGTTGGTCTGAGGAAAAGTGCGATCTACGCTTCACTCTCGGTTCCCGTAAACCAGCTCATATTCGTCAGTGCGAAAGGAAAAGACGACTTCGTGACTTGGACAGCGGTCGGCGGCGCAAGCGGCGCACTATTAGCCCCATCCCTCACGGCGCTTCAGGCAAATCTCTCACCGCAAGAGATGCGAGGGAGAATAATGGCCATGTTCAGCGTGTTCTCATTGATTACTGCGGTTCCAGCTCAAATAGCCGGAGGGTACCTGTTCGAAACTCTTGGTCCACTCTCTCCCTTCATCGTTTCAACACCGTTCTTCGTTTTGGCGACGCTGACACTCGTTCGAATAAGAGAGCCAAGACTGCGTCCAAGCGCGCGTTAGGGTGAAACATGACTGGGAGTCGTGCGCGCTACGCGAAATTTATTTTTCACGACGACGCAAACTCTCAAAGTTGTAACAAAAGCGTCCTAGAATGTGACACGAGAAACATCAAACTGTAACAAACCGTAACGCGCGCGCTAATGAGGGTGTATATGTGAGTGTGTATATTGTCGTTCTCTGTTTCTCTCTTCTCTCTTGCACTCCATACACTCATACTCAACAACACACTCACACACACTCAAAGACTCAAGTTCTTGAAGCCTTGAGAGTTTCAGAAAAGGCTTGGTTGGCGTCAATTGGTACTCATCATTAACATATGACTCTGAATTTTTGGAAGGTTTGCATTCGTTGAGCCTTTCTATATACACTCTCTTATAGACACACACTCACATTCACACACTCACACGCGAACTTTGTTTATCCTGTCATTCTTTTCGTCAAGCTCAAACTGTCCATTATCGTTTAAGACCTGCAGGTATTCCATGACTTTATTTCTTGTTAAGCCAGTCTCGATCATGATCTCGGAAACGGTTTTAGATAGTGTTATCGATCCAGCTTCTTTGTTCTGAAATAGAGCTGCTTGAATTTTTTGCGCTATTTTTCCTATTCTTTCTTTTCTTGCTTCTGCACCATCCCTCCGAACCATGATTGTTTGCCCCCTTATCTTTTCAATCTTAGTTTTTGACGATAGATTTTTCCTTCGCCAAAGAGCCAAAACGAAAATTGATAGCCTTCACCATAATACCGACTGTTGATAGTGGAATTGTTCTGTTTCAGAACGTTGTGGGCGTGGCTCCATTTGTCTTCAAGGTTGTTAGCCTTGTAAGCAACTTCATAGCTTCCGATCTTAGCGCCTTCCTGAGCCTCAAACTTCAGAATGTTGAAAGTCTCTTCCTTGACAGCTGCACCTTGTTTTGTTTCGCTTGGCGCCATCTTCTCAAGGTATTCTTCACAAGCGTCAGCTATCATATGGGCCGCGTCTCTTAGCTTAACCAGAAAATCAACGTTGCTCAAGATCTCCCCCTCTAAGAATCCTCTCGATCTTTTCAACACGTGAAAGAATGTCCTTCAGCACAGCCCTAGAAACTGTTACTTCTTCTTTAGAAGCTTCAGCCATTGGCTTTGTCCTCCTCCTCCTCCTCAAGAACGGGTCTTATGGTGAGAGAGCCATCGACTTCTATGAGGACTTCTTTGACCTCTTTCCCATTGGTCCTGATTATGTTGTCAATCCATTGCTTAGGTAAGCTGATTAGGTAGCTCCCAGAACTGTTTTTAGTGACTTTTTTCCTAAGAGGCATTTTTATCACAGATCCTTTACATTATTTTTAAATATAGGGTTAGTAACAACTTCACCTGTGGTAAGAATTTACCCTATGAAAACTTACCCTATAATGCGGTGTTCCTTTGGAATTGACGCCTAACCAAAATCAAATAATCAAAATCATGGTATCTAAGGGCCTTCAAGGAGAATTTGTTTGGCCTTACTTCCTATCAGACAAAGAGAAAATAGGCACTAAACCGAATATTAGGACTTGCATCGGAGGTTTAGAGAGTCTTGGCCTAATAGAGCTTAGGACAGAGAAAGACCTAATAGAGCTTAGGACAGAGAAAGACCTAATAGAACTCAAGACAGAGAAAGATCGAAAGTATTATGGTTTAACCTTCAAAGGTCTCTTATTTGTATTAAAAAAGGGCATAGTTAAACCATCTGAAGCTAGAGAATTAAGGTTGAAAAGCAAAATTGATTTACCCTTAGATACCAGCAAGGACCCGAAAACCGCATTTGTGAATACTTATGGTAGGATTGAAGAAAAACATCCAGAAGACTTCTACAATTTTTTGGCTCGTTTAATCGATCTGGATTTTTTTGGAACCGGCATATCAACAACATGGATGATAATGGAACTCATAGGTTTTTTCCTAAGATTTGGTGATGTAATGAGCCTCAGCGATTCAGGGTTCTTCGACCCTGAAAGCAAATTATCGTATAAGTCAATTAGTGAGCTCTCTGAAAACCAAAGACAATACTTTATAGAATTTCGCAAACTTTTCCCATCGATAAATAGACAGAATTATAAAGAATTGATTGAAGATTTCTTCAATACTAAAAACCTATAGAAGTTATCAGAACTTAGAGAAAGCGAAAATTGTTGGAGACTTTTAGATCAGCTTCTCTATAATCTTCTTTATCTCTGTTATTTCCTCTTCCACTTTTGTCATCTTGCTTTTCAGTTCTATGTTCTCTTTCTTCAGCTCCTCCAGGGCTGCATGGTTGTTGTTAGTGGCCTGAGTTAAGGTTAGGGCCTGTTCCGCTTTTGTGAAGACTTCCCTGAGATTAAGCCCTGTAAGATACACATTGATATCTGAGGACACTTTCTTCCCTGTCATCTTCATTATGGCCCATGTGTTAGTTCCAAGATTGGTTAAAGCAGAAATTTTGTATGATCTCAACTCGTGAAATCTAACCTTTGCATCCTTCCTATTCGGATGTGCTTTTTTCCAACAGTTCTTAATCACGTCGTTAGCTCGATCCCCAGATATGAAAATGTGACCGCCATTGGAAGGAAAGACAAACTCAGATTCAGGTTTAGAGGCCCAATATAATTGAAGAGTATCATAGACTTCCTTACTAATATGACCTATCGAGACTACGCCTTCCTTCTCAGTCTCGATCTCAAACTCTAAAGGGAAGTCTCCGGTTGAATCCTTGTAGGCTTCTATGATAGGTTTGCGCTTAAGGGAAACGAAGTCTCCTACTCTAATCCCTAGTTGTACGCCTAGCATGATTACCGCTTTCTCTTCCAAGTCTCCGACTCGAACCATATTTAACAGTTCATCCTTAGTGTACGCGTGGTATCTCTTCTTGGTCTCAACAAAATTCATCTTCTTACCCTGGACTTGAAGAGGCTCTCGGTGATACTTGAAGAAACTCTTAACCATAGCGGCTTGGACAACCGCAAAATTGTGGGATGGCCCTTTAGCTTCAACCCACATTAAAAAACTCAGTATCAAGTCATCGAAGAAATACTTGATCTTCTTGTCGTCTGACTTTCTATTTTCTACATGTTTCGAGAGGATTACGTCACCGCTTACTTCCTTCCAACTGTATTTATCTTTAGTGAAGGCCATGAATTTTAGGAAGGTCCGCCGGCATTTTTGTTTGTATTGTCCCTCTTGACTGTCGAGCCATTCGTTGAAGGCTACATCTTTATCAGGTTCTTGGCTCATTCATTCCACGGAAGAGATTAGAGGATAAAGTGATATATAAAGTGTTTGATACAACCATTATAAAGTTTTATCTCTCTCACACACAAGACGGTAATAAATCTCAAGCAGTTTTTGTCAGTATCTTTGGTTCTTTCCATTCTTCTCTGAGGATACTATACACGTAAACATCTCTCAGTTCTCCTCTGAGAAAAAAGTATTTACGCATCGTTCCATCCTTTTTGAAGCCTACTTTTTCCAAGACCTTATGAGAAGCTAGATTTCTTGCATCTGTAGAGGCTTGAATACGCATCGTGTCTCTCGATAGAAACAGGTAATCCACCATAATCTCCGTAGCTTCTGTGCAGTAGCCTTTCCCTCTTTCACTCGGAACTAGAGCATAGCCGATTTCCAGTTGCTTGCCGCAAAATGGGTGCAGGACGCAAAAATGGACTATAAAACCGATTTTGGTCCCGTCTTTTTTCTCTATGATGAACTCCTTCATTTCATACGCTTTGTCATCCTCAAACATCTCTGTCTCAAGTCTAGAAACCTGTCGAAGGGGATTGTATTCACCCAAGACCTCAAGACTACTAAGCCATTCCGCAAATAGAGGCAAGTCCTCCTTCTCCACAACCCTCAAATTCACATTCTTACCTTCAAGCAATCTTAACACCAACCTAGCTGTTTGTTATTGGTTCGGTTCAGCTATAACTTTTCCCCAAAATGAGGCGTATACTCGATTCGTATACTACTCCTATATCCTGCTCTTACTATATTCCTGCTTCTCTTTTCTGTTGCCTAGTGTTCCCTGAACCGTGTATACTCCTGACAGAAGCAACGTAATTTGGTTTGGTTTGGGGTAAAGTTATATCCCCCTTTTTTGCGCGATAAACTTTACAAGTTTGTCCCTGATTCAAAGAGCGCTGCAGAGGCGGTAGCCATCAACGGACGCGAATTTCTAATGACAAAGGCACTTCAGGTAGCCCAGACACTGAGGCTTTACAAG
>Ga0315288_10005949_pt1 | contig 15467 bp, 6 predicted proteins | sample YL17G11_20_MG_FD_203454 | JGI IMG/M metagenome (GOLD analysis project Ga0315288, IMG submission 203454) | Sediment microbial communities from Yellowstone Lake, YNP, Wyoming, USA - YL17G11_20 | ecosystem: Environmental > Aquatic > Freshwater > Lake > Sediment | place: USA: Wyoming | collected...
TCGGAATCGGCGTCTTCGACCCGGCCAAGGGGGGTGACCCGCTTCTCTACCAGCACCTCTTCTGGATCTACTCGCACCCGGCCGTGTACATCATGATCGTGCCGGCCATGGGGGCCATCACGGAAATCATCCCCACCTTCGCCCGGAGGACGATCTTCGGCTACAGGGCCATCGCCTACTCCTCCCTGGGCATCGCGACCCTGGGGTCCCTCGTGTGGGCCCACCACATGTTCACGAGCGGCATGTCGGACACCGCCAACGTCGTCTTCTCGCTCCTGACCTTCCTCGTGGCCGTTCCGAGCTCCATCAAGGTCTTCAACTGGACCGCCACGCTTTACAAGGGATCCATCGAGCTCAGGCCACCCATGATCTTCGCCCTCACGTTCATATTCCTTTTCCTGATCGGGGGGCTCACCGGCATCATCCAGGGGGCCCTCAACGTCAACATCCATCTCCACGACACCTACTGGATCGTGGGACACTTCCACTACGTCATGTTCGGTGGCACCGGCATGGGGTTCTTTGCGGCGCTCCTCTACTGGTTTCCCAAGATGTCCGGCAGGATGTACAACGAGAAAGCGGCGGTGATTTCCTGGTTCCCTATTTTCATCGGCTTCAACATGCTCTACTTCACCATGCTGGTCCTGGGCTACATGGGCATGCCCAGGCGGTACTTCACCCACCTGCCGCAGTTCCACACGGCCCACGTCATCGCCTCCATCGGCGCCTTCATCCTGGCGCTCGGCCTCCTCCTGTTCTTCGCCAACCTCCTGGTCGCGCTCTTCACGGGGAAGAAGGCCGAGCAGAACCCCTGGGGGGGAGTGACCCTCGAGTGGCAGGTCCCGACACCTCCGCCGCTGGAGAATTTCGAGGTGATCCCGACGATCACCGGTCGTCCTTACGTCTTCAACCCCGAGACCGCCGCATGAGCAGCCCCGCGGCCGGCTCACACCCGGTCCACAAGGATCCCGAGGGTGCCAGGCTCGGGATGTGGATCTTCCTGTTCACGGAGATCCTCCTCTTCGGCGGGCTGTTTCTCCTCTACTCGGTCTACCGGGCAAAGTACCCCCCCGACTTCCACCACGGAGGCCAGCACCTCAACGTGATCATCGGGGTCGCCAACACGGTCATTCTGCTCACCAGCAGCCTCACGGTTGCCGTGGCCGTCTCGGCGATCCAGAAGGGCAACAGGAAGTTGACCCTGCTTTGCCTGGGGGCCACGATCACCCTCGGCCTCCTGTTCCTGGTGAACAAGTATTTCGAATGGAGCGCGGAGATCCGTCTCGGCATCTACCCCAACGGGCCGGAGCTGCTCAAGCTGCCCGACGGGGAGAAGATCTTCTACGGGCTCTACTACAGCATGACCGGGCTGCACGGCATCCATGTATTGGCCGGACTGATCGTCCTGTCGGCGGTCCTCGGGTCGGTCTGGAGGAACAAGATCACCAGCGCCGGGTTCACCTCGCTGGAAAATGCCGGACTTTACTGGCATCTTGTCGACGTGATCTGGATCTTTCTCCTCCCGATGTTGTATCTCGCGGCTTAGCGGAGAGTGAAGTGGAACAAGCGGCAGGGCGTGGTCACGTTGTTCCCTATCAGACTCTTGTCCGGGTCTGGTTGCTCCTGCTTCTCCTGACGGCCATCCTGGTCTTCACCAGCAGGGTCTACCATGAGCTCCTGTCCGTATGGGCCATGCTCACCCTGACGCCGCTGAAGGCGGGGCTGGTCTTCTTCTACTTCATGCACCTGAAATACGAGAAGCCGTTCTTGAAGGTCATGGTCCTGGTGACGCTTGCCGTCCTCATCCTGTTTATTGGCTTGACCTTCCTTGACGTTTCGTTGAGGTAAGCCGCCATGCAGATTGTGCCGCAAGCTTCAACAGCCGCCGCGGGAGTCGACACGGTCTTCCTGTTCATTGTGGCGCTCTGCGTCGCGGTCCTGGTCTTTATCACTTTTCTCCTGGTTTACTTCACCATCAAGTACAGCAGGAAGAGGCACCCGAGAGGGGTGGACATCGAGGGGAACACCTCCCTTGAAATCATCTGGACGATTGTCCCGACGGCCCTGTTCATGCTCATGTTCTATTTCGGCTGGACCAACTTCAATTACATGCGCAACGTGCCCCGTAATGCCATGGTGATTACCGTCACGGCCCGCCAGTGGGCCTATTCGTTCACCTACCCCAACGGAAAGCGGACGACGGAGCTTTTCCTGGCGCTCAACGAGCCCGTGAAGATGGAGCTTCGCTCCCTGGACGTGATTCACGGCTTCTACGTGCCTGCCTTCCGGGTCAAGGAGGACGTCGTTCCCGGGAAGGAGAATTTCACCTGGTTCACGCCGACGATGCTGGGAGCCTTTGACATCGAGTGCACCGTCCTTTGCGGTGTCAGCCACGCGAACATGCTGTCCAGGGCCGTGGTGGTTCCGGTGGACGATTTCAAGGCCTGGTACTTCGGGGATGAGGACGCTCCCCTTCCGGGCCGGGCGAGGGCTGCGGCTTCGGCGGCGCCCGCGCATCCCGCCGTGGCGATCCTCAAGGAAAAGTCCTGCCTGACTTGCCACTCCGTCGACGGCAGCGTCATGGTCGGACCGAGCTTCAAGGGTCTCTATGGGCAGACGGAGATCGTCAAGGATTCGAATGGGGAGGAGCGGGAGGTCACCGTGGATGATGCCCGCCTGGCGGGAGCGATCCGGGATCCCCATGGGGAGACCGTGAAGGGATACCCGCCCGCCATGCCGCCCGTCCAGCTCACCGCGGCGGAGACGAGCCAGGTGCTCGAGTTCATCAAGAGCCTGCAATGAAACCCGGGAACCTTCCGGCAGCCCGCCATCCGCCGACGGCCGCCGCCGGGAGGCCGGGGCTCAGAGGACTGCTGGAGTCGCCCGCGCGGCGGCTGCTCGTATTCGCGGAGCTCACGAAGCTCCGCATCGCGGTTGTCTCGACCCTTTCCGCGGCGACCGGGTACGTGGTTTTCCGCAGGACCATGGACCCGGGCATCCTCACCTCCTGCCTGGGCGTCCTTCTCCTTGCCATGGGCGCCTGCGCCCTGAACGAATTCCAGGACCGCGACCTCGATGCGCGCATGGCGCGAACACGCCACCGGCCGATTCCCGGCGGCGCCATGAAGCCCGCGACCGCGCTGGCCGTCGCCATGCTCCTGGTCCTCGGAGGCTTTCTGGTTCTCTGGCTCGTGCACAACCTCCCGGCCGCGCTCATCGGCCTGTTCGCGGTCGCGTGGTACAACGGCGTCTACACCTATCTGAAAAGGGTCTGGGCCTTCGCCGTCGTCCCGGGAGCCTTGATCGGCGCCCTGCCTCCGGCAATCGGATGGACAGCGGGAGGAGGAAGGCCCCTGGATCCGCAGGTGGTCGCGCTGTCGTTCTTCTTCTTCATCTGGCAGGTGCCTCACTTCTGGCTGCTCCTCTTCGCCCACGGGAACGATTACGCGGAGGCGGGACTTCCTTCCCTCACGAGACTCTTCAGCAGGCGGCAGCTTGCCAGCCTGACCTTCATCTGGATGCTGGCCACCCTGGCCTCGAGCCTCCTGCTCTCGATCTACGGCCTCACCGATTCCCCGTGGGTCAACATGGGCCTCGTCGTCTGCGGCATCTGGCTCGCGTGGGAAGCCACGAGGCTGCTGCGCGGATACTCCCGGGAAAGGCTCTTCCCGCCGGCCTTCCGCTCCATCAACCTTTACGCCCTGTTCGTCATGGCGCTTCTGGTCGTGGATGCCATGCTCTGAGCCGTCCCTCCCGGGATTCTCATCCAGGACACCAGCAGCCCGGTCGATGAGGCTCCTCATTCGCCGCCCGTGCCCGGGACCGGTCTCGCGGTCGTAGTCTGCGGCCCGGAATCTACCGGGCCTCTCCTTGCACGGAACCCGGGAGCGAGAATCACTCCGCCCCATGGTTCATCCAGAGAGTCAGGATTTTCGGGGCGCCCCTGGACTACAATAGGTCGCATTCCAGCAAGAGCGCGAGAGGTTGCGCGGCATAGCTCGGACTCCACTTACCGCCGTCGCCGGAAGCCGGGCCAGCGTCCAGGTCGACGCCTCTGGACGACCCGGCTCTCTGGTTGCGAACCTCCCCGGATTGGGAAACGGAAGCCCCTTCTCAACGTCCCGGGATGGAAGCTCGAAATGAAGGCCACCGCCGCCGTCATCGACAGTTCAGAACCGATCCGCGCCGAGCTCTTCGGCATCGAGCGCCTGGAGCAGCACGCCGAGAGCCTGGCCGCGGCCCATCGCGCCACCGAGAAGCCCGCCAGAGGGCGGAATCTCCTTCCCAGGGTCCGCGAGAACGCGCACGTGCTTCTGGCCGGGTACCGGAACATCGCCGCAACCGTCCTGGCGAAGCACGAGATCACGCCCGCTGCGGAGTGGATCCTCGACAACTTCCACGTCGTGGACGAACAGCTCCGGGGGATCCGGGACCACCTCCCGGGGAGCTACTACCGCCTGCTGCCGAAGATCGCCGCGGGCCACCTCGCGGGATACCCGCGCGTCTATGGGCTGGCCTGGGCCTACGTCGCCCATACCGACAGCCGCTTCGAGATGGATACGATCCAGAGATTCGTCCGGGCCTACCAGCGTATCCAGCCGCTGACCATCGGGGAGCTCTGGGCGGTTGCCATCCATCTCCGCGTGGCTCTGGTGGAAAATCTACGACGCCTGTCGCAGCTGATCATCCGCTCCCGCCAGGAGCGGGCCCTCTCCGACGAGCTGGCGGACCGCCTGCTGGGCCTCAGCGACCGGCCGGTGGAGCGCCCGGATGAGGTCTTGAGCAGTCTGGGCGACGCCCCCCTGGCCCGCGCGTTCGCCGTGCAGCTCGTCCAGCGGCTTCGTGGCCAGGACCCTTCGATCATGCCGGCCCTGGCCTGGCTCGAAAAGAAGCTGAGCGCCCAAGGGACCTCGGCCGACGAGGTGGTCGCCCAGGAACACCAGGCCCAGGCCGCGGCCAACGTCACCGTCCGGAACATCATCACCAGCATGCGATGGATGTCCTCCATCGACTGGCCCGAGTTCTTCGAGAGCGTCAGCCTGGTGGACGAAGTCCTCCGCACCGCTCCTGGGTTCGCCGCCATGGATTTCACGACCCGGGACGAGTACCGAGCCCGGATCGAGTTGCTCTCCCGGGGTTCGGGGCGATCGGAGATCGAGGTGGCGCGGGAAGCGGTGCTCCTGGCCCGGAGCGCAGGCCGGGAGAACGGGCAAGCGGAGACGCTTCCCGGCGTTCCCGAGCGCGCCGAGGAGGACCCCGGGTATTACATCGTTGCCGGGGGCCGGAGGGCTTTCGAGAGGCGTCTGGGGTTTCGCGTCCCCTTGCGAATCCGGCTCCGCCGCGCCTATCGCGCCCATGCGATCACCGGTTACCTGGGAGGGATTGCGGCTCTCACCGCCCTCCTGCTTTCCGGTCTTCTGTTCGTGACCTGGACCGCCGGGGCAGCCTCCTGGAGCCTCGTCCTGCTGGGGATCCTCGGCCTGGTGCCCGCCTCGGATATCGCGGTGTCGCTCGTCCACCGCCTGGTTCCGTTTCTCGTTCCACCCAGGCTGCTCCCCAAGCTCGAGCTCGCCCAGGGCGTGCCCCCGGAGCTTCGGACCCTGGTCGTCGTGCCCACGCTGCTCACGCACCAGACCGACATCGAGGGGCAGCTCGAGCGGATCGAGGTGCACCATCTCGCGAATCCCGAAGGCCATCTCCACTTTGCCCTCCTCACGGACTGGGCGGATGCGACCGATGAGAGGATGCCCGGCGACGAGGATCTCCTTGCCGTGCTGGCCGACGGCATCGCGCACCTCAACTTGCGTTATGGGAGCCCTCCCGGCGGTGGGGAGCGGTTCCTTCTGTTGCATCGTCGGCGTCTCTGGAACGACAAGGAAGGCAAGTGGATCGGCTGGGAGAGGAAGCGTGGGAAGCTCCATGAGCTGAACCGGCTTCTTCGCGGTGCCGGGGACACCACGTTCGTTCCAATCAACGGTCGGCCGCCCACGGTGCCGCAGGGCGTTCGCTACGTCATCACCCTGGATGCCGACACCCGGCTTCCCAGAGGGACCGCCCGCCGCCTGGTCGGGGCGATGGCGCACCCGTTGAACCGGCCGCGCTTCGATCCCCGCAAGGGACGTGTCGTCGAGGGCTACGCGATCCTGCAGCCCCGGCTCATGCCGTCCTTGCCGACGGGCCCGGGAAGCACGACCTACCAGCGGATCATCTCGGGCCCCGGAGGCGTGGATCCTTACGCGGCCGCGGTCTCCGATGTGTATCAGGACCTCTTCGGTGAGGGGTCGTACACGGGGAAGGGGATCTACGACGTCGATGCCTTCGAGGCTGCCCTCGAGGGAAAGGTCCCGGAGAACACGCTCCTCAGCCACGATCTCTTCGAGAGTTCGTTCGCGCGCGCCGGGCTGGCGACCGACGTGGATCTCTTCGAGGAATTCCCCACCAACTACGAGGTGGCCGCTCGCCGCCACCATCGATGGGTGCGGGGTGACTGGCAGCTCCTGCCCTGGATCCTGGGCCACGCGCGCGACACCGCGGGCAGGCAACAGAGGGTTCGCATCCCCACCCATGGCCGTTGGAAGATGCTGGACAATCTCCGCCGGAGCCTCGCCGCGCCTTCAGCGTTTCTGGTCGCTGTGACCGCCTGGATCCTCCCGGACGTTCCTCCGCTCTGCTGGACCGGCCTGTTCGTCGGATCCGTCGTGCTGCCGGCCGTGATCCCGGTTCTCGACGGCCTCATCCCACGGCGATGGGGGATCTCCAAGCGAAGCCACCTTCGCGCCGTGGGCCACGACATCTATGTGGCCTTGTCGCAAACGCTCCTGGCCATCACCATGCTGGCCCACCAGGCCTGGCTCATGGTGGACGCCATGATCCGCACTCTCGGCCGGCTCTACGTCACGAAACGGAACCTCCTCGAATGGGTGACGGCCGCGCAGGCGGGCTACGGAGCCGACCTGAGGCTCCGGGTCTTCTACTGGCACCTCCGTTGGGGCGTGTTCCTGGCCGCCGGAGCCGGCTTGCTCTTCGTCGTGCTCAAACCGGGAGCCTGGATGGTGGCCATGCCGTTCGTTCTCCTCTGGGTGCTGTCACCCATCCTCGCCTGGCGCATCAGCGTCCCGCCGAAGATCGCGAAGTCCCAGGTCCTCTCCTCCGCGGAGACGCGCTCTTTGCGGCTCATCGCCCGCCGAACCTGGCGCTTCTTCGAGGCGTTCGTGGACCAGGAGGATCACGCCCTTCCGCTTGACAACTTCCAGGAAGACCCCGAGCCCGCCGGAGCTCACCGCACCTCGCCGACGAACCTGGGGCTCTATCTGCTCTGCACGACGGTCGCCCACGACTTCGGCTGGATCGGGATTCTGGACACGGCGGAACGGCTCGAGGCGACGCTTCAGACCATGACAAACCTGCACCGCGTCCGCGGCCACTTCGTCAACTGGTACGACACGCGGAACCTCCGGCCGCTCGATCCCATGTATGTTTCCACCGTGGACAGCGGCAATCTGGCCGGGCACCTGATCGCCCTGGCTCAAGCATGCCGCGAGCTCATTCATCGTCCCCTGTTCGGCCCCGAGATCCTCGAGGGAATCCGGGACGCTCTTCAGCTGCTTCTCGATTCGGTTGCGAAGGCCGGGCGTCCAAGGCGCGCTCAGATGGCCGCGGAGGCGCGGCTGCGCGAGACCGTCGAGGCGATGTCGGCGCTTCTCGAAGTCCCCCCGACGTCCCTTCCCGAATGGGTCCGTCGGTTCAAAGAGCTGGAGACCGGGGCGGACACCCTCGTGGACATCGCCCGCAAGCTCGCGACCGACGTCGAGGACGGGGCCCGATCCGAAATTCTGGCCTGGGCCTCGGCCGTTCGAGACTCCGTAAGGACTCATGCCCGCGACCTGGAGGGCGACGACTCCAGCCTGGTGCACCGCTTCTCCGCTCTCGCATCGGTCGCCGAAGGGATGGTCCAGGCCATGGAGTTCCAGCTCCTCTTCGATCCCTCCCGCAAGATCTTCTCCATCGGCTACCGCGTGTCCGACGACACGCTCGATCCCAGCGGCTACGACCTTCTGGCCTCCGAGGCCAGGCTGGCCAGCTTCATGGCCATCGCCAAGGGCGACGTCTCGCCCCAGCACTGGTTCCTCCTCGGCCGCTCCCTCACACCGGTCGGCGGCGGTGCGGCCCTCGTCTCCTGGTCGGGGTCCATGTTCGAATACCTGATGCCGCTTCTCGTGATGCGGCAGCCCGCCCGGAGCCTTCTGGATCTCACCTGCCACCTCGTGGTGGGGCGCCAGATCCGATACGGCGCTGAGCGCGGGGTCCCCTGGGGGATCTCCGAATCGACCTACAACGTGCGCGATGCGGAGCTCACCTACCAGTACTCGGATTTCGGCGTGCCCGGCCTGGGGCTCAAGCGAGGGCTGTTCGAGGACGTGGTGGTGGCTCCCTACGCCACGGCGCTTGCGGCCATGGTGAATCCCAGGGCCGCCCTGGACAATTTCTCACGCCTCGAGGAGGCAGGAGCCCGAGGCGCCTACGGGTTCTATGACGCGCTCGATTACACCCCCTCGAGGTTGCCGGAAAAGACCCGGCTCGCGGTGGTCCGCGCCTACATGGCCCATCACCAGGCGATGACCGTCGTTTCCATGGGGAACGTGGTCCACGACGGAGCGACCCGGAGGCGCTTTCACTCCCATCCCATGGTCCAGGCGGCGGAGCTCCTGCTCCAGGAACGGACGCCGCGTTCGGTGGCCGTGACCCGGCCCCGGGGCGAGGAGGTGCTGGAGGCCGCGCACGTCCGCGACCTCGTTCCCCCCACTTTGCGGCGCTTCAAATCGCCGCACGACATCACGCCCCGCACTCAACTACTTTCCAACGGCCGCTACACGGTCATGCTCACGGCGGCGGGCTCCGGGTTCAGCCGGTGGGGCGACCTTGCCGTTACCCGCTGGCGGGAGGACACGACGCGTGACTGCTGGGGCACGTTCGTCTTCCTGCGGGACGTGGAAACCGGTGACGTCTGGTCCGCTGGCTTCCAGCCCTGCGGAACCGAAGCGGACCATTACGATGTCGTCTATTCCGAGGACCGGGTCAAGATCATGCAGCGGCACCCGTCCGTTTCGATCATCCTCGAGATCGTGGTTTCCCCCGAGGACGACGCCGAGCTCCGCCGGTTGACGGTGACCAATCTCGAAAACCGGGACCGTGAAATCGATTTCACGTCCTATGCCGAGGTCGTGCTGGCTCCGCAGGCCGTGGACGAGGCCCACCCCGCCTTCTCGAACCTCTTCGTGGAGACGGAGTTCGTACCCACGCACGGGACCCTGCTGGCGACACGGCGCCCGCGTTCGGCGGACGAGCCTCAGGTCTGGCTCGCCCACCTGGCCGCGCTCGAGGGAGAGACGGTTGACACGCTGCAGTATGAGAGCGACCGCGCACGCTTTCTGGGGCGGGGCCGCGGCATTCGGACGCCGCTCTCCGTGATCGACGGGGGGCCCCTTTCGAACACGGCGGGGACGGTCCTGGATCCGATCGTGAGCCTACGGCACCGGGTGGCGATTCCCGCTCAAGGGACGGCGCGTCTCGTGTTCACGACACTCGTGGCGCGTTCCCGGGAGGAGGCCCTCGAGATCGCGCATAAGTATCGTCAGCCTGCGACGTTCGAGCGCGCAAGCTCGCTGGCCTGGACACAGGCCCAGGCCCAGCTGCACCATCTCCGTATCACCCAAGATGAGGCGAATCTCTTTCAGCGTTTGGCCAATCGCCTGCTGTACGTGGATCGCACGTTACGCGCGGCGCCTCAGGTGCTGGCCACGAACCGCAGGGGCCCGTCCGGGCTCTGGGCCTACGGCATCTCCGGAGATCTGCCGATCGCTCTGGTGCGCATCGAGCAAGACGAGGAGCGGGACGTCGTGAGGCAGCTCCTGCGAGCTCACGAGTACTGGCGCTTGAAGGGGGTTTCAGCCGATCTGGTGATCCTCAATGCGAAGGGCACCTCCTATGCGCAGGATCTCCAGCAGTCGGTCGAAGCCATGGTACGGTCGAGCCAGTCCGCGGTCGGCCACGAGACGCATGGGGAACATGGAGGCGTCTTCATGCTTCGGGAGGACCTCCTACCCCCGCAGGACCTTGCCGTCCTGCGCTCGGCGGCACGCGTGTTGATCGTGGCGAGCCGGGGTTCACTGTCCGAACAGGCAATCCGTTTGGAACGGTCGGGGCCGGGGCCGGTTCCGCCGCGGCTCCGCTCGCCGCGCGAGAAGGCAGAGACCCTGGCCCCTCCCGCCCTGGATCTCGAGTTCTGGAACGGCCTGGGAGGATTCACGCCGGACGGCCGCGAATACGTCACGGTTCTGGGCAAAGGGCAGTGGACGCCGGCTCCCTGGATCAACGTGGTGGCGAACCCGGTATTCGGATTCCAGGTTTCCGAGTCGGGCTCGGGGTACACCTGGTCCGTCAACAGCCGGGAGAACAAGCTCACGCCCTGGTCGAACGATCCCGTCAGCGACACGCCTGGCGAGATGTTTTATGTGCGCGACGAGGACAGCGGGCTGATCTGGGGGCCGACCTGCCTCCCCATCCGCGAAGAAGCCCGGCCCTATGTCATCCGGCACGGCCATGGGTACAGTCGCTTCGAGCACACGTCCCACGGCATCGCGCTCGATCTCCTGCAATTCGTGCCGCTGCGTGACCCGATCAAGATCTCCCGCCTCACTCTGGAGAATCGGTCCCGCCGCAAACGGCGGCTTTCGGTCACGGCCTATGCGGAGTGGGTGCTGGGTGTTGCGCGCACGGGTTCCGCGCCTTTCGTGGTGACCGACATCGACCCTGCGACCTCCGCCATGTTCGCGCGGAACTCCTGGAACGGGGAGTTCGCGGACCGGGTCGCCTTCGCCGACCTGGGCGGGCGCCCGACCTCCTTTACCTCTGACCGCCTCGAGTTCCTTGGCCGAAACGCGAGCCTCGACCATCCCGCGTCGCTGGAGCGCGGAGAGGAGTTCTCGGGAAACACCGGAGCGGGCCTGGATCCGTGTGCTGCTCTACAGACGATCCTTGAGCTCGAACCGGGGGAACGCAGCGAGGTGCTGTTCCTGCTGGGGCAGGGGGAGAGCCGTGAGGAGTCCCGATCCCTGGTCGAGCGTTACCGCGAGATGAACTGCGACTCGGTTCTCCGTGAGGTTCAGGAACACTGGGACCGGGTGCTGGGTACGGTGCAGGTCAAGACTCCCGACCCCTCCATGGATCTTCTTCTCAACCGCTGGCTTCTCCATCAGACGCTCTCCTGCCGGATCTGGTCCCGATCTGCGTCCTACCAGTCCGGAGGGGCGTACGGTTTCCGCGACCAGCTCCAGGACGTCCTGGCCCTGGCGGTGACCAGGCCCGATATCCTGCGCGAGCACCTCCTGCGGGCCGCTGCCCGGCAGTTCAAGGAAGGAGACGTCCAGCACTGGTGGCATCCCACCACGGGCCGCGGGGTCCGGACCCGGATCTCCGACGACCGCCTCTGGCTTCCCTATGCAGTGGCCCATTATCTCGAGACGACCGAGGACCAGGCGGTGCTCGACGAAGAGGTTCCGTGGCTCGAAGGAGCGCGACTCGAGGACAAGCAGCAGGAAGCGTACTTCGAGCCCACGGAATCGGAGGAGCGGGCGACGCTGTTCGAACATTGCGCGCGGGCCCTGGATCGGAGTCTCGGCGTGGGCAGCCACGGCCTGCCCCTGATCGGCGCCGGGGATTGGAACGACGGCATGAACCGTGTTGGTCACGAGGGCCGGGGAGAGAGCGTCTGGCTGGGCTGGTTTCTCCTCGTGAACTTGAGGGAGTTCGCCCGGATCGCCGACCTGCGCACGGAGGGTGAGCGTGCGGCACGGTGGCGGATGAGGGCCGCTTCTCTCCAGGCTTCGTTGGAGCGGGAGGCGTGGGACGGGGAGTGGTACAGACGCGCCTTCTTCGACGACGGAACGCCGCTCGGGTCGGCGGCGAACGACGAATGCCGGATCGACTCCATCTCACAGTCCTGGGCGGTCCTCTCGGGCGCCGGCAACAGGGGGCGGGCACGCCAGGCCATGGAATCCGTGGAGCGTCAGCTCGTCCGGCGCGAGGACCGGCTTCTGCTGCTCCTCTCCCCTCCGTTCGACCGGACACCCCTCGACCCCGGGTATATAAAAGGATACCCCCCCGGAATCCGGGAGAACGGCGGGCAATACACCCACGCCGCGATCTGGTCGGTCATGGCCTTCGCCGAGCTGGGTGAGGGAGACAAGGCCGCCGATCTGTTCGATCTATTGAACCCCATCCACCATGCAAACAGTCGTGCGGACGTTCACAAGTACAGGGTGGAGCCTTACGCCGTGGCCGCAGACATTTATTCCGAACCTCCCCACGTGGGACGGGGGGGATGGACGTGGTACACCGGGGCCGCGGGCTGGCTCCACCGTGCGGGCCTGGAGTGGATTCTCGGTTTCCGGAAGCGAGGTTCCGCCCTCCGCATCGATCCGTGCATTCCCCGATGGTGGAAAGGATTCGAGATCACCTACCGTCATGGCCGCACCCTCTACCGGATCACCGTCCTGAACCCGAAGGGAGTCTGCCGTGGGGTATCCCGGGTCAGCCTTGACGGAGCCCTGCTCCCGGGAGAAGCGCTCGTCCCTCTGTCCGACGACGGTGGCGAGCACCAGGTCCAGGTGGTGCTCGGGTAGGCGCCCCGGAAGGTGCAGGGGGAGCGTGCTACCTCAGGCCACCGGAAGGATGAACGACCGGGCGATGGAATTCATGGGTGAAACGCTGAGACAGGGGTTGGGTGGTGGAGGCGGCGGGAGTCGAACCCGTTCCCCTCGATTTTGCTAACTTTTTGATGGCGCGCGACTTTTCGTCCTAACTGCCTGGAAATTCGTTGCCTTGTGGTCAAAAGGTTGACACACCAGACCCTGGCGGACCTGAACCTGCAGCTTGGACTTTCTATGCGCCCGGTGCGAAGACTGGCGGATCCGCGCCCAATCACGCCGACGTTCAGCGGTGCAGAAAGGTGAGACGGTGCCTCTCGCGGCGCAGGTGGATTTCACTTCCCGCAGATTCGACGCACCGTCCCGCTTCCCCCCCGCCCTGAATTCGGCCGGGAAGCGCCATCCACTCTCCCTCGACCATCACACCGAGGCTGGGTCAGAGGCAGGCGCCGGATCGTTCCACTCCGGCCGAGTTCTTGCCCCAACTCCCCGAGTACGGCGTCAGCGGGCGAGCCAGATAATGGAAGACTCTTCCCGGCGCCGGTGTGGCCCCGTCAATGATGGACGTCGCCGTCGTCTGCCATCTCATGCACCCCGACGAGAAAGCCCCGAAATCGGAGCGCGACACCTCGTAGCTCAGGGCGCCCGACTGGGGCGGCCAGGAGTAGTTGGTCACGTCCGCCGTGTTCAGGAAGCCTGAGTTTCCCGAGATCTCGTCGACGCTGCCGAACCCGGGATAGCCTGGGCACTGGTTGTCGAGCCCGTCGTTCGTCTCCGGCGCCCCGGGATAGGTGGCAGCTACGGCGTCATCGCAGTCGCCCTGGCACTCCGCAAAGCCGTCCGTGTCGTTATCGACGTCCACGTGCATCAGCGCCCCGTGCAGGTCGGGCCGCGGGCCGATGTTCCCGGGATAGGGTCCGGAGACCTGCGGTGAGCCCGTGCTGACCAGCAGGTCCCTGACCGTCGAGGGCGCCAGGGGAGTTCCCCCGCATGCCATCTGCACACCTTGGATGAGCGCCGCCGCGCCGGCAATCATCGGCGATGCCGAGCTGGTTCCGCTGAACACCTGCGTGTAGTACTGGTTCGGATCGCCGCCACCGTCGAAGGCATCGCCGTACCCGGTGGTTACCACGTCGTCTCCCCATCCTTGCAGGTCCAGGCGCGAGCCGTAGGTCGAGGAATCGAGCCGCGATCGGTCGGGTTGGTCGATATAGTAAGGGTCCGCCCCGGCTCCGACGACCAGCGCGCCGGAGTCTCGCACCAAACGATCGAAAGCGCCGCCGAAGGCCGGAGCATCAAGATCCTCGCCTCCGTTCCCGGCAGCCTCCACCACGACGATCCCGGCGGCCGAGGCGATCGAGATCGCGTCGTATTCCGCCTGGTCCCACTCCACTGGAACGAAGGCACCGAGCGGGCCCACGGTCTGCGCCTCGATCAGCATCACGTCGCCAGGCCCCATCAGTTGGGTGGCGCAATCGATTGCCTGCGCCACGTTGTAGCCCGAGCCGTTAGGCGAATGGGTCACCAGCCCGATCTCCGCCTGGCTGGCGATGCCGGTGATGCCGTAGCCGTTGTTGCCACCCACGATCTGGCCGATCACTGCGGTGCCGTGCTCGATGTAGCTCGGGGTGTTGGGGGTGAAGCAATACTGCTGGCCCAGGGCGCTGTCCAGGTCCTCGTGGGTATCCCGCCAATCGTACTCGATGTCCACCAGGAACACGCCCTCGCCCCGTCCTCCGGGCCGCGTCCAGGCGTCTCGCGCCTCGATCCCCCCGGGTGCGGCATTCAGGTAGAGCTGATTCCCCTCGCCGTCCGGCGTCGGCGGAGGAATATCCACGGGCGGCGGCTGGGGCAGGGCAGGCCGGTACACGGCGCGGACCAGCGTCATCCGTCTGAGGGCCTGCAGCAACCGTTCCGACTCTGCTCCGGGAACGGAGATCGCATAGTAGGAGTTGAGATTGGGCAGTCGTCGTCCGGAGCGCGCCTCCGCCGCGGCTCTCGTAGCCTCGATAGCCAGGTCGCCGCGACCGAAAAGCGGCTCGATCGCGCGGTATCCGTGGAACTTCAGCAGCCGCTCGATCGCGCCGAGGTCAGCCCCGGCGCGCGATGCCAGCCGCCCCCCGCTCAGGCGAACCTAGGCCGCGTCGTCGAATTTGACGATCAGTGCGCCCTCGGCGCGGCCCGGTGCGGGCTCCGCCCCGCTCGCGAGAGCGAACCCCAGTAGAAAAAGAACGAGAAACATAGCTGGTGTGGTGAGTCTCAAGGTTGACCTCCATGCGAACGTGGTCGCGCAACGCCCCCAAGCCAGCCGCCGCCAAGGCCCCGCCTCCTACCGCCTCCCCCTGCCGGGCCGCTTCCGCACCCTGAGCACCTCCTCGATGAACGGCCACAGAACTGCCAGTACGGAGCCGACTGGCTCGCTGAGCCCTTTCGTCAGGCCGTCCCCCCGGCCGCGGCCGTTCCGGTATCCTCCACAGCCAATCGTCCGCCTCGCGCTCCCACGCCACCTGACCCAGGTGTGTCGGAAGTTCCCGCGTAGTCTCCGGCCCGCGCAGCACGCGCGCCGCGACCGCGCCACCGAAGGGCGCCAACTCCGCCAAGGGGCCTATAGGATGTTCTTGTGTAATCTTAGGTCAGCTATGGTCTCTTGTGTCAACCAGAGGGGCTGAGCCAAGGCATTCTCGCTCAGTGGGGCTCGGGATTCGACGGATTGGGGGGCGGTCACGGGACTTCGGGGGAGTGCGGCAGAACGGAGGCACACTG
>Ga0315288_10005950_pt1 | contig 15466 bp, 24 predicted proteins | sample YL17G11_20_MG_FD_203454 | JGI IMG/M metagenome (GOLD analysis project Ga0315288, IMG submission 203454) | Sediment microbial communities from Yellowstone Lake, YNP, Wyoming, USA - YL17G11_20 | ecosystem: Environmental > Aquatic > Freshwater > Lake > Sediment | place: USA: Wyoming | collected...
ATCGTCTTGATGACGCCGAGCTCTTCCTTGAGCCGAGACACGTACTCCTGCTTGTCTTCTAGGCCACGTTTTTGCATCCCCTCTTTACACAGGGTGACCAGGTGCTGGAACGACGTGGTGTCCTTGGGAATGAGGCGCTCGTTCGGGAACTTGGGCGACCGGTCGGGCGGAATTTCACCGATGACCTGGTGAGCGATGTCATGGGTTCGCTCGATAGCGTCCGCGATGACTTCATCGTCATAAAAAGCTGTTCCCACCTTCGACTTCAGGTATTCGGCCCACATCTGACCGGCATTCTTGGGGTATAGCTCGCACTTTAGCTCGTCCTTCGATTTCGGCAGAGAATCAGAGCTGATCGTCTGGTAGTTCATCCAACCCAGCTTCTTGTAGAGCTCACGTTCCTTCCAAACATCAGGGTTGAAATAGTGGGCATCGCCGGTGACGACCAGCTGCTTGCTTATCCCGTTGCGGTTGACGAACTCAATGATGGCACGGTTGACCAGATTTTGGGCCGGCAGGCGATTGAACTGCAGCTCCAGAAAATAGTTTCCCACGCCGACAGCCGAGGTCATCATGTCGTAGGTGTTGCCGATGGCAGTGATGCACTTCTCGAGCAACGCTTTATCGTTCAACAGTTTTTCGTTCATCTCGTCGAACGAGACCTTCTGCAGTTCCTGAAAGACATTCCAGGCCGGCATGCCTCCAATGCAGGCCGACGTAACGACAAGGTTACCATCCTTGCCTGCCTCACGGAGGACATCAAAATCAACGCGTGGAAATCGATAGAAGCCGTGAAGGTAGGCCTTCGAACACGCGGCAAAAATCGACAACAGTCCCTTTTGGTTCTTGGGAAGGATGACGAGATGGTGTCGTCGATTGACAGGGTTGAAGTGCTTCGTCGACTTGGTCTCTTCCTCGTTCTCCAGGTTCAACGAGTTGGACGTTTCAGTCTCCAGGTCTTCGGTCTCGTCAGAAGCATCGACGATGGCGATCACTCGTGTTTGAACCTTGTCGAGCTCCTTTTGCAGCTTCAACTTGGCTTTTTTGTTGACCAAGGCCTGTTCTGCTAGGACCTTGTCTTTTTCCCACTGCTTGAGATCAGGGTGGAAGTATGCCTCGACGCCCGGGATGTACTTGAACTGTCTGTCCTTGTTCGATTTATTCCAGTTCTCAACCCAGAGTTGGGCATGGGCATAGCTCGACATGTTGCCGTGCTCGGTGATAGCGTAACCGTCGAGCCCATTTTCGAGGCAGAACTTGAAGTGATCGTCTGGATAGCCCAGGCCATCCATCGCTGAAAACGTCGTGTGGTTGTGAAGTCCTACGAAGCGACGAGGTTCTCGGGCCATGGTACCATCGTACCACCCATGGACCTTTTCTTACACTTCGAGGACCTACTGCACTTCACAGGTTCAAATTTGAACCCGATGTCTCTAACGCGGTGGTTTCAGCCTCAGACAGACCTGGGACCAACAGCGCGACGGTCATGACTGCCGCAACGACTAGGTCCTGGTTACCGCTGACTGCTCCGAAGTACCCTGCGACCATGGGAAGGTCAGCGACAAGCACAGGCAGTGCAACAGCGAGCCAGCGGGGCAACTTAGCCCACAGCGGCTGGGCAATGGTCAAAAGTTTCGTAGCTGCAAGGGCAACTGCCACAACGTCGGCGCCGATCTCAATAGGTGTTAGCATGTTCAATTCCTCCTCGACTAAGTATGGTTTTCGCTGGGCTTCTTAGCAGCCGCAGCGCCAACAACAACTCCAGGTAGCAACAAAGCGACAGACACAGCAAACAAGTGTTCTAGATCACTATCAGAGTGAACCAGACCAGCTTGTGCAGCAATCTGAGGCAGTGCCAACAAGAAAATTGGCAAGGCGGCAGCCAACCACTTCGGCATCTTGTCCCAAATTGGTTGAGCGATTGTCAGAAGTTTGGTAGCTGCCAAAGAACCGCCGGCGATGTGTGCTGCGATGTCGACAAAGTGCATGATGTTAAATAGCGACTCACAACAGTCTTGAAGTACTCAATTGTCTTGTCGAGACCTTCTTCGAGTTGTATCACCGGTTCCCAACCCAATAGTTCACGGGCGAGGCTAATGTCCGGACGCCTCTGTGTCGGATCATCCTTGGGGAGTTCTCGATACGTGATCAGACTAAGATCGTTCAATATTGATCGAGGTCGGGCTGAGTCTCCATAGACCCTTTTGAGGACCTCACGGGCTAGCAAGTTCACTGTGAATTCATGGGGATTTCCCAAATTGACAGGTGTCATCGGATTCTTAGCCAACGCTCCCATGGCAACGATTCCTCTGATCAGATCGTCGACATAACAAAAAGATCGCGTCTGGTTGCCATCTCCATAGATCGTCAGTGGCTCGTGACGCAGGGCCTGGCAGATGAAGTTGCTGACGACGCGGCCGTCGTGGGGGTCCATATGGGACCCATATGTGTTAAATATTCTGACCAGCCGCGCATCAACTTGGTACGTGTGTAGGTAGTCATAGCACAGGGCCTCTGCCGCGCGTTTGCCTTCATCATAACACGCTCTCGGGCCGTATGAATTGACGCAGCCATGGTAGGTCTCAGCCTGAGGACTGTGATCAGGATCACCGTAGACTTCACTGGTAGATGCCTGAATAAAGATTGCCCGGTGTTCGCGGGCAATATCGAGCATGTTCATGACACCCAATGTACACGTTGTCATGGTGTGAACCGGTTTTGCCTGATAGATGGGCGGCGAGGCGGGACATGCAAAATTATAAATTAGGTTGACTTTGTCTGTGCCACACATCTCCAACCAATCATCGACGGCGATCTGGCGCGATGATCTATCAGTGATGTCAACGGTGATCAACATCGCTTGCTTGGGGCTCCATGCTTTTTGAATCAATTTCACGTGGTCTGAGCCTTCCCGCGAGGAACTATAGTCATCGAGACCCAGGACGCGGTCACCTTCACGGAGATGGTGTATCATCAGGTGAGAACCTAGAAAACCTGCAGCTCCCGTGACAATGACTGTCTTCATGTCACCATCATAACACACTCACGCTAGGTCTACACCTGATACTTAGAGACATGAAGCATCAACTCGATGAAGCCACTGCTCACGTTTACCAGGTCCTGTTGGAACGATTCGGTGAGCCGATCGGCAAAGCTCCTGCCACGCCGGGTGTACCTGACGAGAGAACCGACGAGGCCAAAAAGAAAGGTCCATCAAAGAAAGCGGCCAAGTCTTGGGTCAAGGGCACCAAGAAGTTCAGCGACAAGGTCGACAAGGCCAAAAAGATGGGTATGAAGAGCCCAAGCGGCTTCGCGGCCTGGATGCAGCACAAGGCTACAGGAGAATGGCCAAGTGAATCTTAAGTAAGCCTACACACCAATTCCCGCGATTATTCTGTGAGCCTCACAGGAGCCATTCAGCGGCGGTGATGACCACCGTGAGGGTGAGCGTACCAGCGCTGGTAACCTGGGTGCCAGTGATAATAGATTCCCCCGTGGTAGTAGACACCGGGTGAAACATAGACTGCTCCCGGTGGATATCCGTAGTAATCAATTGGGTACTCAACGTAGCCGACGACACAGCTCGACAAGCTGAACGCCAACAACAGCGCCGTTATGAATCTCTTCACATGTTAATCCCGTGAAAGGCTGTCAGCACAGTGTTTGCACACGTGGCCGTTGAATCGCTTGTCTGCGACTGATACCTTTCCACACTGTTCACACGGGGCTTTTTCATCCTCGGGTTCTTTATCGTTTTCTTCCACTGTCTCACGGATGATCTTTCTGAGTTGATTGATGCTAATTTTCATGTCTTTTCCTTCAAGCATGACCAAAGCTTGCAGTTCAGCCTCGGCGCGGTCAACTTTTTGGCGCGCCTTCTTGATGTCACTTTGATATTGAGCCTGTGAAGCTGGTTGAACCTCACCGTAGTTTCCTGTGTACGAACTACCAAAACGATCTTCAGCCAGGGCTTCCGCAGATGCCTTATCGGCTGCCTTAAGATAACCCAAACACACTTCACCGCCCGAGGGATGCATCTGACACGCGCGCCACAGGCCCGTCAACCGTGAAGGTGCCTTCAACTCTTTGGGCAGAGGCTTATTGGCATCACGGGCTAGTTTGTCCATGTGTTTAATCTGTGCCTTGGTCAAAGGTGCTTCTGTCAACGTTTCTTTGACGAGCTTACGGAGTCCTGCGGCATCAATTTTCATTGTGTTCCTCGCGTGCATCGTTGTTTCAACAGGTATACGTTTCTCTCGTGGTTGTCCTGAATCCCTGCGATCAGGTTGGCCGTGCCGTCCGAGAAAATACAATTCTCTTTCATCGTCGACACCAACTGTGCCACGACTGCGATAAAATTCATTTCAGCAATCAACGAGCGCTTAGCCAGTTCGGTCGATTGGGGGACTGTTTGCGACATCCCATAACCATGGACCAGACGTTGCAATTGTGCTGTCTGCAAAACCAGGTCGACGTTGGCGGTTGTTCCGAGTCCAATGGCACGTTCGGCGATGCTGTCGATCTCGTCGACGGTGTGATCGTACAGTTCTTCAAACAGTTTGTGATCGCCATAGAACGAATCACCTTTTGCTGTCCAGTGGTGATTTTGATGGACCATCGCTAGGAACTTCAGATGGACTAGCATCACTGACAACTGTGGGTACGGAACGATTCCCCATTCAGAACACATGTTGTCAATGAGCAGCGGCAGGTTGCTGTCAGAGACGACGATCTGCACCTCGAGCGATTCTGCGAGGCTTCTCGGCATTTACTTCAGCTCCACATTGAACGACACTAGACCGAGACCACTAGGGTTATGCGACCAGTCAATGTGAATGGGTTCACCGGTGGTCAATTGCACGTCGTTCCAGCTTTTGATAAATCGATCGAGCGCTTGCTCGTCCACCCGTGAAATACCGCGCGCACCAGGAACCTTGCCCATGCACGGGATACGAATTTCACCTTGTCGGCCTTCGGCCAGGCGGTACTTGCGCAAAGAACGAGGCATCACAGACTCACGGACGTTGAAGACGCTCATGGCACGCTTGACGTACTCTGCAGAGCTAACATCAGACTCTAGCAGTTCACGGCTGGGATCGATTTCTTCCGTGTAGAGCGGCATCTCGTGAGAATCAGACTCCAACAATCTCTGGGCGACTTCTTTCAAAGAATAGCGCTCGAGCGTTCGGTCGTCTTTTTCCTCGAGCTCTTTCATGATCGCATCGTACAGTTTCTGCTCGTCGATGTCAACATGGCTCGTGGCCTTCACCGAGGCACAGTACCTGTGGGCCGCTGGAGCCTCCCACTGGCCTTCAATATTACCACCGTAGTCCTTGATGAGCTTATTTGCCAGTGTGGCATAGTACTGTTCACTCAGTTCAGGTCCAGGGTGTTGTTTCACTGCGTCCCCGAGACGTTCAGCCTCTCCTGGGACATCTGTACCCAACGGGTGCTTTTCAGGTGTCTTGACACCGGCCTCAGCCAAATAACGTTGGCGAGTAATTTGTCGCAATTCGTCATCGTGAGGTGTTTTCTTCAACATTTCCTTGAGTGAATCCAGCGGCAACAATCGTGCAGCTGCATGTCTCACGGAGGGATCTGCGTCATTTTTGAACTTGGACGTATAACTCACGGGCAAAGTTCTGACAGCCAGCCTGCGGGCCTCTACAGATTTGCTGTCAATGAATTTCATCATGACTGATGCCTTGAAACTTGTCCTGGGTCCTCGGCCGGTGTGTTCGAACACATCGAGACGATAGTTTGCACCCTCGGCCAGCTGGTCTAGCTTGACATTTGTAATGACAGAAGGTCCCAACACGCGAGATATTTCCTCACGGAGGGCATCAATTGACCTTTCTTCGGCCAGTGTTCGATCAACAATCTTTTGCAGCTCTCCTAGCTTCACGCGCATGAAGTGACTCCTACGTTCTAAGTATAGTACACAATCTCAACGCGGACGTTTGCGGCCATCGAGTCCCATGGCTGCGGTCCACTTCTTGATGGAGTGTTTGATATCATCTGGAACAAGGACGCTGTGTTTCTCGAGAGCAGGATCATCGACAAGCGCCTTGTCGTATGCCTCGGCCCACCATTCCTCACGCAACAGACGTTTAAACTCAGAACGGACCATCGCTCGGATTTCTCCGACCGTAGTCCGTCGCTGAACGTGTTCTTGTGGAATGTTCACCAGAGGTAAATATCACCCCCGAGGTAGAAACATATCCCAGTCACTGTGCCAAGAAGCCGACTTTGTTACGTCCCAAAAATGCAGAGGCGTAGGCTCAATTGGATGCCTCAATAGGGGCATACTGGCCTCATCAGGCGTCTTGTTGGCCTTTCGCTTGTTACATGACTTACAAGAAGCCACGCAATTGCGCCATGAGGTCCCGCCTCCACGCGATTTTGGTTGCACGTGGTCAATTGTGACGCTGCTCCAATTGAGCTCCATCGAGCAATACTGGCACTTCCATGCATCGCGGTTGAATAGAACCTTCTTTCGGAAACGTGGCGGCTTCCATCGCTTATGAATGCGTTCAACGAGTCGGATCGTCGCAGGAACTTCCCAAGTTCTGCCCGGAGACGTGAACGTCTCATTTTCCCAGTAGCTGGGTTTACCACCTGTGTCAACCACATCTGCGATTCCCTTGTAGACCATGATGAAGGCCTCAACATCAGGAATGAAGTGTAGGGGTGCGTAGTCTGCGTTTAGAAGTAGAGCCCTTTTCATGGCATCCTCATTATCATTGTAACTAATCGTGAATCAAATTTGCACTACTTGGGTGTAAATGATGCTCCACAGCCACACCGCGAGGCCTCATTGGGATTTTCAAATTCGAATCCCGAATGCAAAAGTTGGCTTTTCCAGGTCACTCGAGTGCCAGAAAGCATCACCAGGCTCTTGCGATCAATGATGAATCTGACGCCATCTTGAGTGATTACCTCATCACGGGGCCCGGGTTCACCGTCTTCATACTCTACTACATAGGCAAAACCAGAACACATGCCACCACGAACGCCCAATCTGATTGCGGCCGAAGGCGTGCCACGGGCGATCAATTTAGTTTTTGCCGCGAGGGCAGCCTCTCCTGTGATATCGAAGGGCAACACCTAGTGGGCCATGGCAAAATCAAAACTGACAGTGCCCATTTCATCGAAGGAGCTCTGGGCACCGATCGGTACCGGTCCTGTCAGGGGACCGTGTGAAAAAGGATACCCATAGGTGCACGGTACGCCCACCTTGAAGTATTCTTCAATGACGTTCTCAACGGAGGGCTCACGTTCTTCCGTTCGCTTTGGCACTTCTGCAAACTCACCGATGACGATGCCGTTGACTTGGCCCAACAGGCCGGCCAGGCGCATGTGAAGGAATTCACGGCCCAAGACCTCACCCGTCTTGTGCACGTCTTCAATGAACAACACAGTTCCTGTCATCTCAGGCATGAACGGCGTGCCCAACAAGTGAACAAAAGTGTCAGCATTGCCCCCGACAGCGATACCGCTGGCTGCACCAGGACACACGTGCCTCGGAAAATATTCACTGAAATCGAAGGGCTTTGTTCCCCATGGCTCATCTGACATCAACAGCCTCAGCGTCAATCGAAATGACTCGGAGTCAGCCTCACGGATCGCACGGCCTTTATCGAGTCGAATTGACGGCGACTGACCGTTGAAGGTGATCAATCCTGACTTGGCCAAGATTCCCATGTGCAAGGCCGTGATGTCTGACATGCCGAGGAATGGTTTCCGTGAAGCTCGAATCGCACGGTAGTCAAGGAACGGCAGCACAGCCGCTGAACCCATACCGCCGCAGACTGTGATGATGCCTGCGATGCTGGGGTCGGTGAAGGCCCAATTGAGCTCATTTGCACGATCGGTGATCGACGCGGCATGGATATTATCGCTGCGTAGGTTTTTGACACAGGGTCCAAGTACAGGGACCAGGCCCGCCTCACGCATAATGTCCATTCCTTCTGTGACCTCGTCAGTCTTGAACGGACTGGCAGGTGCGACCAATGCGACCCGCGAGCCAGGCCTCAATCTTCTAGGAACGATGTTCATCGTCTATAACTATGGGTGTTGTTGCAGGGTAGCCTCAGTCCGGCGGACTAGTTCCTTCATGGCAAAATTGTAGGCTGAGGCAGGGTAGTGAATCGACAACAGTGCTAGATTTTCGGGTGTTAGGTTTTTCATCAGCGGGTGCAAGAATTTGAAGATGAAGTTAATTTGTTTTTCACCCGGCAGCGCTTCTGGATCTTGCGCAGTGAAATCAGCCTCAAAAGTAATGATGCCCTTGCCGACCTGATCCAACAGGTACTCGATCTTGTCGTTGATCATGATCAATGACGCAGGCGTCAGACCACCGTCATAACCGTGCTTCTGCACGTACTTCGCTAGGCGCTGCAAGGCATAGTTTTCGCGCCATTTGTGCACGTGGACCTGTTTCTGTTCCAGGAGCCATTCCCAACCATCTGGTATGAACAATTGAGCGTCTTTAAAATAACACGCGGCATTGTAGATGTCAAAGGTATCGACAACCTCTGCCGGCGTGCCGGTGTACTTTGTGATGGCTTGGATCAATTGCCCGCGGGTACCGTCGCTCTGAAAACACACGTATTCAGTGCCAAATCCTCCAGGTGTCGGCGAAGAGACGATCGTGGTCATCCCAGAAGTGTACGACTTCAGGGCACTTTGAAAATTTTCGATAGCTTCGTCGCTCGGGAACCAAACGTCAATGTCGCCGTTTCCAACCTTCCACCAAGCGCGGGCGTCATGGTAATTTTTCTTGTCGAGACCCAATCCCAAGTAATCTAGCAACTCAAGGCCCGGCGACCGCGAGACGAGTGTTGAGTTTATGTTCAACAAAGCATCATAACAATCATCGATGTGAGGTTCAACCCACGAGCGAATGTGACCGCGTTGAACAATGAGCCGGGCTAGCTGAGCTGCAAAGCCGCCTGCAACGAATCCTCCGTTGACTTCAGCGGCCTTCAAGGCGAAATAAGTCGACTTGTTGATGACACCCTTCGACTTGAGCTCATCGATGACAGGACGATCAAATTGGACCACGTGATGCGTGATAGCCATAACATGAATGGTACATAAATTTGTCATTTAAGTACAAATGGAAACATAAGTTTATTCAACCTCTGAGACGTCACCTGGATGGCCTGGGGATTCTGGTCGACCAAGATGAACTCACGGGCGAGACTGGCTGCAGCGAGGCCTGTCGTTCCTGAACCACAGAACGGATCGAGAACAGTGTCTCCCGGGTTTGATGAAGCCGTGACGACACGCTTCACCAGACGCAGTGGTTTTTGGTTAGGATATCCCGTGCGTTCCTTAGAGGCCGTGCCGACGATCGACATCGACCACACGTCGGTCGGTACTTGGCCAGCCGCGATGCGTTTTTCTGCCTCTGCTTTCGATCTTCCCACGCGCTGCATTGCAGGGGCTGCGTATGGGACCCTATCAATGTCGTCCCAATTGAAGGTGTGCTTGCCGAGTTCCTTCGCATAGACCAGGATCACATCGTGCTTGGCAGGCCACTTGTTTTTGCCGCGGCCGCCAAAATTGTAGGACCATATCACTTCAGACATGAAGTTATCGTAACCAAAAATCTTGTCGCACTCAACTTTGGCATAGTGAGACCACCGTGGGTCCAGGTGCAAATACATGGTCCCAGTGGTCTTCAGGGCGGTATGGAAGGCCCTCAGGTGAGGCACCAAAAAACCCATGTAATCATCGAACCTGTCACTATACCCCATTTTTGGGAATTCTTGGCCGGCCATCTGACGGTGTGCCTGTTGCCGGGCGCCAGTGCCAAAAGGCGGGTCAGTGTAGATCAAATCGATGCTCTCACACGGCAAAGATGACAAGATAGAAAGTGCATCGGCCTGGTAAACTGTGTTCACCGGCCGATCTTACTGCACAAGAACGTGAATGTATTATAACTGTGGTTGGCGGGCTCCCAATTGCTCCAACCTGTGCTTGATCTGGTCAATGATGCCGCTGGCTTGTTCAATCGTCTGGTCAGCTGTCAACAGCCTACGAACCTGACGGGCTGTCTTCTTGGGCTTCCACTTGCGAGCAGACTTACGTTGCATCAGGGTTTCCATCCGCGCCTTCCGCGAGACAGCGTAGAGGGCATCCTGTGTAAAACTGTGTAGCAATCGTTGAAGGTGCTCAGGATTTTCCTCGATCGACTTTGCTTCGGCCTCGACATCGTGATTGTCAACGTGGGTCTTTTTTTCCATGACTGGTCCTTTCACTTTACTTCGGCTGGTTCAATTTTTACACGGAGACGTTCAACTAGATCGTTGAAGTACGTTTCATCTTGTTCCACAAGCATAAACTTGCGGCCCAACTTGCGGGCCGCAAAAGCTGTGACTCCTGAGCCCGCGAAGGGATCGATGACCCACTCGCCTGGGTCTGTGTGAGTCTCAATCATCACCTCATGGAGACGTTGGGTTTTCTCCGTCGGGTGTTTCTTGCCATGGAATAGCTCATTGATGTCAGTCCAGACGTTTGATCGCCTGTAGAACTCACTCTTTGCAGGATACTTGGCATTGTAACCTGCGTACCCGCGCTTCTCAGTCAACAGCGGCACGTGAAACTTGTGAGGTTTCTTGGCCGGACCGTTGACAAAGTAGGCGCACTCCTCACGGGTCCACAGGTAGTTGTGCTGCACCCCGTAGGCCCGCTTCTTCTTCCAAGTGATGAGGTTGGCCAGCTCAAACTTGCCCGGCTGTTCCATCTCTGACAGGTACCTCAAAAAAGGTCGAAACCCAGGCGTTCCCAGGCCTCCCCAGACGTAGAAGGCTCCACCGAGATCTAGGCAGTTATCGGCCCACAACCGCGTCCACTTGATCATCCAATCAGAGAAGAGCCCATCATCCACGTTGACGCGGTCCCATTTTTCATGGACGATGTTGCCGTACGGCGGGTCAGCTATGATGAGTCCGAAACTAGCATCATCTCTTTCACGGATGAGACTCTCGGCTGCCAGGACGGTCGCCTCGTCTGTGCAGTCGCCCAAGATAGCAAAGCCATCTGGCAATGTCTCGATCCTCATGGCACCGTGATGATATTTTGTAGTCGAGGTTTACCATACTCTGCTGCTCCCACGTGACAGTACAGATTTTGATCGATCTGTCCATCAAACGCACCATGCGTATGACCACAGAACACCTCGAAACGAACCTTGGGATAAGCTCCTGCAGCTTGCCTCAGCATGTCGCCCATCATACGTGAGGTGTACCATGGCATGGCTCCAGCATCGCCGACGCGGCCTTCATGGATGTGAGACTCCTGGAATGGAGGAAAATGTGTGGCGATCACAATTGTCTTGTGGTAGCGAACTGCTTTCTTGATGCCGTCCATCACGTGAGTCACACCCTCGTGGGCCAACTTCTTGGCGATCGAAATGATCTTGCCAATATTGGGCGAGTGTTGGCCTCCGTACATTCCAGGCGAATCAAAGGCACCCCCGTTAACAAATTCAGCGATCGACATCCAGTCACGCATGATGAAATTCGTCTGCTTGGTGTCACCGTAACCGGCATCGTACCAACCATCGTGGCCCACCAAGGCAGTTGATGGTGACAAGGCCACGTACGGTGTCGTCGGTAGGTACTTCAAGTACTGCGACATGTTACTGACGTCTTTCATTTCCTTGTGAACCTGTTCCACAGATCCCTTGTAGAAATCGTGGTTACCCAGCACAAAATACACCGGTCGATTGACCACACGTTCCAAGGCAGACAGGTGATAGATGAGACTCGGTGCCAGCGAGATGTCACCGGTGATCAAGATGGCGTCTGGTTTTTCAGCAACTAGCGACTCTCCGAAGGCCACGAGAACCTCCGGGCGCTCAGAAATGCAATCGAGATGAATGTCAGTAGCCCAAGCAAGTTTTGTCATGGTGTCATTTTACTCCAATTTGAAACAGCAGATCTTAGCAAGATACTGACGCACGTCAGCGAACGTTTCGCCTCCGTAACGGTGTGTGTACTGTGTTAGGTACTGCGGATACTTTCCCCCGTCGGTCTTTTCAGCACTAGTGGTCAACAGTTGATCGAGCTCGCGGAGGTCCTTGCACAACAGTTCAAAATAATCAGCCGCCTGGCAGACAAGGTGGGCCGCGTCGGCCGGCAACAACTCCAACATCGACAAATAACAATTACGATAATGGCGAGCATCGTCGAGAAGACACTGAACCTTGAACGCCTCGTCTGGTTCACCTTCTTTTTGTAGTTCTTGCCAGTGGTCTTTGACCAGTTCAGGATGAGCCAAGGTACAGTAGATGCGAACGTCTGTGAACTTCACTTTGTACTGATCAACGTTGATGGTCGACACCCACTTACCGCGACCGTTGCAACGTGGTTGTGGAAAGCGCAAGGCAGCTGCAATGAACATCGCCGTGGTGCTCAAGTTGGGATCTTTCATGATTTCTTTTCCTCGGATGAATTCTTCCATTCGGAGCTTCAAGATGTGACCTTTGATGATTATGCAAACATTTTCTCGTAAGCGCCCGGCAGCAGGCGATTCTGAACAATGGGCCTGTCGTGCCAGTGGGTTTCCTGATCGAGGATGCTGCTGGTGAATGTATCGCGGACAAACTTGTAGCGGCCTTTGACGATCCCGTCGTCCTCCCACTTGACATACAAGCCCTCCATCCGTGGGTCCCAATCACCCGTAGCCATGGCGTCCTGGATCTCTTTGTTACCGAAGGCACCTCGGAGGATGCCTCCTTTCACTGCCGCATCTAGAAAGTTGTTGACGCGGTCGTCAGTGATGAAGTTGCTGCGAACAATCAACGTGGCCAGTTCCTGCAGCTCGTCAAAGTGATCCTCTTCTATGACGAGAACAGGAATGACACTTGTGCCTTTCAACAGCTCGCGGCGGGCCTCAGTGCTCAAAAAAACGTTCTTCTTGGTGTCCAGCACGTCGAATTCCATCAAGTAGTGAGGCAAGGCATCGTAGAACACCGTGTGCTTGGCTGCGAGAAATTCGCCATACATGACATAACGGTCCTCGAGGGCACAGAAGAGCTCTTCCTGCCTTGCAGATGCCCACTGCTTCAGTAGAGAAAAGTGCTTTTCACGGGGTCCACCGCGGAGGTAGTGACCGCGGGACTGCAACTGCAGTTCGCCCTTGTCGGTGAATGAGACGCCGCAGTTGGCACCGTCCATTTTTTCCTCGATGACCAGGTGTTTGCCCGCAAGGTCTTCCCATGGGACAGCCTCCAGATCGTGATCACCGTGCTGGAATCTCGAGCCTCGAATGTGGGGCGTACGGACGTACTTGTACATGGATCATTCTATCCCATAGTGACAGGGCTTTTCACTGCGTTCAATACACTGAAATTCGCTTGTGCAACCACACGGGACACCATTTCGACCACTTGAAACGCCACAACATGCGTTTCCAACCACGCCACGGGAATACCCTGAGGGTGCTCAACCGAAGTTCCACTTCTGAAAGAAGTCGCTAGCATCGTCCCAATTACGGGCCATGAACCGGTGGACCACTTTCATCGGACGCCCATCGACATCATGGGTGATGCTTGTCGGTGACAGACCCTCGCCGTGGAGGGCACGCTCCCAGTCGACAAGGCGATTGAGACCATGCTGTGTCTTGTCGTGGTTCGACACACAGACGAAGGCTTCGCCGGCGGTGGGTTTCAAATCCTTGGCTTTAGGCTTCTGGGCAATCATCTTCTTGAATTTGGTCTCGCAGGCACGCTTCATGGAAATCAAATCGTGAGCGCCAGCATGCCCCACGTGTTCAGGCATCTTGTTGTGATCCTCATACGAGATGGTCCAGTGGTCAGTATTCGTCTTGAATAGTGTCGCGACTTTGGTCCCGTGGACGATCAATACATGTGTTTTATTGGTGTCTTCTTCACCAAATGTCAACCACTCGACGATATCGTTCTTGTAGCTCATTGATGATTTTCCACGGCACTTGAAAAGGAATACGACATTTGTATTATCATACTACCACGTTCATGCGGTGTGTTTCACTATTACTTAAACAACGTGGGTAACAAACGTGGAAATGTAGAGAGGTCAAAGAACCGCCTCGTCCGGCGAGCGACACACATTCCTGTTCTTCGTGAATGTGTTTCAGCATTGAGTGGTAGTGAATCAAATTTGATCTTCATCGTTGAACATGGAATGGGACAGGGAAGCACGCCGTACTTTCACACTCTTGATCATGTCAAACAGATCACTTCATTCGAATCTGATCCAGCATGGGCGAAGTGCACTTCGTGTGCAATCAATTCACTGACGCCACACGAAATAGTGCTAATCAACGACAACAACGTCGTTGAACATGCACAGCGATGCATCATAGATCCCACGATGACAATAACACTCGTCGATGGTGTTGCCGTTCAACGTGTGAAAGTGTTGGACGCGTGGATGAAGCTTGGTGTGAAATTCATTGTTGAACATGACGCCGATGCAATGACGCCGGCAGAAGTCAAAGACAGACAACACCTAATGGCTGTTCACGGGTATACAGCTTTGCAATACACAGATCATTGTCCAGAATCAGTGTTGTTCGTGAAAGGAACCATTCCTACATTGATCGGCAATTATCAACCGTTTTAGGTGTTCACCTGGAGTTCAACTTCACCCGTTGGACGATCGCCATGATCTCTTCAACTTGAGAATCATCGAGCTCTTTGTACGACCTACCAAAGTGTTCTTTGATCGTGTGCCAGACGTGGGCATAGGAATTTCTGCCACCAGGATGATTCACGTGAGGTGGCAAGTATGTCTTCAACTCGTCGCCGACCAGGGCTACTGCCTCTTGAATTCGCTTACGGTTCTCAGGAGACATCATTCATTTTCCCCGCGGGACTTGAAGATGAGACAACCGACCAGTTGGTCTGAATAAAAGACCTCTTCGCCCAGGTCTCTTGGGTCAGTGAGCCAAGAAACATCGACTCTTTCACCTCCGATACCTTCCCAAGCCTTGTCGGCCGTGGTCCCAGAAAGGTCCCTGAACCAGTCATTGTGCCTCGAACACGGTGCCACCAGACAGGCCACCAACCGTGAGTCACACACTGCCGTCACTAGCCAGGTGCGTCTCTCGTAGAGCGATTCACTGTGTTGGGCACGCATGACAAACTGGTCACCGGGCTTGAACAACTTCTTTGATTGATTGGGTCGAAAGATCATAAAAAGTTCCCTGGTGCGACCTGAAATGTGGGCAGGCCGATGCTCCGCCAGAAGTCTACCACCTGGTTGCGATCGTCAAGGACAAACAACACGTTGAATTTGTCCCTGACGTGGGCATCGAACAGTTCCTGCTTGATGACACTGTCCTTACGTTGGTCCAACTTCTCAGGATCAGGTGCCGTCTCACCGCGCATGTGGAGCTCGTACGGAATGGACGCTTCTTTAGAAAGCTTATCGTCGCCTGCCGAAAGAACCCAATACAATGGTGCTCGGCA
>Ga0315288_10005954_pt1 | contig 15458 bp, 10 predicted proteins | sample YL17G11_20_MG_FD_203454 | JGI IMG/M metagenome (GOLD analysis project Ga0315288, IMG submission 203454) | Sediment microbial communities from Yellowstone Lake, YNP, Wyoming, USA - YL17G11_20 | ecosystem: Environmental > Aquatic > Freshwater > Lake > Sediment | place: USA: Wyoming | collected...
CTCACGTATCAGTACATTCCGGCACCTCGCACCCCGTTCGTAGGGATCCGCAAGCTTCTGCCGGCATACTTGCTGATTGCGGAGAACGGGCGAATCGAGGTGCGGCGCTACTGGCGGCTCGAGACGCACAGGGAGAATCGTTCCGAAGAGGAGTGGAGCGAGGAACTGGTGCACACCCTTCGCGAAGCAGTGGCCATTCACATGCGCAGCGATGTGCCGGTGGGTGCCCTGCTTTCCGGAGGGATCGACAGCAGCCTGATCGTGGCCCTGGCTGCGGAGACCGGAGGAGAAACCCTCCGCACCTTCTCCGTGGGGTTCCAGGAGGCGGCCGTCTCGGAGTTGCCCTACGCACGGGAGGTCGCCCACCGCTACGGCACCCGGCACACGGAGCACATCCTGGAACCCTCCTCCATTCACAGCGTTCCGGCGCTGGTGTCACACTTTGACGAGCCGTTCGCGGATTCCTCGGCGATTCCCTGCAGTCGCATCGCAGAGGTTGCGGCCAGGCAGGTCAAGGTGTGCCTTTCCGGGGATGGCGGCGACGAGGCATTCGCTGGATATGAAGCGTATCGTGTGGCCAACCGCCTGTCCAGACTGGATCTCATTCCGCTCGCCCTCCGCCGGCTGGCCGTGGGCCCGTTGGAGCGTCACTATCCGGAATGGGTCAAAGGGAAGGGGCTCCTGCGTTTCATGACCCTGTCCCGCGCGGACCGATATGCGGAGATCATGGGAATCGTCGACCTGTCCACCCGCGACTGGCTTCTGACCCGGGAATTCCGCGAGGCCACGTCGGAAGAGCATCCCTACGAGCGGATTCGGAGCCTCTATGGATCCCTGGAGGGGCTGGATGAGATCGCACGGCTGCAGAGGATCGACATGGAAACGTATCTACCCGACGACATCCTGGTGAAAACGGACCGAACCAGCATGCTCCACTCTCTGGAGCTTCGGGTCCCTCTTCTGGACCACCAGGTTCTTGAACTCGCGTTCCGGATGCCAACTTCCGTGAAATATCGAATGGGAGAGGGGAAGAGAATCCTGAAGAGGGCTTTCGCTCACTACCTGCCGTCCAAGATCCTTGGGCGAGGCAAGCAGGGATTCTCCATCCCACTGCGGGTTTGGCTTCGGGGCGACTGGAAGGAGCTGGTGCACGACGTCCTGACCGATTCGAGGACTCGGCAGCGAGGCGTGTTGGATCCCGATGGGCTGACTCGGCTCCTGAAGTCTTACCAGCGGGGCAACCGAGACCTGGGGAGCGAGGTGTGGGCGGCTCTGGTATTGGAGCTCTGGTTCCGGGCGAAGGTCGATGATCAGGGACAAGGGGTCTCGGTGGCCGGGATGGGGCAAGGATAAGGGAGGCATCTGCCGTGCCATCCGTACTTCTCGTCACACAGGACCTGGAGCGGTTCGGGGCGCAGCGGCAGTGCGTGGAGTTGGCGCTCGGATTGCGGGCTCGGGCCGATTGGTCGGTGGAGGTGGTTACACTTGAGCCCGAGGGGCCGTTGACGGAGGAACTCCTCCGGGCGCGCATTGCGATCGTCGCCTTTCCGCGCCGCTGGCGGTGGGATCTCTCGCCGGCGGTCCGTCTTTCATCTTTGATCCGCGAGATGCGATACGACGTTGTACATTCCTTCCTGTTCCTGCCAGACTTCTATGCGCGGCTGGCCCGTTTGCGGTGCCGGCCGCGGTTGGTGGTGTCGTCTCTCCGGTCGACCCGGATCGATGGTTGGTTCCGACACCAGCTTGAAGTCCTCATGGCCCCGTTTTGCGATGTCATCATCGCCAACTCGCATTCGGGGAAGAGGCAGTTGGAGTTGGACGGGGTCTCACCGGAAAGGGTCGTGGTGGTCCGAAATGGAATTGATCTGACGAGGTTTCACGCCTCCGCGGACACCGCGAGCCGGCCGACGAGCGATGCCGGCACGCTGCGGGTTGGGATGGTAGCGAGGATGGAGCCGGACAAGGACCACGAGTGCTTGGTGAGCGCCATGAGCCGGGTGATAGCCCGCCATCCCGGAGCTCGGTTGGTCCTGGTCGGGGGGGGGAGTCTCCAGGCACGAGTCGAGCGGAGGGTGAGGGAGACGGGCCTGTTGGAAGCGGTGGAGTTTGCGGGTGAGCTCGCGCGTCCCGAGGCCGTCTACCACACGCTGGACATATACGCTCAGGCGTCGGCGGTGCGTGAGGGCACCAGCAATAGCATCCTGGAGGCGATGGCCTGCGGTGTCCCGGTTGTGGCCACCGACCTGGGCGGAAACCGCGAGGTGGTTCTTCACGGCTCCACGGGTCTGCTCGTTCCACCCCGGGACGCCGAAGCTCTGGCGGCGGCCATCTTGCACCTCATCGAAAACCCCGCGGAAAGAAGACGAATGGGAGAGAAGGCAGCCGCCCACATCTCGGCTCACTATTCCCGCGACTCGATGGTGGCCGATACCCTCCGGGTGTACGAAGCCTTCCTGAGTCGCGACATCTCCACATAGGAGAGAGTCTCACCGGCCTTGTGAAGCACGGGCGCGGCGGCCTGAGGGGGAGCAGTCATCCGAACCCTCCCTCAGCGCCCCGTTTCCTTGTCGCTTGTTCCCAGCAAATCGAGAATCGGACCAAGCAGGGAATCAGCCGCCATCCGGTTGCCGAGGAGGGTCCAGTGACCCTCGCCCGGATAGTAGAGTTCCCCGATCGGGTGGCCGTTGGACCGGAAAACATCCTGGAGGTCCACGAACGGGAGGTTCCGTCGCTCGAGGATGCGGCGAATTCTGCGATCGGGGAGCTTGAAATCGAGCCGCTGTCCGGGCGCTGGGGAAAGCGCTTCGCGGTAGTGTCGGGCGGCGTCCTCATCCAGCTGCTCGGCGCTGGGGATGATCAGGACGACCACGGGAATGCCGCGGCGACTCGTCTCTTCGGCCAGTTTCCCGATGATCCGGTCGGTGATGTCCCAAGCCTCCTCGAGGAGGGGGCTCGAGGGGTCCACGAAGATGCTGTTGGATTTGCGTTCCTTCCCGCGACGCAGTCTCTCCTCCAATGTGGTAGTTTCCTGGGTCAGGCCGAATCGGACGGCGACCCGCCGGAGAACGGCCAATCTTTCGATCCGATTCCGAAGGAAGAGGAAGGCCCGGGAGTGGGCCCGAAGCCAGCGTTTTACAGAGTTGTCGCGGACCGGAAAAGGCTGCAGGCGCAGGGAACCGTCCCCGCTCAGATAAAAGAAGGGCTTCTGCGGCTCATTGGCGAGCTCCGGATGGTTGTCGTAGACGTCGTTGCCGATGTAGAAGGCCAGCACGACCAGATCCGGTTGATAAGACAGCCCCCGGTGGTGAAAGGTCAGGTAACAACAGTCGGTCCCGAACCCCGAGGAGGCAAGATTCAACACTTCGATGCGGCGGGCCGGCAGCCGCTTCTGAAGAGCCGCCTCCAATACCTGCCCGGCCGTGCGTTCGAAGGGAACCTGCAGAGCCTCGATGAACGAGTCTCCCAGGAAAGCGATGCGCAACGTTCCGGGCGGCTTGTCAGTTGATCTTTCTCGGTCCCGATATCCGGCGCGGTTGAAGCGAACCTTGACCCTGCCTTCGGGACCGGGCAGATTCACTTCCAGGCCCGCGACGTGCGTGGCGCAGACTTGCCCGTCGCGCCGGTAGAGGAAGGGAGATTGCATTCCGGTCACTCGCAGGAAGATCTCCAGACCGACCATGGAAAAAAGGAGGGCGGCCAGCGCCACCAGCGGTGGGGCGAGAAGGGCAACGAGTCTCAGGCGGTGACCCGATCTCCCGGGCTGACCACCAGGCGAACGGCCGTCCGATTTCTTCATCGGGGACGGATCTCGTAGATGGAGATGCTGGGGCCCGGTCGGTCGGGAGAGGCCTCGAACCGCTGCCGGAGGACAAGATCCGGATCGGCTTTCAGCGCCCCGTAAAAGGCCACCGATTTTGGGAACATCTTTTCGGCGAGCGGCGTGCGGTAGAGACGGCTGATGGAGTCACTGACGATGATGTAGCGATAGCCGCTTCGCTTGTAGTAATCCAACGTCTCCACCTCCGAACCCCAGTTCGTCGAGGTCAGATCGTAGGTCTTCCCCTCGAGGTGATCCTTCTTCAGGGTCAGGAAGAGCGCCTTACCCTGCTCCCCGTCCGCCAGCTCCCGAATCTTCACTTCTAGATTCTCCCGAGATTCCTGAAGGGACGGGGCCTCGTGGCTCTGGAACCGGCCTGCATCCAGGAGAATCTTCGATCCCTCGGGTACGTGAGTTTCGATCCATTCCTTGGCGAGGGTTCGGGTGTCCTTCCGGGCGATCCGGCTGTCGAACCGCACCGAGGCGAGGGCCGGGGACAGGCAGAGGAAAACCGTCACCGCAACCAGCATCGTGCTGGCAGTTCTGCGAGCGGGGATCCACGTGATGGTCTCAGCGATGAAACGTCCCGCCAGCAGGAGGAGGCCGGGAAGCATCAGGGTGAGATAGCTCGGGGCGCGGAGTGTCTTCGCGGAAGCGATGAGGGGGTAATAGAGGAGGCAAAGGCTGGCCAGGAGCCAGTCTGCCTCCGTCCTCCGGAAGACCGCATAGAGGACTCCGATTAGCGCAGCCACGAGTGCCGGCCAACCGAGCGAAGCCAGAAGGTCCTCCGCGTACCCGCTCCAGGGAGAACGCCGCATGGCCAGGGCCTCGGCAGGGCTGGAAAAAGAAGTCTCGATGAACTCGGTTGGAGAGGAGGTGAAGATGGAAAGCGTCGAGTCGATCACGGCACCGGCCTTGAATAGAATCCCCGGCGTGCCCAGAATGTAGATCCCAGCGGCGCACAAGAGCGCGCAGAGCAGCTTTCGGTTGAATAGGGAAGCGGAAAAACGGCCTCCGGCTTTCCGAGTTTGGATCAGGTGAGCGAGAGCGAAGGGGACCACCACCGCCGCCGCCGATAGCTTGGTCTGCAGCGCCAGGCCGAAGAACAGACCGGAAAAGAGATAGGATCGGCATCTTCCGGACCGGGCAAGGTCCAGCAAGAAGAGGAGACAGGCGACTACGAGCAGGGTCACCGGAACATTGACCGTGATGTAATGAGAGTCCTCCACGTGCAGGGGATTCACGGCGAGGAGAACCGCCGCGAGGAGGCCCGCGACCGGGCCGTAGGACGCCGCTCCGAGTAGGTAGACCAGGAACACGGTGAGGGTCCCGAGGGCCGCGGTTGTCACCCGTCCCATCAGCCACAGGGCGGAAGGATCCTGGATGAAGGTGACGGCGAAATCCTCGGGCGAGGCCACCGCCCCGGTTACGCGGAGCGCGAGGTAATATACTCCGTACTCGAGAGAGAGGAGATAGAAGTAGCCTCCCTTGGCGATCCGATCGAAATTAAAACTCCCGGCCCCGAGTTGAAGGGCCCGGTAGACCTCATGGGCTTCATCGGGGTGATACTGATGGGGGAGACCGAAGCCGATCCCCCACAGCCGGAGGGCCAGTGCAAGGAGGAGAATGAGAACTAGGATACCTGCTCGGACCGACCGGCCTGGCTCCAAAGAGTCTCTCCTGCCGCGGTGGACCCCGCCCCGGGGGAGTGGCTCGCAGCGCATCGTGGGGTGGGCGAGACTCACACCCGGAAGCGGCGGGCGGGCCGATAAAGCAGATGACACGTTAGCAGAACCGGCTCGGCTAGTCCAGGCCGGTGGGGCCGCGCGGGACCTGTCGACCCGTGACTCGGCGCGTCCCCGGCCGGGCCAAAGGTTTCCGGGAGATGCCTCGGAGGCCGGAGAGGCACGTGCACTGGCTCGTGCGAGCAGCTTCCTAGAACCTTATTCGGACCGCTACGATTGAAAGACACTCTTCTAGAGATGCCGCGAACCCTCCGGAAACGCAGCAACTGGTGGACCCTTGGCAAGCTGGCCCTCGGCTTGGGGCTGCTGATCCTCGTCATCCGCTTCGTAGATTTCCGGCAAGTGCTCCGCCTCTTCAGCCGGCTCGGTCCTGGCTCGGTTCTGGTTCTCTTCATCATCTTCCTGATCGACCGGCTGCTCATGGCGTACAAGTGGGGCTTGCTCCTCCGCGGCTGCGGAGTGCGGGTGGGGCTGGGGCATCTTGTGACTGCCTACATCTACAGCAACTTTGCTGGATCTTTCATGCCGGCCTCGGTGGGCGGGGACGTAGTTCGGTTTTTCGCGGTCGTCCGGCGGTCGGTCCCGGCACAAGCCCTGCTTGCATCCATGATCGTGGAAAAGCTGGGCGGCTTCCTCGGCATGGGCGTGATGGCCTCTGCCGCAGCCCTTGTGGTCTCGACGCGCTACGCTCGATCGGATCACGCCCTCACGGTCGGGGTGGTCGTCGCAGGAGCCACCCTGGCGGTCATGCTCGCTGTTGGTCTCATGGCTAGGGGAACCGGCCGGGGCCTCGTCGAGCGGGCGGGAATGCGTCTACTCGGCCGATTTGGGGAGAAGGCGCGAGCGCTGAAATGGCAAATACGAGACATTCTACGGAAAACGCGGACGCTTATCGCCTTTTTCCTCTTGACACTCCTTGAACAGTGCCTCCCTGTGATTTCGCTCTGGGTCCTGGCAGGAGGCCTCGGAATCTCGGCCGGTTTCGGCCCCCTGGCCTGCGTCGTACTGATCGGGCTCTTCCTGGCTCGGATTCCCGTCTCGATTAGCGGGATCGGAGTCCAGGAGGGAGTCTACGTTGGCCTGTTCGTCCTGATGGGGATGCCAGCAGAGGAAGGGTTGGCGTTAAGCCTTGGCGCCAGACTCCTCGACATCGTCTTCCCATTCGCCGTCATCGTCCTCCGTTTTCCTGACGCCCTGCGCACTGTCCGGCGGGCCCGCATTGAGCGCCTTCCCGGCGAGGGAGAAGTCCCGTCCACGGGGGGACAGCCGTGAAGTTGGGTCTTCGCGGACCCTTGCGAGGACTAGCGAGTGCTCTCCTCGCCGCGAGTACGATCCAACCCCTTCTGGCGCTGATAGAATGTGCCTTCGTTCGCGGTTCATTCATTGGCGTACCTACGAGCCCCCCGACCGGAGGGCAAGTGAAGTCCTGGGGAAGCCATGAAGATCCTGCTTGACGCGAGAAATCCCCGTTTCAACGGCAGCTGGACCTACATCGAAAACCTGCTGCCCGCCCTCATCGATTTGTTTCCTGAAGACGAGTACACGGTTCTGTATGACCGCACCCACGGAACGCTCGGTCTCAAGGAAGCCCGGGAGGTCGTGCACCCGTATCTTAATTTCATCGCTTGGATCGCCTGGAGCCATCTTGCCTTACCGCGTCTGCTGGATCGGGGCGCGTACGATATCTACCACAGCCTGAAACAGATGAACTCGTTCCGCTGCCGTGCGCGCAGGCTATACACTGTGCACGGCGCGCACCACTTCGTCTATCCGCAGTTGCGGCCTTGGTATGACGCCATCTACTGGAAGGCCCTGACGCGCGCGGCGGCGCGATCAGGAAACCTCATGCTGGCCGTTTCCCCATCGGATAAGCGCAACCTGGAATACTTCGCGGGGATCCCGGAGGATAAAATTGCTGTTACACCCCTAGCGGCATCCCCCAAGTTCCGTCCTGTCGACGACTTGGAACGTCGAGAGCGCGTCAGGCAGCGCCTGGGGCTGGCCTTCCCTTTCGTGCTCTACGTGGGTCGAGTCGACCCATACAAGAACATCGTGGGGATGATCAAGGCTTTCGCCCGCTTCCGGAAGCAACGGTCTACCGAGCACCGGCTCGTGATCGTGGGCGACAAGCACGGCTACCAATCTTCGGGTGTGTTTGCCCTCGTCGAAAGCCACGGCCTGCGTGATCATGTCCTGTTCACCGGTCACGTTCATGAGGATCTCGAGGTGATATACAGCCTGGCAGAGTGCTTCCTCTTTCCGTCCCTCTACGAAGCCTTCGGTCTGGCGGCCCTCGAGGCCATGGCCTGTGGTCTACCGGTGATCAGCTCCCCGGTGGCCGGATGTATCGATGTGGTGGGAGAAGCGGGAATTCTGGTGGACCCCCTGAATTCGGAGGAGATGGCTCAAGCTCTCGATCGCGTTCTCTCCTCCGAAAGCCTGCGACTCACCTTGTCGCGGGCCGGCCTCGAACGGGCGTCGCGGTTCTCCTGGGAGGGCTGCGCCCGGGCGACCCACGCGCTCTATCAGCGTGTGCTCGGATAGATGGAGGCGGGCTTGATCGGAATCGGGATGCAGGAGGGGGCGTACGTGGGACTTTTCGTCCTCATGGGCCTCCCGGCGGAAGAAGGGCTGGCGTTGAGTTTCGGCGCCCGACTTCTGGATATCGTCTTCTCTCTTTCCGTAATCGGGCTCTGTCTGCCCGATGCCTGGAGATCCATCCGGAGTGCCCGTTCCCAAGGTCTTCCCGACGAGGGGGGGATCCCGGCGGCCCGGGAATCGCCGTGAAAGCGCTCTCTCGGGCGGTTCGGGTGGCTGCGGTCGCGGCTACCGTTGTCCTCTACGCCGGGTGGGGCCTTATGACCTTCGGGCTGGAAGGGCTGCCGCGGCGGGTTCAGAATGGGGCGGTGCTGACCTAGGCCCGGAACCCTGCTTTCCGGACCAGCGAGGCTCACGTTTTGACAGCGGCTCGGGCCTGATCTAGCGTCCCCTTCCAGGGACGAGGAGGACCGACCGAGCGCGACACTGTGCCGCGTCATTTACACATCGGGGTGGCGAGGAACTCCTGGCGTCTCTCTCGAGCTCCCTCAAACTCTCCCGGCCGCTCCGTTCAAGAGTATCTGCGTCACATGAATTTCCCTAAATCGGCCCTTACGATGGATGGGACTTCAACTCCCAAAGGGGAGAAGGCAAAGACTCGTCGAGGGGAGGCGACCCACAGCGAAGTGCCCTGGCCTGCTCTGACGATCCTCGCCCTGGCCATCTTCGTGCGGTTTGCCGCCATGGTCTGTCTGAGCACCTATGACTTCGATCCGTCCGATAATTACTGGGAGGCCGGATATGAGACCGGAAGGATCGCGTGGCATCTTGCCGAAGGGCGGGGCTTTTCAATGGAAACCAGAATGATAACCTCGCGAGAAGTGAAGCCTACCGCTTGGCTCGCACCCCTCTATCCGTCGGTTGTGGCCACCGTTTTTCGATTGACCGGCTCATTCACAAGGACCTCGATCGTCATCATCTTGCTGTTCCAGATTCTCATGTCAGGATTGTGTACGGTCGGTGTTTACTACCTTTGCCGAGAGCTGTTTTCGGAATCAGCTGGCGTGCTCGCGGGAGTCCTCCTCGCCATGTCCCCCAGCTCGGTATCTCTGTCCGTGAGACTCATATGGGGGACGACACTGTTCACTACACTCCTTGTTTTTCTGCTCCTGATTCTTCTGAGATTGGCGAGGCAAGGTAGGCCAACACTTGGTGTGACGGCGGGCATTCTGATAGGCGCCTTGCTGCTCCTCGAGCCCGCGATCGCTCTCTTTTTCCCCTGTATTGCCCTTTGGCTCGTCGCCCGCCGCGGACGGGCTGGCCTCCGAGCGGTGTGTCTCGTGACTGTAACCGCGCTCTTGACCATCGCTCCATGGAGTTTGCGAAATTATTTGATGTTCGATCGAGTCTTTTTCTTGAAATCAAATGTTGGCCACGAATTGTTTATCGGAAATAATCCTCTCGCGGACGGATTCTATCATCGGGTAAGCGGAACCGTTGGGAGAGTTCTTGACGCACCGACTCTAGCAAGACTGGAAACGGCGGACGAAATCGAAATTAGCAGGATTCTCGGTCGGGCCGCCACCGACTACATTCGGAGAAATCCTTCCATCTTCGTGAAACTCACAATACGACGTATCTATTGGTTCTGGTGTCTGGGAGTGGCGAATTGGGAGAGGCTGCCAGTGGGTGGGAGCACGCAGCGACTGGTCGGGTGCGTCGCGAGCTTCGCCCAAGCGAGCTTGCTCGTGCTTGCTGGGGTTGGGTTGTTTCTTGGTTGGAGATATGGAGCAGAGACCGGTCTTCCTGTTTGTCTGCTCCTTAGCTATCCCATCCCCTACTACCTCACCCATGTCGACACCTCGCGCTACCGGTTCCCTGTGATACCGATACTTCTCATATTTGCCAGCTACGGGGTGAGCCGGACCATTAGGAAATTGTCGAAGCGTTGTGCCACTTGAAGGGGTAGGCCTGTTCGAGACCGAGCCTTTACGCCAGCGTAGGGTGGTTCAAAGTTATGCCGCGGAATTGGAATATTAGGGGAGAGTCTTTCTTGGGCTATCCGTCAGGCCCTCCGAAAATGAAACATACACATTCAGCAGTGTTCAGAGTGATTCGGTTTTGAGAAATCCTCCATGCACTGAAAGTTATGAGGGGCCGCCGTAAGCCCCTCTAGTCGGGCGTCCATCGAGGGGTCCTGGCCAGGCGGGATGAGCGCTCCGTTTGACGGTCGGTGGCCCAAACGAAATCGGGTGGACCGGGATCGGCCGATGTCCGCTTGGTCTTTTCTTGGCCCCGCGCGCTCGCTGGGCATCGAAGGTTCACGGTAGAATCGACCTGTCCACGGAATCTACGAGTCCGGACCGGCGGCGGGAACGGGAGGTTGAGCGATGTGTGGCATCGTAGCCATTTTCCGGCGGGATGGGGCGCCGGTGTCGGAAGGGGAGATTCTGACGATGCGGGAGAGCCTGGTCCATCGGGGGCCCGACGACGCCGGCATTTTCCTGGACGGAGGGGTCGGACTGGGCCACCGCCGGCTTAAGATCATCGATCTGGCCACCGGCCACCAGCCCATGGCCAACGAGCGCGGCACGGTGCACCTGGTCTACAACGGAGAAATCTACAACTACCGTGAGTTGCGGACGATGCTGCAATCCGAGGGTGTTCGGCTGCGGACCCAGAGCGACACCGAGACGATATTGGGACTTTACGACCTCTTCCAGGAAGACTGCGTGCGCCACTTGAGGGGGATGTTCGCCTTCATCCTCTGGGATGGGGACCGGCGACGGCTGGTTGTGGCCCGGGACCGCCTGGGGATCAAGCCCCTCTACCTCTTCCGGCGCGGAGCCACCGTTGCCGCCGCCTCCGAGATCAAGGCCCTGCTTACGCTAAGCGGGGCGAGGGCCTGCGCCGAGGAGACGATAGCAGAGTACCTCGCCTTCCGGAGTCTCACCGGATCACGGACCATGTTCCGGGACGTCGAGCGCGTGGCGCCCGGAGAACTTCTCGTCTTCCAGGAGAACTCCGAAGAGCGCCGGAAATATTGGACCCTTCCCGGCCCCGAGCCCGCGGAGGCAACCCCCCGGCCGGTCCAGGACTGGACGGACGAGTTTGACTCGCTGCTGGCCGCGGTCACCCGGGACCATATGGTGAGCGACGTTCCCCTGGGAACGTTCAACAGCGGCGGCGTCGATTCCAGCTTGATCACCGCCTACGTGGCGGCCAAGGCGGGCCCGCGGTTGAACACCTACTCCATCGGTTTTGACGACCCGGCCTTCGATGAGCGTCCGTACGCCCGGATGGTCGCTGAACGGTTCCGGACCCATCACCACAGTCCGGTGATGAAGGGCCACGAATACGCAGAATGGTTGCCGACGGCTCTCTGGCACCACGACGAGCCCTTGAATCATCCTCACTCCGTTCACCTGGCCTATCTGAGCCGCATCGCCCGGGAGAAGGTCACGGTGGTGCTCACGGGAGAGGGTTCCGACGAGCTGTTCGCCGGATATCCGCGTTACCGTCTCCCGCGGATTCTGGATCGTATGGCCGTCCTGGGTCCATTCCTGGCTCCGGTTCTCCGGGCGGCCTCCGGATTGCTGCGGGAGCGGGGCCGGCTGCGGGTGCGAAGCGTTCTGAACGGGCGGGACGGGGGGTTCCGCGTCGACCGACTGGCGGCGTTCGTGTCGCCGGGTGCGGTCAGGAGAGTCTTGGTTCCTGAGGCGACCCGGGGCCTGCCCGAAGACCGGCCGGAGGGAGGGGCCCGGCCGCCCCTCCTCCTCGGTAGCGCGTTGCGGTTCGACCAGGAGAACTATCTCCAGTCGTTGCTGAACCGGCTCGACAAGATGACGATGTCGGCGAGCCTCGAGGGGCGGGTCCCTTTCCTCGATCACGTTGTGGTGGAGTTTGCCGCCCGGGTTCCGGCGGGGCTCAAGATCCGCGGATTGCAGAACAAGTTCCTGGTCAAGCAAGTGGCGCGCCGGTACCTGCCCGCGAACATCGTCGGCCGACAGAAGGCGGGCTTCGCCGTTCCCATCGCTCATTGGTTGCGGCCCGGCGGGCCTCTTCATCCGATGGTGGAGATGGTTCTCGAGCCGCGGGGACTGTCCCGGGGATACTTGCGGGCCGAAGCGGTCCGACGGATCGTCGACGAGCACCGCTCGGGCCGACGGGATCATGGGGAGCTGCTCTGGGGACTGGTGAACATCGAGCTATGGCAGCGGACGGTCGTGGAGAGCACCCGGCAGCCGCAGCCCCTCCCCGGGCCGGCCCCGAGCCTGGCCCTGGGGACGGCGGCGGATCGACCGTGAGTTCTCTCCGACGGATCGCGGCCCGCTGGGTGTCGGAAGCAACCGGCCGCAGCGGACTGCTGGAGCTCATCCGGGCGACGCGGCGTAGGCGGGGGGACTACCGGGTGTTCATCCTCGAGTACCACGACCTGGTATCGAGGGGGAACGAGCCCGAGGGGACCGTGACCAAGGAGCGATTCCACCGGCACCTTCGATTCCTCAAGGACCGATGCCGGCTGGTCACCCTCTCGGAAGCCGTGGATCGCTTGCGGGAAGCGACCCCGCTGGCCGAGGATCTGGCGGTGATCACATTTGATGATGGGACCCATGGAAACTACGAGACGGCCTGGCCGGTCTTGAAGGAAGAGGAGATTCGAGCGACCATCTTCGCGACCACCGGGTTCCTGGACGGGGCCGAGCTCTGGTTCGACCTGGCCCGACGGTGCCTGGAGGCGGCCCGGGGGATACAACTGCCGAAGCCGATGGTCGGCGAACTCGCGGCGGTTCTGGGAAGAGACTGGACCACCGGCGATCCCGAGGCGGCGGTGGAGCGCCTGAAGGTGCTGCCTCCCGAGGAGCGCGACGCGTTCCTGGCGAGGTTCCGGGCCGCCTGTCCGCTCCTTCCGCCGCCCCGGGTTCCGCTGACTTGGGACCAGGTGAGAGAGATGCACGCGGCGGGGATCGAGATCGGATGCCACACGGTCTCGCATCCCATCCTGTCGACCCTGCCGCCGGTCCGCCAGGAAGAGGAGATCACTCGCGCCCGGCTCCGCATCGCCGAAGAGATCGGAGAGGCTCCCACGCTCTTCGCGTATCCCAACGGCGCCGCTGGGGACTATGACGATGCCACGCAGTCAATTCTCCGGCGGACGGGTTTTGCCGCGGCGTGCACAACCCTTCGGGGATCCAACCGGCCGGGCTGCGACCTTTACCAGCTGAAACGGATCGGGGTCGGAGCGGATTCGGAATACTTCCTGGACGCGCGCCTCGCCGGCCTTTTCGATGAAGGGGTGCGCGCCTATCTCCCGGGAGCACCATGAGCCAGGATGTTTATGGCCGCCTTTTTCGGGCGGTCGTCTTTCCCCTGCTGGATCGCCTTAACGGGACGGACATCCAGCGAAAGCTGGAGCTTCTGCTCGACTCCGAGCACCTCGATCCGGCGGAAATCCGGGAGAAACAGCTCGGCAAGCTTGAGAAGGTGGTCGAAAAGACCCGGCAGCGCAGTGATTTCTACCGGCAATGCTGGAGTGGGCGCCCGGCGGGGCCCCGGTCGGTGTATGGCCCCCTCAGCGGCCTGCCGGTGGTCACCAAGGGGGACCTGCGAAGAGCCGGAGAGTTTTTCCCGATCCGGAATTTCCGCGGGAAGGTGATCGTCTCTCGGACCAGTGGCTCCACCGGCTCCCCGATGGTCTTCTATCGGTCGGCCGAACAGGAGAGCTGGTTCTGGGCGCTTCGCATGCGCATCTGGGGCTGGGCCGGATACCGCCCCGGAGACCCCTATCTGACCATCAACCTCAACCCGCGCCTGGCCTGGAAGAAACGGCTTCAGGATCTCCTCTTTCGCTGCGCCTATCTCACCTTCAACGCCGACAACCAGGACTCCTGGCGCATCGTGGACATCCTGCGAAGGCGGCGGATTCCCAACCTGAACGGCTTCTCGTCCTCCCTTTACGTTCTGGCCCGATTCATGACCGAGCGCGGCATCGAGAATCCCGGGGTGCGGGGAGTCACCGCCACGGGCGACGGGCTCGATCCGATTTACCGGGCGGCAATCGAGTCAGCCTTTGGGGTCCGGGTCATCGACTACTACGGCGCCGGCGGGGAAGGGGTCCACCTGGCGAGCCAATGTCTCGTCAGTGGTTCCCGGTACCACTTGCATCCGGAGAATGCGGTGGTAGAAGTGCTCGACCGCGACGGGCCGGCCGTCCCCGGGGCCGTGGGGAGACTGGTGGTGACCCAGCTGGACAACGAGGCCATGCCGCTGATCCGGTACGAGCTCGGAGACCTGGCGGTGGCAGCTCCGAGAGACGCCCAGTGCAGCTGCGGCCGGACCCTGCCGATGCTGGAGAGGATCGAGGGGCGCATCCCGGACCTCATCGTCGCCCCCAACGGCACTTTCCTCGTGCCGCATTTCTTTGTGGTGCTCTTCAAGAATCTTCAGAGCGTGGATCGGTACCAGATCGTCCAGACCCAGCGGGAACAGATTCAGGCACGGCTGGTGGCCCGGCCTGGCGCGAGACGGGAAGAGGTCGAGACCGCAGTGAGAAAAGCGGTGGCGGGAGCGACTCAAGGCGCCCTGGCCACGCAGTTCGAGTGGGCGGAGGAGATTCCCCTTTCGGGGGCGGGAAAACGCCGTCTGGTCATCTCCGAATTCGGTCGTGAAGTCCTTGGAAAGCCTCGTTCGTAACCGGTGCTGACCCGGGATTTCTGAGCGGGATCGTCTGGTCTCTGGTGGGTGGGCGCCTCGTGCCATTAACCTCTGACTGATTCTCGACAGTTTCGGTGGAGACGCGCCGTGTTTCCAGCGAGATACGGGTGCACGTGTGGAGTTTGGCACTACACCACGGCCGACTCGTCCGGGGGTGAGGCCCCCAGCGGAGTGAGGAGCGAAGGTGCTTGACCGCCGGCGGCCGCGAAGGCGTGATGCGCCGCGCCGACCAGAACGGTGCGCAGCCGATGGCGCTGGCCGTCGAGATCGACGGTGACGGCATCCACCTGCTGCCAGCAGTACGCCTATTTTTTCCCCTCCAGTGGGACGTTAGAATTCCCCCCTCTCCCCCCCCCCCGGGATCTTGAATTGGGCTGATGCCCGAAGCCGAACCCCGTCTCCCCCCCGCCTCCCTCCCAGCTCCGCCAATCCCACTTCATCAAACGTTGACAGCCCTGCCTGTTCCGTTTCGGAGAGGTCGGGAACTTCTTCTTGACTCGACTTCCCCCCCAGAATATATTACAAATCCGTAATTGGGGCGGGGCTCGGGGAAGTTGCGGAAGTCCATGAGGCAGATCACAATGCAGGAAGGCTTCTACAAGGATCTCTTCGAAAGTACTCGATGCGGCATCCTGACACTCGAC